>ERZ1031845.634-NODE-634-length-12675-cov-4.544216_pt1 | contig 12675 bp, 8 predicted proteins | sample MGYA00518169_ERZ1031845 | MGnify/ENA primary metagenome ERZ1031845 (study PRJEB33719, sample SAMN04261265) | wastewater metagenome | biome: rural village; feature: human; material: feces | host: Homo sapiens | place: El Salvador | collected 2014-01-14 ...
CTCTAGTGCCTTTGATGCCAATCATACGGTCGTTCCAGTCAATCTCATCCATCAAGGTTCGTCTGACTGGAGCTTCTGTATGCTCAACTAGATATGTATGTGTTCTGAAGAATGCTTCTTCCATGCGTTTAATATTGATTCATATTTGTTTTTTACGATGCAAAGGTAATAATATATTTTAAATTTGCAAACTCTAGATAGCAAAAACTAACTTTTTTTTCATTATTTAGCACTTTTCTAAGTAAAACTTACCTTCTTTTGCCGTTTTTATCTCAATAATTTGTATCTTTGCAGTATGAAACTACATATCTTCAATCCAGAACACGATTTGGCATTGGCCGCTCATTTGCGACAGTTTACCGCTCCACATGCTGGAAGACAGTTGCGAAGCGACCTTGCATTCATACCTGCCTTGTGGGCAGATCAGGGTGACTTGGTGCTTGTTGACGACATCGACAATGCACGCGACAAGGTGCGCCATTTGGGAGAGCACCTGTTGGAAAAAGTTGAGTTTATAACCAAACTGCAGCTTGAGCATCTGCTTAAGACGGAGTTTATAGACTGCGTGCATCCTTGGGGATGGGACTTGAGTCTGAAAGGCGAGCTGGAACGTATCGGCTTGCCGGAAATCATGCTGCCTACTGATGAGGTATTAGATAAGGTACGCGCGATAAGCAGCCGCCAATGGGCCGCTGAACATCTGCAGCAGGATGTAGTATATGCAGATAACTTTGCTCTGGTTAAGGAATGCGTAATGAAGTGGGGCAAGGCTGTAGTCAAGGCTCCTTGGAGCAGCAGTGGAAGAGGCGTGAAATATGTTTCTGCCGATGAGTTCCGGACAAATGGTGAATATCCGGCTTTCCAACGCTGGGTAAGCAACATCATCTTCAGACAGGGTGGTGTTACCGTAGAGCCATATTATAATAAGGTGAAAGATTTCGGTATGGAATTCGAGATGCTTGACGGCAAGGTACACTATCTGGGACTCTCTCTCTTCGATACCGTCAAAAATGCCTATACCGGCAACTTGCTCTGCTCTGAAGAAGAGAAGATTGAAATTATGAAGAAATACATCAGTGAAGATGCGCTTCTCTCTGCAAGACAGAAAATTATAGATATAGTTGAACCCGCGTTAAAGGAAAACTATAGCGGACCATTTGGAGTAGATATGATGATTGCTGCAAAGGATGGCCAGTTAGAGCTTGTATCTTGTGTCGAACTGAATCTTCGGAGAACGATGGGGCATGTGGCTCTTGAGTTAGCCAAGATAGCCAAACCTCAGAGTCTGATGCGAGTTGACTTTGATGGTAACAGATATCATTTGCGTGTGTTGCCAGGTAAGGAGGCTGTTAACGAGTCTTAAATTTTAGCCTTCCGATGCAAGGAATCGCAGCAACCTGCATTTCATAGACAGATTATCAACAAAATTAAAAGATTATGAAAAAGAGAAATGAAAGTAAGATAACTATGGCAGCCCTGATGATGATGGCTGCAATGGCTATGACTTCTTGTGCCAGCAGCAAGAAAATAAACGGTGATTCCAATGCAAACAAGGACAGCGAAATGGGTAAGAATGAAGAGGATTTGGATAACAGCTATCTCGTTCTTTCTGACACCCAGCAGGATATAGTGAAGAAAAACAATGCATTTGCGCTTCGTCTCTTCAATAAGGTTACAGATATGGAGTCTAAGGTGATTTCACCTATGAGCGTATCTTATCTGATGGGAATGCTGGCAAATGGTGCAGATGGAATCACGCAGCAGGAGATATTGAAAGCTATCGGTTGCGAAGGAGTTTCTGTCAACGATCTGAATGAGCTTTATAAGGCTATGCTTCTTAATGCCAATCATCAAGACAAGCAGACAACTGTTAATATTGCCAATTATATCGCAGTAAACAAGAACTTCAAACTGAATAAGAATTTCTCCCAGCAGGTAAGTGATAGCTATCAGGCTGGTATTGAAAGTCTGGATTTCACCTCTTCCAAGTCAACAGACCGCATCAATGGCTGGTGCAAGGAAAAAACCAACGGCATGATTCCCCGTATTATTGATCAGGTTTCAGCCGATGCAGTATCGTATTTGATGAATGCCATCTATTTCAAGGGAACATGGCAGAACAAGTTCAATGCCAAGGACACTAAGCTGGAGAACTTCCGTGGTTATACACGTGATATCCAGAAAGTAGAAATGATGCATCAGGTAAAGAAGCTCTTCTATGCAGAGAACAAGGATTTCAAGGCTGTAGATCTTCCTTATGGCAATGGTAGCTATCGCATGCTGGTACTTCTGCCAAATGAGGGCAAGAATATCCAGGAAATGATGAAAGGATTGGATGAAGAGAAGCTGAATCAGATTTCGCAGAATATGGAAAACTGTATGGTAAATCTCAAGTTGCCTAAATTTACCATCGAGCAGGAATTGCCTCTGAATGCCCTCATCAGTGATTTGGGTGCTCCTTCTATGTTTGTGGCAGGCAAAGCGAACTTCAGTCATTTTGCTGATGGCAATTTCTTTGTAAGCAAGATGCTTCAGAAGGCAAAGATAGAGGTGAATGAGCAGGGAACAAAGGCTGCTGCTGTAACAGCTGCCGTGATGCTGACAGCCATGGCACCTGAGGAGACAAGAAATGTGGAGTTCATCGCTGACCGTCCATTTGTGTATATGATTCAGGACAGTCAGAGTGGCGGTATCCTTTTTATGGGACAATATTGCGGAATGCACTAATTCTCTGGAATCACTATATAAAAAGAAATCCCTCAGGCTTCATGTCAAGTCTGAGGGATTTCTTTTTTATCCGAATTTCTCAACGAACTCATCTTCCGTGATGATAGGGATGTTGAGTTCATGAGCCTTCTTGTTCTTTGAACTCTGCGAGGCTGCATCGTTATTGATCAGATAGTTGGTGCTCTTGCTTACGCTTCCCGTCACCTTGCCACCTTGGCTTTCGATGTAAGCCTTCAGCTCGGTGCGGTTTTTATAATGATGAACATCACCCGTTACAACGAAGGTTAGTCCATCGCACTGCGTGCCTTTCTCTACAGGAGCCTGTTCTGTAATGGTCAGCTCCTTCATCAGATGCTCTACATGAGCGAAGTTGTTGTCATCTTTGAACCAGGCGATGAATTTGGCGCTTTTTTCAGGACCGATGCCGTCGATGCTGGCAAACTCATCATCAAACATACAGAGCCGTGCGGTTTCTATCAGTTTCTGGACAGGATAGCGTTCAATGAGCTTTTTGGCAACATCACCTCCACACAGCGGAATGTTCAGTGCATAGAGCAGGTGACGCCCATCTGTATTTCGGCTTTTGCGGATGCTTTCCAGCATATTGCCTACACTCTTCTTTCCGAATCCTTCCCAGGAAGAGATGACATAGGCATGATCAGAAAGATGATAAAAGTCTGCATACTCACTGATCAGGCCTTCGTTTACCAGTTTCCAGATGGTCTGTTCTGAAATACCTTCTATGTTCAAACCTTCCTTGCTCACGAATCTCGTGAACTTCTTCAACTGCTTCGCCGCGCATTGAGGGTTGGTACAATGCAGTGTTTTCGTACCGCTTTCGCTTTCTCTAACGATAGCTTTAGCATGGCAGACAGGACACACTTCAGGAATTTCAAAAACACCCAGTGATTCTGTCACATTGATCACCTTCGGGATTATCTTATTGGCCTTGATTACCTGCAATCGGGTTCCCTTGCCTCCGATACCCAAACGCTCGCATTCACTTACATTGCAGAGAGATGCTCGCTGAACAGTTGTGCCTTCCAGTTCTACAGGCTTGAAGACAGCCACAGGAGTGATGGTATTGGCAGCACACGACCATTCGATGTGGTCGAGTTCGGTATCGGCGTGCTCATCTTGCCATTTGAAGGCGTAACCGGCTCTTGTTGCATGATGACCTGTTACGGAACCTGTAGCAGCATAGGAGGTATCATCGTAGCAGATGACGAGACCATCTACAGGGAAAGGATTCTTTTTGTTGGTCACCTTAGCTGTAAAAGCATCAATTTCCTGTTGAATGTTTTCGGTAGTTGGCTGCTCTATTCTCTGACGCTCTACCGGATGAAAACCCTGTTCTTCCAACCACTGCATTCTTTTGCCCCATGATATGATTTCCTGTTCGCAATAAACCAGGGTGAAAGGAATCCATTGGATATGGCGCTGCTTTACTTCTTCTACATCTTTCAAAGAAAGAGAGCCGGATGCAAGATTGCGCGGATTGGCGTAATCACCTTCGCTTTCGATGATAAACTGCTCGAAGTCGGCATAGGAGATGACTGCCTCGCCACGAATCACGAGATGTCCCTTTTCGTTGATGGACAGCGGAATACCACTGATAGCTGGTGCCAGATGCGTAATGTTGGTGCCAATATGACCATTACCGCGAGTTACCACCTTGGTTAGTTTGCCATTGTCGTATGTCACAACCAAGGTGAGGCCATCCAGCTTCCAGGAAATCCAGATAGGGCGGTCTTCTGCCCACTTGACGAGGTCGCTGACCTTCTTGGTCTTTGCCAGAGAGAGAGCTGCGAACTCGTGTTCTTCCTTCTGGCCAACGATAGTATCTTCAGAAACTTTGTTGGTAGGGGAATCGGGGAGAATTTCGCCAGTTTCCTCTTCCAGCTTCTTGAGTTGGTCAAACAGAGCATCCCATTCGTAATCGGTAAGGATTTCACCTTTGCCGTTATAATAAACATCAGAAGCTTGGTTCAGTTGATTGACCAAGCTTCTCATTCTATTTAATTTATCCTCCATAATATCTATAAATCGTTATTGTATTTGTGGCTGTATCGTTTGCTTTTCGAAAGCAAAGCGCATACCCCTATTCCCATAGTTGATTCTTCCGCAGATACAGAAGCCCATGGAAGAGAGCAAGTTAATCATCGGAAGATTATCGAAATTGGTATCTACCTTGATGCTAGGAACCTTTTCTACCTCGCAGAGACTATTCACCTTATTAATAAATATACGTGCGAAACCCTCACGCTGATATTTAGGCAACGTAGCAAAGCGGTGTATTACATAATAATCGCCTGTGGTGAGCCAGTCGCCATCGATAAAATCGTACTGTGGTTCACCATTGAGTGCTACTGCACCATAGACAGCCACCTCGCCATCTACAGTAAGTACGTATGCGTTACCATTGTTGATGTCGTCTTTTATATCGTGCTCGGCAGGATAGTCATTAGTCCACTGATGACGTCCTGATGCAATCATAGAGCGACGAGCCTGGTCAATGATGTTCCAACACGCCTCAAAGTCCTTAATATATGCAGGTCGAAAATCGGTCTTCATTTCTTTGTATATTCACTTAATTATTTATTAATCGGGTGCAAATTTAACAAAAAAAAACGAATTAAAAGTACAAACGAAGAAAAAACTGCATTTTTACCCGCATTTTTCCTTTAATTTCTGTTTTTTTTCATCTTTTCGGTAGTTAAAATGCGCTATTATCTCTTAAGTTTAACAAGTAAAATATAACGCCCTGTGAGGACAACAACATAAATCTCTTCATGCTTTTGCCTAACAGGGCGACTTCCTTTAGAGTGCTAAAGTCTTATCAAGTTCGGCGATAATAGCATCCTTCTGGTTCTTGATGTGCTGACCTATGAATACAATCTTGATCATACGGTCACCAAGTTTCTCATCCCATTCCTTCTCGAGCTGCGGATTGTTCTTGCGCAGTTCTGCGAGCTGGTCGGCTGGCATTGTTGCGAGCCACTGACCTGCCTGCTTGACTGTCTTCTGCTGACCTGCCTGCTCGAAAACATAGCACATGTCTGGTTCATCAGCAAAATAGCAAATACCCTTGGCACGAACGATGTCACGAGGCCATTTTCTTGCAACAAACTCATCGAAGAGAGCCAGGTCGAATGCCTTGCGGCGATAATATACGAAGGTTCCGATACCATATTCCTCAACTTCGCCACCTTCGTGGTCATGGTCATGATCGTGATGATGGTGGTGGTGGTGACCATATTCATGATCCTCGTGATCGTGATGGTGATGCTCATGTTCGTCATCGTCTTCATCATGGTGGTGATGCTCGTGCTCTTCTTCGTCATGGTCCTCTTCTCCGCTTCGTTCAGATTCGATTTCCTGAATCCAGCCTGCTGATGTAGCAACAGTCTGCCAGTCAAACTTGTGAGTATTGACAATCAGATCGAGATCTACATCACCATAATTGCATTCGAAGATTTCTGCCTTAGGCTGGATAGCGCGGATAATCTGCTTCAGGTGCTCCAACTCCTTAGGCTCTACATCTGCTGCCTTATTGAGAAGGATGATGTTGCAGAATTCCATCTGCTGGATGACGAGAGAAGCGAGATCCTCCTCATCGAGGTTTGGCTTCATCAAATCAGAACCATTGGCAAACTCGTCCTTCATACGAAGTGCATCAACGACAGTAACGATGCTGTCTAGGCGCAAGATACCGTTCTTGATATACTGAGGACCCAGGGATGGGATAGAGCAGATGGTCTGTGCTATAGGTGCAGGCTCGCAGATACCGCTTGCCTCTATTACAATATAGTCGAAACGCTTCATATCTACGATTTCCTTGAGCTGTTCTACAAGGTCCATCTTCAAGGTACAGCAAATACATCCATTCTGGAGTGAAACCAGGGAATCATCCTTCTGACCTACCACACCACCTTTCTCTATGAGAGCTGCATCAATATTCACCTCCCCGATATCGTTGACGATAACGGCAAATTTGATACCCTTCTTGTTAGCCAAAATCTTGTTGAGCAGAGTAGTCTTACCACTGCCCAGATAGCCTGTCAAAAGCAGGACTGGAACTTCTTTATTGTTCATAAATTCCTCTTTTTATAGTGTTATACTTTAATTACAAAAGCGGGAATAGCAAATAACATGCCACTCCCGCCTTATGAAAAGTTAATTATTACTTACGATAGTTATCAAGACCCTTATGCAAGAAGTCAAGATAAGCACTGACATCCTCCTTGAAGCTGAATGCAGCGTTCAGAGGATTTCCCTCATTATCCACAGGAATGTAGAATGGCTGAGCATTAGCACCAAACTTGCTTGCCTGCAAGTAGCTCCACTTGTCGCCGATGGTTCTCAAAGTACGCTTTTCGCCATTGAAAGTCACCTCCATAGGCTGTGGCAATGGGGTCTTGTCATCTACATAGAGAGAGATGAGTACGTAGTCCTTTGTCAAAATGTCAGTAACACTAGGGTCTGTCCAGACAGAAGCCTCCATCTTACGGCAGTTGACACAACCATAGCCGGTAAAGTCAATCAGTACAGGCTTGCCTGCTGCCTTTGCTGCTGCCATACCTTCCTCGTAGTCTTTATAGGCAGGTTCTACCACCTTGGTATTCAGGTTGAAATCCTGGGTATTTACAGGTGGGGCAAAAGCACTTACTGCCTTGCAAGGAGCACCCCAAAGACCAGGAATCATATAAACAGAGAAAGCCAAGGAACAAAGACCAAGCATAATGCAAGCTACTGGCATTGGCTTGTTGAGGTCACCGCCGATGGCATCTACCTGGAACTTCAACTTGCCAATCAGGTAGAGACCGAGCAGGCCGAAGATGACAATCCAGAGTGAGAGGAATACCTCGCGATCCATAATGTGCCAGCCATAAGCCAAATCTGCTACTGACAAGAACTTCAAAGAGAAAGCAAGCTCAATGAAACCAAGCACAATCTTGATGGTCTCCATCCAAGAACCAGACTTAGGAGCTGACTTCAACCAAGATGGGAAGAGTGCAAAGAGGGTGAATGGCAAGGCGAGAGCAAGGGCAAAACCAAACATACCAATGGTTGGCGCCAACCAGTCACCCGATGTAACTGTCTGAACCAGAAGCAAGCCGATGATAGGAGCGGTACAAGAGAAACTTACGAGCACGAGTGTGAACGCCATCAGGAAGATACTGATGAGTCCTGTTGTGCTGGAAGCCTTGTTATCTACAGCATTACCCCAACTGTCTGGCAACTTGATTTCAAACCATCCGAAGAATGAGAATGCGAAGACTGCCAGAAGCAAGAAGAGGATAATGTTGAACACCGCACTTGTACTAAGCGCATTGAGGGTACTAGGACCTGCAATGGCAGTAACGGTGAGACCGAGTGCCAAGTATATGATGACAATACTCAAACCATAAGTGATAGCATCGCGGATACCCTTCTTCTTGTCATTCTTGGCACGCTTCAGGAAGAAGCTTACTGTCATCGGAATGATAGGCCAGATACATGGCATCACAAGAGCGAGCAAACCGCCCACAAAACCGATAATGAAGATATAGAAGAGTGAATGGTTAGCAATATCATTGTTGCCACCCAAAGCCTGCAGTTCCTTTACTACCGGTTTCCACCAAGCCTTAGCATCATTACCATCTACAGAGAATGAAGAATCGATATTAGCTGTGCTATCTACTTTCTCTGCTACGGCAAGTTGAGCCAGAGAGTCTGCTTTCGCTTTAGCGATAGCTGCTGGATCGTCTGTCTTTTCGTTAGCATTCGCATCTTCAGGGCTGACAGCATCCTTGCCATCTACAGCAGGAGATTTACCACTATGCTTGAAGCTTGCCTCGCTAGGAGGAAGACAATTCTGGTCGCTGCAAGCGCCATACTCTAAATAAGCATCGATACGATAGTTAGGCTTGGTGAACTTCACTTTCTGTACGAAAGTGGCGCTACCCTCGAAGAAGCGTAACTTCATCTCAAAGAGAGGGTCGAACTTTGATATTTCATGGCCACGAGCCTGTAACTTGCCAACGAGTTCAACACCGTCAAGCTTATTTACGTTAAAAGTGGCTGAAATAGGGCCGTCTGCGCCCAAACCTGTAGAATAGACATGCCATCCAGGTTGGATTTTTCCATTAAACACGATTTCCGCTACAGCGGTTCCATTGGTCTTGAGCGAGGTTGAGAACTTCACAGGGTTCATCATCTGCGCATGAGCCAACATTACCATTAAGAGTAACTGTAAAACTGCAATAAACTTTTTCATTTTTATTTATGTACTAATTTTGATTGCAAAGATACTAAATTTCTTTTAAATACGGCTATGAACTAAGCACGGTTACTTGTCTTTTAGTTTTTTTTAGAAAAAATGCTATAAAATCATCACGTCTTCTTGGTAATATTGCAAAAAAACAGTAATTTTGTAGCCAAATTGCGAATGAGGAAAACAAGATTATACATATTCAGTCTCTGGATAGCTACATTGAGCATATTGCTATCTACGGTGATGACCCATCATCACCACATGGGTCGTATATGTATGATTCAGGAGCAATGCCAGGAAGATGGCAACATCAACGATGAGCATACCGAGCATCATGGCCAGGAGTCGAATACCGACCGTGGCAACTGCCGTGTGCACCAGATGCACCACTTTGTCACCAATGCCAAGGTGGTGAAGGGCATCCGCAAATTGCTGGTAGATGAGAGCCATCTGTTTGTAGTCCTGTCTTGTTCTTCTCTTTTGATCCTCCCTCGTCTCTCACTCATTTCTGTGAGATGGCAGCATGTGGCAGCTTCTCCTCTTGCAGAGGAACTGTCGGCTGGCTATAGCAGGCGGGGACCTCCTTCTATTTTATGATTTTATTCAAGTTTGCCACTTGGTTGCAAAAATCGGTTTGAAGATTCGAATGCAACTGAGTTGCAAGATTTTTTGTGTACTTTTGCCAACGGATTTTTGATAAGATTCGTTGTGTGAAATTGTAGTGTAGAATTATAAAATAGAAGAAAAGACAAACATGAAAAGAGTCATTTTGATTGTCGCCGTTACGGCGATTGCCTGGGCTGGATTCGCTTTCTTTGCGAAACAGACCGGTTCTGAGGCTCATGCACACGAGGAGCATGAGCATGAAGAAGTGGATTATGATCATATTCCGTTGACAGCCAAGCAGGTCAGCACCGTAGATTTGAAGATGGGTGAGGCTGTGGAGCGCGAGATGGATGCCACCATAGAAGCGAAAGGATCGCTCGTACTGCGTCCGCAGGCAATGGGTGATGTTGCCTCTTTGATGGGCGGTATCGTGAAATCTATTTTTGTGAAAGAAGGGCAGATTGTTCATAAAGGACAGGTTGTTGCTACCGTTGAAAATACAGATGTGGTAAGTCTTCAGCGTGAGTATTACTCTGCTGCCAAGGAGTGCGAACTTGCCAAGGCTGATTTGGAGCGCCAACTTCTGCTCAGTAAGCAGGGAGCAGGTGTGAAGCGTACCTTACAGCAGACCAAGAAAGATTACCAAGTGGCTCATGCCAATCTTTTGGGTATTGGCAGGCAGCTCAGCCAGATGGGTATCTCTACTGCAGCCGTAGCGAAAGGTAAGTTTACTACTGCCTTTCCTTTGCATGCGCCTATCTCCGGCATCGTGAGCGAGATGACTGCCAGTCTGGGCAGTTATGCTGATATGCAGACTCCTCTGATGAAGATTAGAAACATCCAGGCAGTGGAATGTGACCTCAATGTCTTCGAGAAGGATTTGGCGAAGGTCAAGGTGGGCAATCGGGTGACCATAAACCTGACTAATCAGCCTGGCGTAAAACTTTCAGGAACCGTTTATGGCATGAATCAATACTTTAACGACAACTCGAAAGCCGTTGCTGTTCACGTAAAGTTGGATGTAGCTAGCGTGAAGAGTTATCTGCATTCTTCTTCAGGCAATACTCATGGCGGAAAGCTTTTCGCAGGTATGTATGTAAGCGGAAAGATAGCTACAGGTAGCCAGCAGTGTCTTGCTCTGCCATCCCAGGCAATTGTGAGCGCAGATGGAAAGCAGTATGTCTTCGCTCTCAATGGAGCTCCCAGCAAGGGTAGCTACAGCTTCTCCCGTCATGAGGTGACCACAGGCACTTCGGATGGTAAATATACAGAGGTGAAGCTTTGCGACCATCTGCTGAAGGGCAAGGATGGAGCTGCCGGCAAGAAGATTGTAACTGCGAACGCTTATTATCTGGCTTCGCTTACAGGCGAACATGGTGAGCATGCGCATTAAGAAAGGGTAGCTTATGTTTCAGAAACTTATTACTTATTCCATTCGCCACAAACTGGTGATTGGAGTACTCTCTATAGCTTTGACAATATGGGGTGTCTGGTCGCTTGTGCATCTGCCATTCGATTCTACCCCAGATATTACAGATAATCAGGTACAGGTCATCACGCAGGCTCCTTCGCTGGGAGCACAGGAGGTGGAACAGTATGTAACGACTCCTGTCGAGATGGCACTCGCCAATATTCCCCGCATCCAGGAACGCCGTAGCATTTCAAGAAGCGGACTCTCGGTCATCACGCTTGTCTTCGACGATGCCGCCGATATCTATTGGGCACGTTCGCAGGTGAGCCAGGTGGTGGAACAGTTGGAGAAAGAACTGCCAAAGAACACCGAAACCGAGATGGGACCTATTGCCACCGGATTGGGCGAAATCTACCACTATACCATTCGTGCCAAAGAGGGATACGAGCATAAATACTCGCTCACCCAGCTCCGAACCATACAGGACTGGATTGTGCGCAAACAGCTTTCCGGAACCCCTGGCGTTGCCGAAGTAAGCGGTTGGGGCGGCTATGTCAAGCAATATGAGGTGGCTATCAATACCGACCAGCTGAACGCCAGCGGGGTCTCAGTAAACGAGGTGTTTGAAGCCTTGCAGCGCAACAATGCCAATACGGGTGGCAGCTACATCGAGCAGAATTCCAACCAGTATTATATTCGAGGCATCGGTGTGGTGAAGAATCTGGAGGATGTTGCCAACATCACGGTGAAGACGGTGGATGGAATACCTGTCAAGGTGGGCGATGTGGCAAAGGTTCAGCTGGGCCATGCTACCCGTTTCGGTGCCGTCACCCGCAATGGCGAAGGTGAGGTGGTGGCTGGTATCGCCATCATGCTCAAGGGCGAGAACTTCCAGGAAGTTAGCAAAAATGTAAAGGAACGAATCAATCAGATTCAGAAATCGCTTCCGGAAGGAGTAGTTATCGAACCGTTTATCGATCGAACCAACCTGGTGGACCGAGTAGAGGGCACCATCGCCCGCAACCTGATTGAAGGCGGACTTATCGTAATTTTCGTACTTGTTATCTTCCTAGGTAACTGGCGAGCCGGACTTGTTGTAGCAAGTGTCATCCCACTGAGTATGCTCTTTGCCTTTGGTATGATGAAGACCTTTGGCATCGACGGAAATCTGATGTCGCTGGGAGCCATCGACTTTGGTATGATAGTGGATTCTGCGGTCATCATTGTTGAAGCAGTGGTGACACATATCAATACCGGTCATTTCTCGCAGCCGGAAGTTCGTGCTGCTTATCTTGCTCAATGTCAGAATGGCGGAGCAGCAATCCCATTTGCCCTGACTCAGAAACAGATGGACGAGGAAGTTCATTTCTCTGCTTCCCGAATCCGTCAGAGTGCTGCGTTCGGTGAAATCATCATTATGATTGTATATATTCCGCTGATGACACTGGTAGGAATCGAAGGAAAGATGTTCCGTCCGATGGCACTTACGGTATTCTTTGCCATTCTGGGAGCCTTCATTCTCTCGCTTACCTATGTGCCGATGGCAAGTTCGCTGATGTTAAGTCGAAAGGTACATACCCGAAAAACATTCTCCGACCGCGTGATAGAAAAGTTGCAGACATGGTACCGTCCGGTTCTTGACTGGGTCTTGGCACGTAACAAGGATGTCATCACT
>ERZ1031845.636-NODE-636-length-12654-cov-6.138265_pt1 | contig 12654 bp, 6 predicted proteins | sample MGYA00518169_ERZ1031845 | MGnify/ENA primary metagenome ERZ1031845 (study PRJEB33719, sample SAMN04261265) | wastewater metagenome | biome: rural village; feature: human; material: feces | host: Homo sapiens | place: El Salvador | collected 2014-01-14 ...
AGACCTGGAGCAACGCCGAGCTGAAGAAGCTCACCAAGATCGTGGCATACGATGAATATACCACCGGGGCTGATGACGGCGGCGGAACGGAGAACACGCCGGGCGGTGGCAATACCAGTCAGGGCGCTGGCGGCGAGACCAACAAGGACAACGGCGGAACCAGCCAGGGCGGAGGTGACACCAGCCAGGGCGGTGGTGGTACCAGCCAGGGCGGAGACGGAACCGACAGCGGCGGCGATAACGTAAATTTTTAAATCTTGCTTGATGCGGATTGCAAATCTGCAGAGCACAAATAGGTTAGGACGTTTTTAACGGCGGATTGCAAATCCGCCGAAACGCCTAACGGAATCAATCATTAATCACTAAAAAAACTGCGTATGAAGAAAGAAACCTGGAAAACTGTATTTCAGATAGTACTATCTATCTTGACTGCTATTGCCGCCTCTCTGGGCGTGACGAGCTGTATGTAACTTAAATGAGCATGCCAAAGTCGAAATGACTTTGGCATGCTTTTTTTGTTTTTTATAATTTGATAATAGCTTGTTGCAAGTCTATGGATTCGGCACGGAGCGTGCCGTGACCTCGCAAGACGATGATGCACTTGCCGAAGAATGCCTTTCTCTTTGGATCGGTGAAACGCTCCAGAGAGGTCTGATTGCCGTTATCCGTGCCCAGAATCTCGGCGGTGGAAGAGAAATAGATCTCGTTCTCGGCATTCGGACAGAGATTGCCATCCTTATCTACTACATTTACTTCTACGAAGGTCGTAGGGGAGGATGGGGATTGCAAATCCCCAGGGAGAGAGGCCGAACCTTTTTTGACTGCGGATTGCAAATCCGTAGGAACGCCTGACGGGGTTGGAGTACACGATTGCAAATCCGCAGGAACGCCTGACGGGGTTTGGACAGCGGACGCAAGGGTGTTCTGATAGGTCTTCTTCAAGACGAGATGATGAGGAGGACCGGCTGTCTTGATGGTCTGGGATGAAATCTCCCTGCCCTGCTTTCTCGCTACAACCTTTACTTCACCCGGCTCGAAAGTTACTCGCCACATCACGTGGTACTCGGTACTGCAATCAAAGGCGCCAGCATTGGCGGCATCAGCATGGGCGCCGGCTTTTGCTGAAACAGCATGGGCAGCGCCTTCATTTCCCTCTCCATGCACCTTCTTCTTCCGGATGCCCTGGCTCTTGCCATTGATGAACAGCTCTACCTCATCAGCCTGGTTGTAATAGCACCACATATCTATCTGCTGACCCGGAAGCCAGTTCCAGTGAGGAAAAAGATGGAGAACAGGCTTCTTCGTCCACTCACTCTGATACATATAATAGCTGTCCTTAGGAAGACCAGCCAGGTCGATGATGCCAAAATAACTGCTGCGTGCCGGATAGGCATACGGAGTCGGTTCGCCGATATAATCGAAACCAGTCCAGATAAACTGACCGCCCACGAAATCATTGTGCTTCACCACATCCCAGGTCTCCTCGTGCGTACTGCTCCAGGAGGCATGCATATTGTCATACGCCGAACACTTGAAGGATGGATCGGTATATGGCAGCCACCACTCCACCGGAGCCGTATAGATGCTGTCGCTCGGCATCCGGTAATAACCGCGCGTCTGGAGTGCCGAAACACTCTCGGAGAAGATGAACGGCTTGTCTGGGAAGTTCCTTGGAACATCCTTCACCCACTGATGATGATAATTGAATCCGATGACATCGATGGCACCGCTCTTGAAGAGATGATTCTTAGGATCAGGCTCGTTGCATCCGGCAGTAACCGGACGGGCGCCCCACGGATCATACTTCTTCACGATATCTGCCAGATGACGGGTGAGAAGCGAATTCACGCTCAGCTCATCGCTATGCGCCAGGGTAGAAGCATCATGCCCCGCGTTCAGGATGAGATTCGCCTGCTCCAGACTCAAGGTATCGGCAGCGGCATCCGACCACTGTTCGAGCACCTCGTTGCCGATGCTCCACATGATGATGCAAGGATGATTCCTGTCGCGCTTCACCAGATCAGAGAGATCACGCTGGTGCCATTCATCGAAGAAACGGGCATAATCGCCATTCGACTTCTTGCGGCGCCACATATCAAAGCTCTCGTCCATCACCATGATTCCCATGGAATCACACATATTCAGAAGTTCGGGAGCCGGAGGATTATGACTGCTTCGGATGGCATTCACACCCATATCCCTGAGGATGGTGAGCTTGCGATGAAGCGCATCCTCGTTGAGGGCGGCACCGAGACATCCGAAATCGTGATGCTCGCACACGCCATTGATCTTCATATTCTCGCCATTGAGAAAGAAACCCTTCCGGGCATCAAACCTCACATCACGGAAGGCGGTCTGCGTAGTGGCGGTATCCACTACCCTGCCATTCACCACCAGTTCGCTCTTCACGGTATAGAGATAGCCCTTGCCGATAGCCCAGAGATGCGGTTTCCTTACCTTGAGCAGCTGGATCTGGTTGCCCTGGCTCCTAGCCACCACCTTACCAGCCGCATCGTAGATGGTATTGCGGATGGAGAGCTTCATCCTGCTGCCATTGGCATGGAAATCCACCTTCACCCTGACATCCCCCTTCGGCGTGGTAGCCACATACTGCCCCCACTGCGGGATGTATGCCTCCTTCAGGGTCTTGGTAAGCCAGACGTGGCGGTAGATGCCGCAGCCCGAATACCAGCGGCTGTTGGGCTGGTCGCTGTTATCCACCTTCACGGCAATGACGTTATCACCCTTCTTATATATATAAGGTGTAAGATCATACTCGAAGGTGCTGTAGCCGTAGGGACGGGTGCCGAGCTTGTGACCGTTGATATAGACGGTGGAGTTCATATACACGCCATCGAAGGTGATGGTGAATCGGTCGTACTTCTCGTCTGGCGAAAGAGAGAAGTGCTTGCGATACCATCCGATGCCGCCCGGCAGCGCACCGCCGCTGGCTCCTGAAGGATTCGATGGAGAGAAATCGCCCTCTATCGCCCAGTCGTGAGGGAGATTCAGGCGACGCCAATGCCCGTCGGAATACTCCGAATTCTGCATACCGGCACTATCAGCCAAAACGAAAAGCCAGTCTTTATCAAAAGACTGGCGATCGCGGGCGCTCAAAGACTGAGTGCCCAATAGTAGAATTGCTAAAGCAAATATCTTCTTCATATTATTTCAATTTTACAGTCATTGCCTGACCTGCATACTTCACCACCTTGCCCTTAGGCGACTTGGCGAGATTCACGCCCTGCTGCTTCTTCTGATCTACCAGGATGATGTTGAAGCGGCGCTTCTGGAGCATGCCGTCGAAACTACCCTTGCGGGCACCGATGGTAACCTGCTTCCGGGCATCATCATACTTGAAGTCTATCACAGCATACTTGCCCTTCTCGTAGTTATAGTTCGTACCCTCATCCTCGTACAAGGTATAAGAGCCATCCTTGCCGGCATAGACATAGAGGTCGATCAGCTCCGGCTTCTTCTCATCACTCCACTGCATCTCAGGACCTATCGGAAGGATGGCGCCCTCTGGGATGAAGACAGGAATCTTATCGTATGGCGCATCAGCCACGATGGTCTGACCGCCTGCATGATATGCTCCGGTATAGAAATCATACCAGCCCTTCTGCTTTGGCAGATAGACTTCGCGTGAATACTTCTGATACTCGCCCACCGGACAAGCCATCAGGGCAGAACCGAACATCCACTGGTCCTTGATATCCAACACCTTCTCATCGCCATTGAAATCCATCACCAGTCCGCGCATCATGGTGTAATCCTTGAGATGCACCATACCCGCCATACTGTAGAGGTAAGGCATCAGGCGATAGCGGAGCTTGTCGTAGGCTACGATGGTCTTATAAGCCGGATGATCGGCTGGAGCGATGTTCCACACCTCACGCAATGGCCACTGACCGTGGGCACGATAGAGCGGAACGAAACAGCCAAACTGGTTCCAGCGAGCCTGCAACTCACGCCACTCCTTCAAATCGGCATTCTCCTTACCTGTCTTGTCAAACTCCTGCTGGGCTGCTACATAGCGGTTTTCCACACAGAAGCCGCCCTGGTCCATTCCCCAGAAAGGAAGACCTGCCATGGAATAGTTCAATCCGGCAGTCATCTGCGCACGCATATCCTCCCAGCGGGTAGCAATGTCGCCCGACCAGGTAGCGGTGCTGTAGCGCTGTTCGCCAGCAAAGCCCGAACGGGTGAGGAGGAAGACGCGCTGGTTAGGGTTCACGCTGCGCTGACCATTGTAGATGGCATCGGCATTCACGATGCTGTAGGCATTGAAATACTCGGTAGCCGTACCCAGGGCGGTAGGACCGGAGAGTGCCTTGCGGTACCACATCGGCGTGCAGTCGCGCACGTTCGGCTCAGAAGCATCCATCCACCAGGCATCGATACCGAACTTATACTTGGTATAGAGATTCTCATCCATCTGTCGCCAGAACATCTTTCTGGCTCCGGCATCGTAGGCATCATAGAAGGAGCCGCGGAAACCGAGCCAGTCGTGGATATCATCCTTGATAGCCTGGTGATACATCCAGCCCTTGGCATCCAGTTCCTTGTAATTCTTCACGGTATCATAGAACTTCGGCCAAACCGAAATCATGAATCTTCCATGCAGGGCGTGCACACTGTCGAGCATCGCCTGAGGGTTCGGATAGCGTGCCGCCTCAAACTCGTGGCTTCCCCATGAATCCAGCTTCCAGTAGTTCCAGTCCTGTACGATGTTATCCACCGGAATCTTCAGGTCGCGGAACTTCTTCATGTTCTCCTCGATATCCTTGCTGCTCTGATAGCGCTCGCGGCTCTGCCAGAAACCGAGCACCCACTTAGGATATACCGGTGCCTTGCCGGTAAGGGTGCGATAGCCCGAGATTACTTCGTCCATATTCTTTCCGGCGATGAAGTAGTAATCCATATCCGGCGACATCTCGCTCCAGATGCTCAACTGGTTCTTCTCAGCCTCAGAACGTGGGGCTGCCACACGGAGTCCGCAGTAGGAAACATCGCCATCCGGCTGCCATTCGATGCGGATTGGGGTCTTCTTGCCCTTCGGAATGGCTGTCTCAAACTTATAGGAATTCGGATTCCAGGCGGTACGCCAGCGCTCAGGCACCACCAGCTTGCCGTCGATGTAGATCTTCATATAGCCGGCATAGTAAAGGATAAACTGATAGAAGCTATTGGTTGGTGCCTCTACATATCCCTCGTAAACCACCTTGGAGCCATTCAGCGCAAAGCCCTTAGGCAGGTTCTGGATGCCGCCCTTATCAGTCTTGTTGCAGATTTCTGAAGTCTCAGGCATGGCATATTCAAAGTAGATGCTGTCCTCGCCACGAACTATCTTCTGTCCGTTCTTATCCACATAGGTTCCGGTGAGCTGTCCTTCCTTACCGTCCTTGTCGTAGAGTTTGAAGGCACGGTTCAGCTGGAGATAATCGTCCGGATTACCCCATCGGCTGTAGGAATAGGAATCCCAGAGGATGCCGTAGTTCTTGTTGGAGATGACGAAAGGCACACTCACCTTGGTGTTATACTGGAAGAGGTCTTCGTTCTTGCCCTTCATGTTGAGCTCTTCGCTCTGGTGCTGACCGAGACCATAGAAAGCCTCGTTATCTGGCGAATCGAAGAGGGCACGCCATGACCATCCGTGCTTCTGTGCTTCGGGTACCTTGGCGATATCCACACCGATTTCACGGTCGGGCACGGTGAAAGGCTTGAAGGTCTTTCCTCCCTGTGCCACCTCTTTCAACAGTACCTGATCCTTGAGATCGTAGAAGGTAATCTGTCCGGTAGCCTCGTTCAGCACGGCACGCATGGCAGCGGTGGTGATGATGAGGTCATCGCCCTGCTCCTCTACCTTATACTGCGCCTTGGAGTTCTGAGGCACGATGATGAGACTCTGCTTGCTGCGGAAGCTCTGCTCGGCAGTAGCCTGCACACGGATGATGCGGTCGCTGACCACCTGGAGGCGGATTTGCGACGGACCGTAGTTCTGGTGCTGTTTCAACTGTACGGTAAGATAATTACCATTCTGTACGAAGCCAGCTGCCTGGACACCCATAGCGCCCAGAATCAATGCAGCCGAAACTAACAATGTCTTGGTTGGTTTCATTTAGTTTGTTTTTTTAGAGTTTATAAAATTGTTATACTAGTCTATTTCTTCACGAGATTCTTTTCCGAACTTTCACGTATCTTGAGAATCATCGGCACCACCTCCTTGTAGATCTTCTCATCGCCATTGATGCTCTTCATCAGGAGCTGGCAGGCTTTGGTGCCCTGCACGTGTGCCTGGTCCATGATGGCGGAGAGGCGAGGGGTTACGAAGGCGGCTGTATCTCCATCGGTGAATCCGATGATAGCCACATCTTCCGGAATGCGCAGACCTTTCGACTTGATGGCATCGAAGGCTGCATAGGTAATGATATCATTGAAGGCGAGGATGGCATCAGGCGGATTCTCACCTTCCAGGAGCCGGAGCGTAGCTTTGCGCGCCACGTCGAAATCTATCTTGTCGCATACCACCAGGTCGCGGTCGATAGGGATGCGGTTCTCGCGGAGCGCTTCGAGATAACCGTGCTTGCGGCGGCGCACCATATCGAGATGGTTGGGCCCGCCGATGAAAGCCACACGGCGCGAACCGGTTTCTATCATGTGCTGAGTAGCCTCCTGAGCCGCCACATCACCATTTCCCACCACCTGCGAGAACATGTCCTCCAGACAACAGCGGGCAAAGAATACCAGGGGCACCCCCATCTCGTGGAGCTGCTCGAAGTGAGAATAGTCGGTGGTGTCCTGCGCCAGACAGGCGATGATACCCTCTACATGCATATTGAGAAAGTTATCCAGAGCCTGCGCCTCGCGCTCATGGTCTTCATGACTGTTGGAACTGATAACGGAATAGCCCAACTTGGAGGCATAGTCTTCGATGCCATCGAGGACAGCGGCATAATAATGAGTCACGAGATTTGGGACGATGACACCAATCACCCTCGGAGCTTCCTTGCGGAGACTCTGGGCAAAGGGATTCGGGCGATAGTTCAGCTCCTTGGCGAGTTTCTTTACCTTCTGGGTCATCTCCTCTCCTACTTCATGGCTGTTTCGCAATGCTCTGGAAACGGTAGCTATACTGACACCAAGCTTATCTGCAAGGTCCTTTAATGACGTTCTACGCTGCTTCATGTATAATAAGTTAGTTATGTATGGTGCGATATTGCATCAAATTTACTGCAAAGATACTATTTTTATTCCGAATTGCAAACGTTTACGTGTGTTTTTTTAGCAAATATAGCACATATTTCTGAAAATACTTGTAATTTTGCAGCACGAAAAGTAATGAATAGTTGATAATAAGTTAGTTAGAAATGAAAAAGCTTCAGAATGTCGGGAGACAATCTGAAGCATTTTTTTTAAATATAATATTCCGCAGAATCTACCAGTCCGGCGCGAAGTGCATACTTTGTTGCTTCATGCACATTGTTCACTCCGAGCTTTCTGAAGATATTCTTCCGGTGGGTATTCACGGTATGGAAACTGGAGAAACGCTTCTCGGCGATTTCCTTGGTAGTCATACCCAGGGCGATATCCTTGAGAATCTCGGTTTCGGTCTTGGTGAGATTCACCTTTTCTTCTGCTTCCTGCGGCGGAGTAAGGAGCACCTCCATCATTCGCTGGCAGACAAACCGCTTGCTATCCACACAGAAGCGTATCGCCTCCTTGATTTCCGTCAGCGGACTCTCCTTCAGGAGCACGCTGAACATACTGCTGCTGGCGATGAGCACCCGCACGAAATCGGCACTCAGGTCTTCGCTGAACAGCAGCCATCGGGTATAGGGAAAGCGCTGGTTGAGAATGAGCAGTTCGGCGGAATCATTGATATCGAAAAGCGTGTAATCGAGAATCACCACCGTATCTTCGTTTTCCCGCAAGGCAAGCATCAGCTCAGTCTTGTCTTCCACATACTTGGTTTCCAATCCTTCCATTTTCTCTATCACGTATGTCAGTCCGGCACGCGTGATATCCTGCTTATCTGCCAATAGAATCTTCATAAGCCAATCTCCTTCTTTTATGTTGTTATATACTCTTTTATGACCAAACTTTGATGAAGAGAGAACATAGCCTTTTGCTATGTTCTCCCTGTTTTATCTTTCCTAGAATGACATGAGGAATCCCATTCGGATGCCCCACTTATCTACATTGGCATGATTCAGGTAGTTGATACGGCGCACATAATCGATTCCGAAGAACTTGAAGATGTTGTGCACACCGGCTACCACCTCCCAATATGGCGTGTTGCCAAAGGTGTAGGAGTTGTTAGGGAACTTGAAGATCACGTCATCCGATGTATTCTTCACCGGATTGTTCTTGTCGGTGAGCTGTCCCCATACTCCTTTCACGGCTACATACTCGCGCCACTTCAGCTTCTTGATGAGCGGAATGCGGTTGAGAAGCTTGCCGTTCATATCCCAGGCTACCGACCAGAAGAGCTGGCGGTCGCTCAGGAACTCCCAGTCTTTCATCATACTGATGGTTGCCTCCTGCTCGAAGATGGAGAGGTTGACTGGTGGCTGTACGAGCATGGTGAATGGAACCTTGTTCCACTGCATCTTGCCCACGATGTTGAAATCGACATATCCGAAGCTGCCCAGCCACTGGCGCTTGTAGATGCCCAGAGTGGTGAGGTTGCTCTGATACTGACCGCCCATGAATCCGTCAAGACCCATGGAATGGCGGAGGGTGAGCTCAGGACTGTCGAGATTGATAGGCAATCGCTGCTGCTTGGTGTTGACATAGGTAACACCCGGGTTGTAGTCGATGCCCACAGATGCCTCGGTGGTACGTATCTTCTTTACTTCCTCGCCCGTGTTCACCTTGAAATAATGCAGATTGCCCACGGTGCGGTTGCTCTGCCATCTCATTCCCGCATCGAAGCGGAGTCCCCAGTCGGTCTCATAGACGAAGCTGAACTTCTGTCGCTGGTAGAGATACATCTGGTCCTGCGTAGCGGCACGGATGGTCATGAAGAAGTTATCCTTGTTGTGCAGCAGGTTGTCATCGGATGGAGAAGTGATATCGTGACCAATCTCGAAGACGAACTTGCGCATCGGGAACTCAAACGGACTGTTCTTTTTCTTGTTGAGCGAATAGGTGAAGAGATGACCATAGTACCAGTTGTGGCTCTTCGTACCGTAGGCACCATATCCATCCCAGAAGAAATGAGGGTTGAGTGCCGCCATGGTACGGGCTGCCAGACGCAGGCGCACGCCATCCACGTAGTTGTTGGAGAGGAAGGTGTTGATAGGTCCGAGGTCGAAGAGGCTCTTTCTGCCATCCTTTCCTCCGCTTCCTATCTCTACATAGTTCTCCATGAGCGCCTTGACGCCGAAGATGATGTACTTGAATCCCTTGGAATTCTCCATACGGTGGATGAAACTGTCCATCGAAGATTCACTCTTGGTGAGCCCCACCTGTCGGTACTTGTTCCAGTAAGCCTCATCACGGTTCATCGCATCCATATCATGCCTTACCTTCGCCTTGCCCTTGAAGAGCATCTTCGGCAAAGGGTCGAAGGCGTAATCGGTGATTCGGGTGTTTCGCACCACCAGCAGGTCCTGCAGCAGCTTGTTCATGTGCATCTCTGCTATCATATCATCCTTGGTGAGCACCCACTCGCCATTGTCGAGCTTGGTATATTCCTGCTCAATCTTCATATCCTTCACCCAGTTGACGGCTGAGTTGTGAGGCATGTAGAGATTACATTTCTTGACGTGCAGGGTACTGTCGGCAAGCACATAGAGCTCGCCTCGGAATCCGAAGTCCTGACTGTTGGCTGGGATAAACTGCAGATGATAGCAGAGGTCGCGGTTCACATACACCGTATCTTCTATATAATAATGATAGAAGCTGATGGCAGTTCTGCCCAGCGGAGACGGGAACGGATACTGGAGCAGTCGCACGTAGTCATCATAGATATCCACATCGGTAAAGACATCCTTGATGGCTGTATTCAGGATTTCTCCGGTCTGGATCACCTGTCCGATACCATTGCTCTGCTGACCCTTGATGATATCCTTTTCGCTCTTCGGGTCCTTGCGGTAAACGTGCTGCGAAACGGTCTCATCGATACTTACCGGCAGGGTGAGCTTGCCGTTGTAAGGCGAAAGCTCTACCTGGTCGAGGAGATACTGTCGCTTGCTGAAGAACTTGCCCTCCATCTGTTCCTTGGTGATATCATTGAGTGCGAGGGTAATCTTCTGATATTTATCATACTGATAATAATCATAGTTGCTGAGGTCGCTCTTCTTCTTGGCAGCGATGACACGTCGCATGAGTTCCACGGCAGGGTTATCCTTACGCTTGTATCTTCCCTTCTTCGACTTCACCACGACTTCTCCCAGCTTGTGGGAATCGTCCTTGAGCTTGATTTCGAGGAAGCTGGTTTTCTCATCTACCTTGACCGTTGCGGTCTTGTAGCTCAGAGCGCTGACGGTAAGCATCAGTCCCGGCTTCTTTTCGATGGTAAACTTACCTTCTCCATCACTGGAAACGGCAATCTTGTGTCCCTTGTACTGCACGCTTGCATACGATACGGCAAAGCCGTCATCGTCGATGACACGACCTGTTATCTTCTGCTGCGCCATCATCTGGAGTGTAGAAACCACCAGGAGGACGAGCACCAAATACAATTTTCTTATACCTTTCATTACCTTATTATATATATAGGGGCCTTGCGCCCATTATTAATCATTCTCTACTTTCAGGCTGCAAAGTTATAACATTATTCGTAAATAGCTGCAAAAACCTATTATATATTTCAGTTTTTTATGAGATTTTCAGAAATTCCTCCATCTCAGAGAGTTTCTTGATGATGCCATCGGGGATGGATTCATCCACCTTCTTCTCTTCCCACTGCAATCCCTTGATCCATAGGGTGTGGCAACCCAGCTTGTGGGCAGGAATGATATCCTTGCCATAGGTATCGCCCACTACCAGCACCTGGGAGGCAGGAAGATCGAGGGCACAGACTCCGAGGGCGAAAATGGCTGGGTTCGGCTTGCGCACACCCACTACTGCCGATTCTATCACGTCCTCGAAATAGCCATCAATTCCTGCATCCTTCAATACCTGATTGATGTTGCCGTAGAAATTGGAAACCAACACCATCGGATAACCATTCTGCTTCAGATGCTCCAACACCTGCTTGTTTTCATTCAGAAGAGCAAGGGTCTTGGCATTGATATAGCGAGCCATATCCACAGCAATCTGCCGGACTTCTGAATCAGAAAGGGAAAGGAAAAGGCTTTCTGATGAAGCTTCTGAATCTTTTCCGGGATTCCCAAGCTTCGCCTGTTTCTCAGAATCATCCTTTCCTGTCTCCAGCAATTCCTTTCCAGCCAGGAAATTCAATTCCAGGATCAGTTTTTCTCTGAGAATATCCTCGAAATGGAAATCGGGAGTCACGATGGGATTCACAGCCAGTGCTCGCTCACCATACACGTAGGCATCGCGAAACGCCTGCTTGTGGATACTTACTCCTGGCTCTACTTCCTCGTCATCAGCCACGCCGATGCCAAAATGCTCGTAGCCCTGCCACAGCACTTCCGACCAGTGGTCGCCCCTGGTATCGAGCGTGCCACCATAATCAAAGATAATTCCTTTTATATCCAGTACTTTCATTATTTTCCTTTATTAATTGTTTGCTGCTGGCTCTTCTGATCAGCCTCGTATTCTTCCTGAATCTTCTTCAGGTCCTTGTTTCCCACCTTGATGAGCAGAATGCCAATGGCTATCCATACCAGCTCACGGATTCGGGTGATGAGACCGGTATATACACCCAGGGCACCCGTAAGATGCAGGCCATCCACCGCCAAGGCAAGACCACCCTCTCGGGCTCCCAACTGCATAGGAGAGAAGAAGATGAGATTGCTGAAAAGCGATGAGAAGGCAAGAATCAGAATGCTGTCGACGATGCTGATATCCGCCGCAAAAGCCTTCAGGATAAGATAAATCTCCAGGCTCTGGAGCACTCTCGCCATCACCTCGAAGAAGAGGGAACTGTAGAAGGTGCTCTTGTGCTGACCATGCAGCAGGGCTATCTGCGAATCTATCTGCTCCAGAGTCTCCTGCTTCTCCTGCGCAAACCGCTTAGCCCAGTTCTTCACGAAAGGAATATGAGTGAGCAGGCGGATGCCCTTCTGCGCCATTCCCGTCTTGTAGCCGCGGGCGAAGAAGTAGATGCCGAGCAGGCAGAAGGCTGCGATGAAGCCCAGCATGATGCCCATAGGGACACCTATCGGATACAGGGCGATATAGAGGAATACCGAAAGGAACCAGAACCAGAAATGGGAGAAGATATGCATCATCACATAGAGAATGACCGATGATGTAGCCTTGCTCACACCCGTAAAAGGCTTCAGCTCCATAATGCGGTAAGGTTCGCCACCCATCAATCCGCAGGGAGTGGTGTAGTTCAGGGCAAATCCGCTCACGGTGAGCTTATATACTCGCCAGAACGAGAGTCCCTTCACCCTACCCTCGTCGTTGATGATAAGCCACCAGGAAATGGTGTTCACCCAATAAACCACGAGCCACAGACCGAGAATCAGCGGGAAATAGATGCCCGCCTGCTTCAGATAGCGCCAGATATCG
>ERZ1031845.637-NODE-637-length-12654-cov-4.465831_pt1 | contig 12654 bp, 14 predicted proteins | sample MGYA00518169_ERZ1031845 | MGnify/ENA primary metagenome ERZ1031845 (study PRJEB33719, sample SAMN04261265) | wastewater metagenome | biome: rural village; feature: human; material: feces | host: Homo sapiens | place: El Salvador | collected 2014-01-14 ...
ATTTAACACCTCTAGAGGAATTCCGCCCAGTACAAATCATAATATTATCAGGCTTACCATTAAAACATAAAATTTTATAATCTTTTAACTCCGTTCCCGATTTATCAACCATATATTTTTCCGCAATAATCTGAGGCGGCACTTGTTTATAGGGCCACTCTCTTCCAGACCAATAATAATTATTATTGAGGCTTTTATTGATTTTGTTTTTCGCCTCTTCAAAATTCAGTATGCTTTTATCTGTACAAATAACAAGTCCGCCACTATCATGTGTACATTTAAGAACAAATTGATCTGGCAATTTATCAAAATCTATATCCTCAAACTTATTCCATGGACCTCCTACTAATGGGATTAAATAATCCCTACCAATTTTATCTTCAATATACTGTCGCACAGAATATTTATCTACCCATTTAATATACTCTTTTTTTCTGTCTTTCAACTTTAACAATTGAACTTTTTCATTTAGTGTTTTAGGATTCGAATAATTTAATTTTAATCCCAAACGAGCCCAGAACATAAGCCTGAGATATAAACTATCCGGTATCCAGTTCATATATCCTTTATAGCCTGCTCTAGCCAGTCCTCTCTGTATAATATTTCTTTTCATTTTGCCACCTTCTGTTTTTGTTCTTTTAACGTTTCTATAATCATCCATATAAGTAAAAGAATGATTTGTATGTACTTATCATAATATGTGACCAGTCCATACTCATTAATCATTATAGACACAAGTATTCCTATAAATAGCAATTCTTGTTTCGTTATTTTGCGAACATTTCTAGCACTAGCAACCAACATCCAAACGTAATTAAAATAATATACTATCGTTCCTATCAGCCCAACATCAACTAATAATTCAACATAATTGTTATGCGCGTAGTAGGCTAATGACCAGTTTGAATGATAAGAATGTAGAACAAACCTATAGTTATCTATACCATACCCAAACCACATTCGTTCTTTAAACCATTCAATTCCCCATTGTATCAAATTCAATCTTGTTGATGTGCTTGAGTCCACTGCAGCATCCGTTCCAAATAATCCAGCAACCATCGATTCAATTCTATGCCCAGCCATTGAATACAGGAACGGAACATGTAATAATGCATAATAACCGACAAAGCCTATTAGAAGAACTATTATTATTTTACTTGCTTTTTTTACTATATTATTCCTATTGTCAAACACATAAATCATTGCTAATGGTATCAAAAAGCATAAAATTGCTTTTCTCGACGATGACAATATAACAACAATAAGATTTGCTATTACCATCGTGCGAAACCATCGCACTTTGTAACCTTTTAAAATAAAATAAATTGCAAAACAAATCGCAAATGCCGCACATACGCCTACTGTGTTACCGTTTATATTTCCAGTTTTTCTTGAAGAACTAAATGCAAAAATACCACCCGTAACTATAACTCGAAGTTCAAGAAACAAAGGTGCCACTACAAGTGCTTTTAACACTTCTTCTATCCTCTCTTTTTTTCTATCAACAATGAAAAAAAGAGCATACATGCAAGCTAAATTAATTAATAGTGTTTTACCCATAGCATTGGCATACACTTTATTTATAGCCCAATTAGTCGAGCTTATGGCAATCAGGCAAAACACGCCCATGCAAAGAATATAATTATTATTACGAAATTCCTTTTTTAATAACAAATAAATAGCAAAGACTCCAATAAGAATAACTCGTGCCAATTTCATTAACATGGAGCCTTCGTCCGTTACAACCGCTGCAATCGCATATAGCCAAAGCGTTAGCGATACAATGGATATTTTATTGATTCGTATGTCACAGTTTCTATTCAATCAATGTACCTCTCTCTTTATTCATAGAATAGATATTTCTCCCAGTTTTCAAATATACTGATGCTTGTCAATGCATATCGCAATTCACTTGATTTTTTTGACATTTTTTCTGCTAAAGTTACATCTATTATTGAAAACAATGCATCAACAAGGGCATCTTCGTCCCCAACTGGTATAAGTATACCATTTTCCTGATTCTCTATTAATTCACGTGGTCCCCCCGAAGGACAGTCAGTCGAAATAACAGGCATTCCCATGCACATTGCCTCTATCAATGCATTTGGCATGCCTTCATAGTCTGAAGAAAGAATGAAAGCAGCAGAATCATTAATGGCATTAAGAACATCTTTGTTTCTTCCAGGTAAAGACACCGAGCCTTCGAGATTAAGTTGTTTAATGAGCTTTTCAAGATTAGTGCGCTCTTTTCCTTCTCCGTAAATAATCAATTGATAATCTTTTTCTTCTTTGTGAAATTCTGAGAAAGCCTTAATTAGCATCGGGAAATTCTTTTGCGGTTCCAAACGCCCCACAGCCGCAAACACCTTTTTTCTTTCACCTATGTATGGTTCTGGAATTCTCGTTGCATCCACAGGATTTTGCAAAACAACCCCTTTTTTCTATATGCTCTGAAAAAAACGATTTTGCCATTTCTGTCTGAAAAATTATGCCTTTTGCAAATGGATAAGCCAATTTTCTTAAAAATCGTGTGATTTTCGCATTTGGCATGACCCATGGGTTATTTCTCTCAGAAACATAGACTGGAATTCCTGTACCTATCAATGCTAAAATTGCATAAATGCCCGTATCTTCCGGCATAGTCAATACAACATCTGGCTTATTTTCTTGAATAACACTTCTGATTTTTTTATATCTCAGTACTCTATCAATTGCTTTATTATCTGATTTTTTCCCAATTGCAACAACTTTAACTTTTTCATCGAGCGGATACATGACTTCTCGTTTATCGGTAGTAACTATTCTGCAACTGACATTCTGTTCAGTAAAATAATTAGCCAGCTGGGCAATTACTCTTTCTGCTCCACCGGAAGTCATTGCTTTAGTTATAATATCTATTTTTTTCATGATTCCTCCATTACAAACGGCTGAATCACAAATTATTCAGCACCTTTGTGATATCTATATACTTGCTCTTTCCAAAAGGCTCATAAGAAGCCATTATAAACTCATGCTTGGGGAACTGGTGAATAACCGTGTACCCCCCATTTTCATTTGGCCAGTGCTTACAAGTAAAGAACACCTTATTCTTAAAAGGTGTCTCCATAAACTTGTTCACTTCTGTCTCTGTGCAGCCATTTTGGTCGTTAAACTTCACCAGTAACTTATTCCAGTTAATTCTCTGCACTCGACGTTTCCACTTTTCTCTTGCTTCCTGCTCACTATGGTAATGTAAGAAGAAGATTTCAATCGAATTTTTCCCATTAGACAAAACGCCCACAGGATACGAACCAAATCTCTTATCTCCTGAAATCTGCGACATATCTTTCCACCGAGATTCTTCGGGTTTGATAAAAGTTAGTTTTCCATTGACATAGCCTTTTAGGTCAGATAAGAACTCAATATAATCTTTTGCAATAAAGAACATTCCAACCGTAGGAGATTCTTTGGGCAGGTTATAGCTTTCATAAATCATCCCACCCCAGCAGTTATTAGAAATAATCGTGAAATCTGTAGATTTCAGATGCTTTTTTCTATGGTTTGCCAAACCAATTCGCCAGAATTTTAATACCTTTAGTCTCAATCCTTCATATGTCATTTATCTTCCCCCTACACGCATTTACATAAATTTGACGCAGCTTATCAGCATTTTGTTCTATGTCGTACCCTTTTTCTTTAATTAAAGCTATATTGTTCGTTGAGTCTTCTTCTCTGTTCCTTGTCTTATATCCCAGCTTTTTTACTGCTTCTGCCCACAGAGCAGTAGAATCTATTGGCAGAAAAACGCTGCTCCCCGTCAAGTCAGCCTCTTTTGCCACCGTATTCGATACAACACAAATAAGGCCTGCCGCTTGTGCCTCTACCAAAACCACTGGCAGTCCCTCATGTAATGATGGGAGTAAAAACAAATCCATTGCCTGAAGATAATCTGATACCTTCAAGGTTTTTCCTAAAAATATTACTGCATCATCCAATCCTAGAGAATGCACTTTGTCCTTAATTATAGGCATCAGCATTCCATCGCTAATTAAAATCAATTTATATTTTGGATTCTCACTATGTACTTCTGCAAAAATATCAATCAAAAAAGAATGATTTTTTTGCTCAATAAAGTTTCCGACATGACCAAGCAATACTTCATCGTCTTGTATTCGAAGCGCTTTTCGTACCGTATTACGCTTTTCTTCAGAGAATGCATAATCTTTTGTTTGAATCCCATTGTTTAAAACAGTAAATTTCTTATCTCTATACAACCACTTTCCAGCATCTTCACCACATGCCAACCGAGTTGTACATAATTCTGAAAACATTGGCCACAACAGGTTATGCATGAATGGATGCATTGTTGCAGTATTGTGTGAATGCGTAATTCGAACTTTTACTCCTCCAAGCGCTACTGCAAATAGTTCGATTGCCATATTTGCACTGTTACCATGTATATGAACAATGTTGTATTTTTCTTTACGGCAAAGCTCCAAGATTTTGCAAAAATAGTTAACAATATTTTTCTTATGAAATACATAGCATCTCAGATGATTTTCCTCGAAAAAGCTACGGTATTCATCACTAGGTTCATCAATAGCAACAAAATCCATCTGAAGATTTTTCTTATCCATAGCCTGATAATAATTCTTTATTACCGCCGATATACCGTTCAGTTTAAATCTAACCGTATTAATCACTAAAACTTTCATTATTTACTTTCATCCCAAAATGCTTTCAAGTGATTTCCTGCATTACAATGAATCACTTCACCAGAAATGCACTTCGAGGCATCACTCAAAAGGAAACACGCCACTTCTGCTACTTCCTCCGGAAGGAAAGTCCTACCGGAAGCACAATTTCTATACAGATTACCATCACTTGCCTCAGCATAATCTCTTGTCATTTCTGTAAGAGTAACACCTGGTGCAATTGCATTCACACGAATTCCTTGCTGATATACTCTTCTTGAAAACGCACCAACCATGCTGTTTAATGCTGCATTTGTCATCCCATACGGAATATCATATACCTGATCACCCGTTTCAGATGTTATATACAATAGCTCTGCATTTGGCTGTTCTTCCTTCGTTTTCATTTCAAGGAAGGCCTTTCCCAGGAAGTAGCCCGCACGAAACTTAGTGTTAAATTGTTTATCGAATCCCTCTACAGTCACATTCGTATAAATATTTTCGTGCAAAGACACTCCGGCATTGCTGACTAAACAGTCAATCCTGCCACCCAACAGTTCTTTTACCTTTTCCAAAAACTCCTTGCTATGGGCTACATCGCAGACATCTGCAACCACGGTCTTGCAATTGCCATTTCCGAGTTTCTCTGCTGCAACATTCAATTTATCAGCATTTCTTCCGGATATAACAACTTGTGCCCCCTCAGAGATGAATTTTTTAGCCATTGCAAATCCAAGGCCACTTCCGCCTCCGGTAATGACAATCTTTTTGTCCTTCAAAATGCTGCCTGATTGAATCTGTCCAACATTTACCTGTACAAATGCATTTGGCTGAGAGGCCAGAATAAACTTTGCAATTTTCCTGATAATTCTTTTATAGCCCATACCGTAAGCTCCTTACTTCTTAAAAAGCCCCGCAATTTTCTGAGCTTTCTCCTGTCCTATAGTTGCCTTGATGAATTCCTTACTCCTACGAATCGTTTCAGACTGTACATACTTCGGTCTGCTAAGATCAAAGAAATCATAAATCACATCCGAGTCCGTTTTCATTTCTGTAAACACTTCTAAGAAAACTGGCTTCTCCAAATCGCTGCGCATGAATTCCTTAAGAGCTTCCTGCATAGATTCTTTGTCATGTGCGCTTAAATAGATAAAGTTGTTCGATTTAACCCACCCCTCAGCCTTAGTATGATGCCTTGCGGTTGTGTGCAAATCACTTGCCTTATCTTTCCACATGTGATTGAAGTAAAACTCTGATCCGCCCTCATTGTTAATCAGCAAAATATGAACATTATTCTTAATATGGCGCAGCCTCATTGCATTCATATCATAGAAAAACGCCAAATCGCCGATTACGAGATAGCTTTGTTTATTTCCCGCAACTGCCTGTCCCAAGAAAGAAGACAAACAGCCATCTATGCCATGTGTTCCAATATTTGCATAGGTTTTAATTCTTGGATTAAGCTTAAAGAAATTCGTAATACGAATACTGTCGTTAATACTCAAATGCAATACAGAGTCTGCTGGGATTTTTTCTACAACTTCTTTAATTGCATACACATGCGAATACGGGAAATCCGGGTAGATAACCGAATCCACATATCTCTTCAGTCCCTGATAATATTCACAGTCATTCGTCTGATTTTCGTCAGCTACATTTACACAATATTTGAAGAAATATTCTGGCTTGCATTCAAAAATCGTGGTAATGCTTTTATAAAGATCAACAACCCGGCCATCTTCCTGAACCAGCCAATGTTCAAACTTTCCTGCAAACTTTCTAAATTGCTCTTTAATTCCTGCAAAAATATTGCCACCAAAAGAAATCACAATATCCGGCAAGACTTCTTTTACCTTCTTTGGGATAACATACCGTGCATCCATGCAAACATTGAGATTCAGACCTTCTTCTATCTCAATATTAGACATATACTCAATTGATACCGCAGAATTGTATTTTTTAAAAAATTCTTTTAAGCTTTCCTGGAGAGCAGGACTAACATAGCTGTTCTGTCCACAAGTAACCAAAATCCTCTTTGCTTTTTTTAGTTTTTCAATTTTCTCTTTCCATAAGTCATCAGCATCATCTACGCAAAGAAGGTCAATCTTCGTAACCTCTGGGAGAGTCTTAATATTAAAAGAATTGTTATAGGACTTCATCGGAACATTGATATGCACCGGACCAGTTCCATGATGATTCAACTCTAGTAATGCTTCATTGACTAGTCGCTGACAATAAATTTCATCATCGCGATTATTAATAATCGGAAGATTAACTGATTTTCTTACATGTCGATCATACATTCCAACCTGATCAATCATCTGATCTTCCCACTGACCAAGCATTTCAGGATCACGATCACTGGTCAATACAACGATCGGTACCCCCTGATAAAATGCTTCTGCAACAGGCGGCCAATAATTACAGGTTGCCGTAGAGGACGTACAAGAGATTACAACCGGTTGGTTCAATTCCTGCGACAAACCAAGTGCAAAATAACCAGCACTTCTTTCATCAACTACTGAATAGCAATGAAAATCAGGGTCTTCTTCAATTGAGTGAACAAACGGAACATTGCGACTGCCTGCAGACAGAACGCAATGTGTAATACCATATTTCTTCAGTAAAGCTATAATAATCTGATAAGTTTTCAGTTCGGTATACATATGTCATTCCTTTCCTTCAGGAGAGATTTTTTCTCAGATACTCCTTCGCCACTTCCCTATGTGCTTTCAACTGCTCATCAACTTTCGCGTAATCAATCGCCTTTTCATTAATGTTTTCTGTATCTTCAATTTTCGTTGTCATCCTATTGGCCAGTCCCAGTCGCTTTAGCAAATCGCTCAACTTTTCTTCATTACCATAGCTGTTACCTACACTCTTGCGAATCAATGTTGTAAACGGCCGATGTGTGATCACCGAGAAGATGCTGCCATGGAAGGTATCGGTAATAACTTCTTCTGCATTTCTGAAATAGGCCAGAACCTCAAAGGGTGAGCAGTCCACGAATCGGTCTGCACATTTTTGGATACCACCAATTGCATATATCTTCAAATTCTTTTTCTTTGCATAAGCAGCAATCCAATCTGCCTCATCATTGGAAATACGACCTGCATACGCGTACAGAATCAAATACTTCTCATTAGTCTGAACCTGTGGGATTTTGTCGCAGCAGTTCATGTAATCATAGGTCAGAACCGGATCCAGATTGTACACTGGTTCTTTCCCAGTGAGCTGTTCTACAATAGTTCCTGAATTAGCATCTCGTACAGAAATCGCGTCAAACTTCTTCAACAAAGCTCCGACTTCATTGGCCTTTTTATACTTTTCCAGCTTTTCCAATGTGGTATTACCGAAAGACGCTGCATAAGTGATAAGTTTCTTTGCATGGCTATTTTTTCCAAACAATTCTGGCGAATAGCCCACATTGGAATTTTTTTGAATGCAGTTAAAAACCTCATCACTGCCAATCACAAGGCAATCCAATGTCGGGTTATAGTTCATTTCGTCTGCAATTCCCAAAAGCGGCATATACTTTCGAGCAAAGGACTGTTTATATCGGATGAACGATAATTTGTGTGCAAGAGGAGCCCGATACTGAAAAGTTTCCAGACCCTTTTCTATCTTTCGGACAACCTTGTTTTTGCTATCTGCATTTTCTGCAATTACTGGAGCACCTACATGGTAATCCACAAACTCTACATTGCAGCCAACTTCCTCAATTAGCTGCTTCAATGCATATGCCTGCAAAAACGAACCGTAGTTTGCAATGCGCTGCATCGACATGATTCCAACTTTTCTCATCCATCCATCCTCAATACAATTCATCTACCAGTTTTTCAAGTTCTTCATTAAACTTTGCATTGTTACTGCTCATACCATGTCCCATGCTAGAAACAATCTGATCATAGTTCGTTATGATATCTCCCAATGTTTCAATATCCTCTACCGGGATAATCGTTCTCATTCTCCGAGCCACGTTTCTCGCAAACTCCACCTGATGATCGTTCACATGCTCATTGAACTGATGCTGACGCGGCACCACAATAGGAGTCTTCCCTATCTGTAGTGGCATGATAAAACTTGCCGGGCCACCGTGAGTAATTACAATACGGGCATCGGCCACATTTTTCACCATCTGCTGATATGAAATCAGCTTACTCCACTGACAGTATTTCGGCTCGTATGTACTAAAGCCAGTCTGGATAATTACATCTTCGTTTATAATGCCGTCTTTCTTTAATTCATCTATTTTCTGAATCAGCCGATTAAATGGCTGCTCATGTGTTCCTACCGTCACAAAAATCATTTTCTCGTCCCCTACTTAGAATATGCTTCCAAGATTAACCGCTTTCGGATAAACCTTTTTCTGCTCTTCCCATTGCACAACAAACTTGTCCGCAATGGGATAAACCATCTTTCCTGTCATTGTCGGTTTATCGATTCGGTCAAAAACCTCAATGTAAACCAATTTTGCTCCCATCATCTTTCCGATGTAGAAGAATGGAACCGCAACTGCTGCACCACAGGAAATAATCAAATCTGGCTTTTCCTTGTGTAACACATTCCATGCAATTTTTGTATTCTTGATAAGAGCCTTCAGACTCCGGTTTGTCGGATAATAACAAGGATACATTTTTTCGCCTTCAAGGAGGCTTTTTGCATCCTCCTTATCAAAAGTGACCCAGAAGTGATCCTTGTCTTTCCAAAAGGGCTTTAACATATAAAGGTGGGTTAAATGACCGCCAGATGAACCCACCAAGCATACCTTTATATTTTCTTTATTTTTCATCTGACTCTCTCCTCTAATTTTCCTTGATCCTGCTTAATCTCTCTGGAAAATATCCCTCGTATATACTTTCTCTTTCACATCATCCAAGCACTTGTCATAGCGGTTTGCAATGATGGCCTGACTACGCTTCTTGAACTCGTCCAAATCATTAACCACCACTGATCCGAAGAACTTCTCGCCATCTTTCAGCGTTGGCTCATAAATGATGACAGTTGCGCCTTTTGCCTTGATTCGCTTCATGACACCCTGAATGGAACTCTGGCGGAAGTTGTCGCTGTTGCTTTTCATGGTCAGTCGGTACACACCAACAACAACTTCTTTTTCCTTGCTCTTATCCCAGCTGTCGTTTGCTTCATAAGCACCAGCCATTTCAAGCACACGATCAGCAATGAAGTCTTTTCTTGTTCTATTGCTCTCAACGATTGCTCCGATCAGATTTTCCGGCACATCGGCGTAGTTTGCTAGTAGCTGCTTGGTGTCTTTCGGCAGGCAGTATCCACCGTAGCCAAAGGACGGATTGTTATAATGAGTACCAATACGAGGATCCAGGCAAACACCGTTGATGATCTGCTGAGTGTTCAGCCCTTTCATCTCAGCATAGGTATCCAGTTCGTTGAAGTAACTGACACGCAGTGCCAGATAGGTGTTGGCGAACAGCTTAACTGCCTCTGCCTCAGTAAAGCCCATGAACAGAGTGTCAATGTTCTCTTTAATTGCGCCTTCCTGCAGGAGTTCTGCAAAAGTGTGTGCTGCCTTTACCAGTCGAGCATTATCCACGTCGGTTCCGACGATGATACGGGAGGGGTAAAGGTTATCATACAGAGCCTTGCTCTCACGCAAGAACTCCGGGCTGAAGATGATATTGTCGCAGTGGAACTTCTCACGAACACTTGCAGTGTAACCAACCGGGATGGTGCTCTTGATAACCATGATAGCTTCCGGATTGTACTCGATAACCAGCTTGATTACAGTTTCGACTGCACTGGTGTCAAAAAAATTCTTCTTACTATCATAGTTGGTAGGCGCAGCGATTACGACAAAATCAGCATCACTGTATGCTTCCTTTGCATCCAGAGTTGCGGTCAAATCCAACTCTTTTTCTACCAGATACTTTTCAATGTATTCGTCCTGAATCGGTGACTTTTTATTATTGATAAGTTCCACTTTCTCAGGGATGATATCCACAGCAGTCACCTTGTGGTGCTGAGATAACAGCGTAGCAATGGAAAGACCCACGTAACCAGTACCAGCCACAGCAATTTTTAAATCTTTAAACTCTCTCATTTCTCTATCCCTCTAATTCTTTTATTTATAAAACTCAGCGTACCACTCAGCGAAGTTCCTCAGACCAGCTCTCAAACTTGTGCTCGGCTTGTATCCGAAGTCACGCTCCAGTGCGCTGGTATCTGCATAGGTCACAGGCACATCACCCGGCTGCATCGGAACAAGTTCCTTGTGTGCCTCGAAGTCATAATCTTCCGGCAGAACTTTCGCTCTTACTAACTCCTCACTCAGAATCTGCACGAAGTCCAGCAGGTTCTCCGGATTCTGATTACCGATGTTGTAAACTGCATACGGCGGAATCGGCAGCCCGTCTTCACCATTTTTCTTGTCCGGTGCTTTCTTCATCACACGAACAACGCCCTCAACGATGTCATCCACATAAGTAAAGTCACGCTTGCAGTTGCCATAGTTGAAGATCTTGATAGTTTCGCCCTTCACCAGCTTGTTGGTGAATCCGAAGTAAGCCATGTCAGGACGGCCTGCCGGACCATACACGGTGAAGAATCGCAGACCAGTGGACGGAATGTTGTAGAGCTTGGAGTAGGCGTGTGCCATCAGCTCATTAGATTTCTTAGTGGCTGCATACAAAGACACAGGATTATCTACCTTGTCATCCGTGCTGTACGGAACCTTTTTATTGGAACCATAAACGCTGGAAGAAGAAGCATACACCAGGTGCTCTAGACTCTCGCAATGGCGGCAGGCTTCGAGGATATTAAAGAAGCCGACCAAGTTAGATTCCACATAAGCATCCGGGTTTGTGATGGAGTAACGCACACCAGCCTGTGCTGCAAGGTTAACGACCACAGATGGCTTGTGCTTCTCGAACAGTTCAGTGATCAGTTCCTTATCAGCGATGTTACCTTTTACAAAAGTGAATGTAGGATACTTGGCCAGCTCGTTCAGGCGGAACTCTTTGAGTGCCACGTCGTAGTAAGCATTCATGTTGTCGATGCCAATAACCGTAGCAGAAGGAGCTTCCTGATAGATTCGTTTTACAAGATTAGAGCCTATGAAGCCTGCTACTCCTGTGACTAAAATGGTTTTATTATCTAAAGTAACTGTGCTCATATGTATTCCTCCATCTTTTAATAACCCTTTTCTATTCTTTCCACTGCGCAACTAATTTGTCTGCAATAGGATAAGCCGTCTTGCCAGTCATTGTTGGCATATTAATGTGATCATAGACCTCGGTGTATACTTAATTATCTCCCTGCTTCTTCCTCAAAAACTCAAATCCCAGATACAGCTCCATGGTTCTGCCAAACATTTCTGTTTCAACAACAGCCTGGCGTCTGCGCTTATCGAAGCGTTTTATCTGGCCTTCAAAGCATTTTAAATCTCCCTCCAGATATTCGACGGTGTCACCTTCACTGAAATCCACCATAGATATCTTGATTGTGTGGTCGTCTCGACCATTTCCAATCTTTGTGACAAATTCTGTTTCATTTTCACTAAGCGCAATAAAGTAATTCTCACTATCACCGAGCAGGTTGGTAAACATCGGAATGTCCTTTAGACATAGAAATAAATCCTGTGGCTGCGATGTCTTTACGAACACATAGCCCGGGAATAATATTTCTGTTACGATTCGCCATTTTCTGGCGAACTTCTTATTACGCTCTCGCTTTGGAATGAAACATTCATTTGCTATGTCCTCTGGAATACGGTCATTTATATAGGATAACAACTCATTCTCTTTTCCTGTCATTGTGTGAATTACATACCAAGACATAAGATTCCTCCTGTGTCCCTTACCACCTGTTTAAGGGCGCGCTCCGCCATTCCGACTATAAATCTATACTCGAATTTTATGGCATTGCCACCCATATATCCTCTGCTCATACTTATGTGCCCCACAGCTTCATATCTCCGATACAGATTATTTCCCTGTTACTTTACCAT
>ERZ1031845.656-NODE-656-length-12382-cov-12.456640_pt1 | contig 12382 bp, 11 predicted proteins | sample MGYA00518169_ERZ1031845 | MGnify/ENA primary metagenome ERZ1031845 (study PRJEB33719, sample SAMN04261265) | wastewater metagenome | biome: rural village; feature: human; material: feces | host: Homo sapiens | place: El Salvador | collected 2014-01-14 ...
AAGTTTAAAGTGGTCAACTATATTTTTATAGTTTCTATCAGAATAATGCAATAGGCTTCAACTGCTTACGAAGCCGCTTTCATTGCTCTACGCAATAGGCTTCATTGACTATCGAAGCCGCTTTCATATTTCAAGGCCTTTCTATTTTCAATAGGGGTGCTGAGTAGTTATTTTTAGCCTCTTACTTTGTAGTCGTTAATAACGTGTATTTACACAAAATAAACGAATAGAAATGTGGTAATCCGTAGAGTTCTTGGTTTGAAATAAAAGAAAAGAATGAAATCACTGCAAAAATAGTCGTATGATGCGACTATTTTTGCAGTAGTTCTTATATCATCGTAAATGCCACATAACTTACCGCTTTATATGGTGGTAAGGGGGGACTACTTAAAAGTACAAAAAATAAAAGTCCTGCAAATCTTTCGATTTACAGGACTCTGTGCGGAGAGAGAGGGATTCGAACCCCCGGTACCTCTCGGTACGACGGTTTTCAAGACCGTTGTAATCGACCACTCTACCATCTCTCCTTGCAAGATGACCAGCTTGGTTTTCTTTAGCGGTTGCAAAGGTACGACTATTTTTTGTTTCTGCCAAATATTTATGAAACTTTTTTTGATTTTTCTTTAAAAAAGTGGTTATACGTATGCTTGTAGGGCTGTTTATAGGGCTGTTTATACAAAAACGGGGCTACCGCCGTAGCCCCCAACCTTGATAACCTTAAATCTAATACTATGAAAAACACACTGCAAAGATAAATAATTCTTTGATACATGATGTCAGATATTCCGAAAATCTTATCTTTTATGCAGTTGTTTTGTTTATTTTTCATCTAAATATCCCTTTTCCTGAAACTCCTGCATGAGAGGATAGGCCAAAAGTTTGGCATCAGGGTGGGGGGCTCCTGTGGTGCCAAGAGCACGAAGATCGAAGAAATGACGCCAGTCGCTGATGAAAGCTGTATGCACGAGTTCGGTATTGCAGTCGAGTGGCAGGATGGCTCGTGCCTCCTGTGGTTTGCAACCGGCATTGATCATATTCATATATGAATACTCTGCGGCGAGGTTGGCAAAGAGCCAATACTGCAGTTTGCTCCATTGCTGTGATTTGCCTTCGGCTACTTCCTGACAGAGTGAAGAGAATGTTTCGGGCGATACTTCCGCAGTTGTGTCATCGAAGTCGGCTTGATTGGAAACCCACTCTGGCAGGTTGATGGTTATCTCGTTGCCAAACTTGTTTTTGGTGTAGTTGCAGTAGCGTGTGCTCTGCTCGGCCATGGAGTTGGCACGATGGCGATTGTATTCGCGGGTGATGGAAATCTGGGTGGTGAAATGCACGGTGATGCGCAGCTCATGTCTGCCAGCGACGTAGTTGCTGAGATACTTCAGGTCGGAGAGTGACTTGTTCTCGGCAAGAACGCGCATGTTGGTTGTGATGTAATCCTTGCCCTCGACGGTATGGCAACGGGAGAACTTGTTGGTGAGATAAAGTGGCAGCTCGCCATGATTGCACACGAGATAGACGGTGCCATGTTCGAGCATGGCGAAGTGCTCGCTCTGAATCATTCGCTCGACGAATGGTCTGGCAGAATCGTCTGTTGTATGGTCTTCACTCTTGTAGCATACTCTTCCGGCACGCTCTATCTGCTTATAGATGCCGGCTTCTCCTGCGATTTGTTCCCAAATCTCATATTGGGGTTTCTGGATTTTCATTTCTTGATGGATTTGATTGTTTTGCTTGCAAAGGTACATTAAAAAGCATGGAATACCAAATTTTTTCTTTTTATTTCTTTTCCAAATGGATTTAATTGTGTAATTTTGGCGCAAATTAGAAAATATGGAAATAAAACCAATAGCACATTTTCGCTCACCTTTCAAGAGTAAGTTTGGTGTTCCCAAGCAGGCTGGACTGGTGGCAGAGTTGGAGGGAGAGATCGTCTTTGAGCCCGAATACCGCAACGCAGATGCGCTTCGTGGCATAGAGGGTTTTGACTATCTGTGGCTGATATGGGAGTTTTCTGCCAACAGGCATGCAGCCAAGAGTCCGGTGGTTCGTCCTCCGGTATTGGGCGGCAACGAGAAGGTGGGTGTCTTTGCCACCCGCAGTCCATTTCGTCCCAACAATATCGGATTGTCTTCTGTGCGTCTGTCGCATGTGGAGTGGGAGAGTAACCGCGGTCCTGTAATTCATGTGAAGGGTGCCGACCTGATGGATGGTACTCCTATTTATGACATCAAGCCCTATGTGGTGTATGCCGACTGTCATCCTGAGGCCCGCAGTGGCTTTGTGGATGAACGAAAGTGGAATAAGTTGCAGGTAGAAATATCTGATACAGTAAAAACCTTTCTGCTGTCTCAGGGAATGACAGAAGAAAAGATTGGGATTTTGAAAGAGGTGCTGGCGCAAGACCCTCGCCCGCATTATCAAAAAGACCCTCATAAGGTATATGGAATGCCTTATGAGGGTATGGATATTCACTTTACGGTATGCAATCAGATACTTACCGTAGTGAAGTAGTCGTTTGCTTTACTTGGCGAAGGTACTGAAGTTGACATTCTCTACCTGAATCTTGCAAGCCTTGTCGATGTCCTGAGCCTGCTTGTTGTAGAAGATGTTGCAGTCTTTGATGGTGATGTCGTGGATCATACCTTCCTGTCCATGTGCCACGATTCCGTTTTTACAACCTCTTACATAAACGTTGCTGATATGGATGTCCTGGAAGTTGGGTACGAACTCTGCTTTCTGGACAGCCTCCTTAGGCTGCTTGGCACCTACGTGGTTGTCCCAGTAAGTGGTCTCGAAAGTGATGGCATCGCCTGTGATGTCGGTCATATAGATATGGTCGATGAAGATGTTCTCTGTCTTTCCGCCTCGCTTGACAGCACTCTTGAAACGAAGTCCTGCGTCTGTGCCCTGGAAGGTGTTGTTGCGTACCAGGATATTCTTCATGCCACCAGAGAACTCGCTTCCAATGACGAAACCGCCATGAGCGTGATATACGGTGTTGTCCTGAATGTTGATATTCTCGCAAGGACCTGCCTTGACACCGCTTTCGCCAGCTCCTCCCTTCATGCAGATACCGTCGTCGCCCGCATCAATGACGTTGTTGACGATGAGTACATCCTTACAGCTTGAGATGTCGATGGCATCTCCGTTCTGGGCATTCCAAGGACATTTCACGGTGATGCCGTCGATGATGACATTCTGGCAACGGGTAGGGATGATGTGGAAACGAGGTGAGTTGAGCAGGGTGACACCCTGTACGAGAACGTTCTGACAGTCGGTGAAGCGGATCATGTGGTTGCGGTATTTCTCCTGCTCCTCCATCGTGGAAGCCACATTGGGCTGATGTTTCAGGTTGAAAGGATACCAGAGGTCGCCCTTGGCAGAGACACTACCTCCCATTTCCTGGAACTGTTTCCACTCCACGTCGCTCACCTTGCTGCGTTTTACAGCTCGCCACCATTCTCCGTTTCCGTCGATGGTGCCTTCACCTGTGATAGATATGTTCTTGCGCTTGCTGGCTGTGATGGCTGTTGCGGCTCTCAGCTCCTTGGCACCTGTCGTCTTGTCGATCTTGATCAGGTCGTTCTTATCCTCAGAGAACACGATGATGGCGTTCTTCTCGAGGTGCAGGTCGATGTTGTCCTTGAGTGAGATGAGTCCTGTAAGATAGATTCCTGCAGGTACATTCAGATGACCGCCGCCCTGTTTGTTGAGTTGGCTGATGGCTTTGGCGAAAGCCTCTGTGTTGAGAGTCAGTCCGTCGCCCTTTCCACCGCAGTCGAGGATGCTCACCTGATTATCCGGTATGGTGGGCAGGGTGGGTTGTGGCATCTGTACAGGCAGGTCTTGGTAATACTTGGCATAATCGTTGTTGGCTTGTACGGCTGTAACAGCGAGAAGTGCCAGTAAAGAGATGATGATTTTCTTCATATTCTTTAAAATGTTTAGTTGTTTGAATATAGTTTGTTTTGTTTGTTTCCTGATTCTTTACCAGATTATAAAAAAAGGCGGCTCTAACCGAAGTCAGAAACCGCCAAATGAAAGGAGGAGTGGTACCACCAGGAATCGAACCGGGGACACAAGGATTTTCAGTCCTTTGCTCTACCAACTGAGCTATGGCACCATCGTTTTATTTTGCGGTTGCAAAGGTACAATATTTTCTTTGATTGAGCAAGAGAAAAGAAGATATTTTCTCTTGCTTAATGTTTATTAACTAAAGAATAGTCCACGAGGATGTTGGCAGACTCAGTCTTTCAGCGGGTTCCACCCCTGGGCTTTGAGTTCGAACTCCTGTCCATCTCGCGTGATGAGCATTCTGCCGAGGGATTCCTGTGTGATGTAGCCTATCTGCTTGATGCCTTCCATCTCTTCGATTTTGGCATGGTCGCCGATAGGTACGGTGAAGAGCAACTCGTAGTCCTCACCTCCATTCATGGCGCAGGTGGTGAGGTTCATGTTGAATTCCTCTGCCATGACTGCCGTCTGGTAGTCGATAGGGATGTTCTTCTCGTAGATGCGGCAACCGCAATGACTCTGCTGACAGATGTGCATCAACTCGCTGCTCAGTCCGTCGCTCACGTCCATCATGGCTGTAGGCCGTATGCCTGCCTCGCGCAACTGGGCTATGATGTCACCTCTTGCCTCTGGCTGCAGCTGGCGTTGCAGCAGATATTCCTTACCCGAGAAGTCGGGCTGGAAGTTGCGCATGCCTGCCAACTCCTGGTTGAGTGCAGCCAACTTCTGAGTCTCGCCGGCAGCCTTGGCTTGTGCCATCTTCTTGCGGATGTCTTCCACCTGTCCATAATATACGGCTTTCTCACGTTCCAGAAGCTGCAGACCCATGTAGGCTCCGCCCAAATCACCCGACACACAGATGATGTCGGTGTCTTTAGCTCCATGTCGGTAGACAATGTCTTCTTTTGCAGCCTCGCCAATGCAGGTGATGCTGATAGCAAGTCCTGTAAGCGATGAGGTTGTGTCGCCTCCGACAATGTCTACGCCAAACTTATCGCATGCCATGCGCAAGCCCTTGTAGAATTCGTCCATGTCTTCTACCGAGAAACGCTTGCTCAGGGCGATGCTTACTGTCATTTGCCGTGGTGTACCGTTCATGGCGAAGATGTCGCTGATGTTGACCATGGCACTTTTGTATCCCAAGTGCTGCAGGTCGATGTAGGTCAGGTCGAAGTGTACTCCCTCCATCAGCATGTCGGTCGTGACGAGAACTTCCTTGTCGGGATAGTGCATCACGGCGCAATCGTCTCCTACGCCATAAACAGTAGAAGCATTTTTGTTTTCGTGTCCTTTTGTGAGATGGTCGATAAGACCAAACTCACCCAATTTTGCGATGTCCAATTTGTTATAAGAATTTGAATTTAGCAAGTTCTGAAGTTGTTAAGATCGGCGAATCATCTCGCGCATGATCTCTGTCATCTTAGGCTGTGCGGCGTTGGCAGCTTTCTGAACCTCCTCGTGGCTGACTTCTACCGGTACGTCGAAGCCTCCCAGGTCGGTGATGATGCTGATGCCGAATACCTTGATGCCACTATGGCGAGCCACGATGACCTCGGGTACGGTACTCATGCCTACTGCGTCGCCTCCCAACAGTCGGTACATGCGATACTCGGCAGGAGTCTCGAAGGTAGGACCCTGTACGCCTACGTATACTCCGTGCTTCAGGTTGATGCCCTTCTCCTGGGCTATGCTGTCAGCCAAGTCGCGCAGACTCTTGTCGTAAGCCTCGTGCATGTCGGGGAATCGAGGACCTGTGGGGAAGTTCTTGCCACGAAGCGGATGCTCGGGGAAGAAGTTGATATGGTCGTCGATCACCATCAAGTCGCCTATCTGGAAGGTTTCGTTCATGCCACCAGAGGCGTTGCTGACGAAGAGGGTCTCGATGCCCAGCTCGTACATCACACGCTCGGGGAATGTCACCTCTTTCATGTTGTAACCCTCATAGAAGTGGAAACGTCCCTCCATCGCCATGATGTCCTTGCCGCCCAACTTGCCGAAGATCAGTTTGCCGGCATGGCCTTCTACGGTTGAGACAGGGAAGTTGGGTATCTCACTATATGGAAAAGCATAGCTGTCAGTTATTTCTGAAGCTAATTGTCCGAGTCCCGTTCCCAGAATGATGGCGGTCTTTGGACTTGTGGTCATCCTTTCTCTTAGCCAGGATGCTGTTTCTTGAATTTTTTCGTACATAGCTTATGATTTTTTCGTTAAAGTTTTCTTCTTGATCGAGCATGAAGCTTACCTTGATGGGCAGCGCATAGATGCTTTGTCTTACGGGTTCGCTCAGTCCTTCGGCTTCCTTCAGTCGCACGGCATCCTTCTCTGTCGTGATGATGATGCGTGGCTCGGGCATCGACTCGAAGGTGTCGTTGATGAGTTCGATGTCGCGTGGCTTGAACTGATGATGGTCGCCAAACGACAGGCTTCTGATGTCGCCTACATGGGGCTTGAGGTCGTGCTCCATCTGTTTGGGCGATGCGATGCCTGTGAGGAGCATGACGTGCTGCTGCTTCAGCTCATGGAGTGGGAGTGTCTTGTCGCAGAAGAGGCCCTTGGCATCGTCGTAGTCGATACACGTGAAGTAGAGCTTCTGGAAAGGATAGAGACTCATGGCTTTGGTGAGCACACGGAACTCCATGGGACGAAGGTCTTTAGGACACTTGGTCACGATGACGATGTCGGCACGGTTCTTTCCGCTTAATGGCTCACGTAGTCTTCCTGCCGGCAGCATCTTGTCGTAGATGATGAGTCGATGGTAGTCCACCAAGAGGATGTTGATGCCCGGTTTCACATATCTGTGCTGGAAGGCATCGTCGAGCAATACCACGTCCACATCCTTTGTCTCTTCGTCAGACTGCAGTCGCTCTATTCCTCTGACTCGCTTGGCGTCTACTGCCACATAGATGTCGGGGAACTTCTGGTGCATCTGGAAAGGCTCGTCGCCTATCTCGGGCATCGTGGTTTCCTCGGTTGCCAATACATAACCGCTGCTTTTGCGCTTGTATCCACGTGAGAGTACGGCAATCTTCATCTTGTCGTGCAACAAGCGGATGAGGTATTCCACATGCGGAGTCTTACCCGACCCGCCTACCGTGATGTTGCCTACGGATATGACGGGCAGGCTGAAAGTCTTGCTTCGCTTGATGCCTACATCGAAGAGCCAGTTGCGAAGGCGGACTGCCATACCGTATAGCCAGCTCAGCGGGGTGAGCCATTCGTTTATCTTGATAAGATCTCCTTCTGTTCTCATTTTTATTATTTTCACCTTATTATATATAGGTACATCTTGTCACAATAGATGACTGCGCTTGGTCATAATAGATGACCGCGCCTGGTCACAATAGATGCCTAAACCTTATTATATATGGGCGGTTGTTATCTGATGTTGAGTACGTAGGGCAGCGAAGCCTGTACGGGCTCGTGCTCGTTGATGTGGCGCAACCACATGAATGGTGTGTACATGTCGCCCAAGGTGAGGCGCAACTGCTCGTCGAGATAGTTGCCGCTTCCTGTTTCTACATTGTTGAGCAACTGATCCATCCAGCTGGCTGACAATGGATATTCATCGGTGTGATAATCCTTGACCTTAGCCAACTGGGCAGCCTTGGCTACAGCATCGTCCAATCCGCCCAAGCCGTCGACCAGCTTGATGTTCTTGGCATCCGAACCGAGCCAAACTCGTCCTTGCGCTATCTTCTCCACCTCGTCGACAGACATCTTTCTGCCGTCAGCCACACGTTTGCGGAAAAGCGTGTAGCCACGGTTGACGTATGCCTGCAGGTAGCTCAGCTCTTCGGGAGTGAATGGGCGGGCCATCAAAGCTCCCTGATAGCCGCTGTTGCGATTGGTCTTCACCTCGTCGAACTTGACTCCCAGCTTCTGAGTGATGAGTCCGCTCATGTCGGGGAAGGCTCCGAAGATGCCGATGCTTCCAGTCAGAGTGGTAGGCTGAGCCATGATGTAGCGTGCGCCCATGCTCATATAGTATGCTCCCGATGCAGCCATTCCGCCCATCGAAACCACCACGGGTTTCTTCTTGTTGAGCTGGCTCACAGCTCTCCATATCTGTTCGGAGGCATAGGCGTCGCCGCCTCCCGAATTGATTCTGATAACTACAGCCTTTACGTCCTCGTCTTTGGCAAGGTCGTTCAGGTCGGAAATCACGTTGCTGCTCACAATCTGCTGTTCGCCACCCCACAGACTTGTTGTAGCCTGGCTGGTAATGCCTCCCTGGCAGTAGTAGACGGCGATGGTGCTTCCGTCGTATTTGTCCTCTACGGCGGCATTCACTTCGCTCATGCTTGCCTGTCGGATGCGCTTGGTGTCCTTGATGCCAAGCTGCTTCTTCACGATGTTCTTTATCTCGTCGTAATAGCAGAAACCGTCCACCATCTTGTGCGTCTTCAACAGTTTGCTGTCTTCGAAGGCCACGAAGCCGTCGGCATAATGGTTGAGCGAGTCTTTGTTGATACCACGGCTCTTGGACACGTCGCTAAGCATCTGCTGCCACAATCCGTTGATGTAGCGCGAAACCTGCTCGCGGTTGGCATCGCTCATCTTGTCTTCAGTATATTGTTCGGTGAAACTCTTGAATTTTCCCACCTTCACTACCGTGTACTTGACGCCAAACTTGGCGTAGAGGTCTTTCAGGAACATGGGCTGAGAAGCCAGTCCGTGCCAGTCGACCGATCCTTCAGGATTGATGTACAGTTTGTTGGCCACAGAGGCGAGGTAATAGCATCCTTGCGTCATGGCGTCGCCATAGGCGATGATCCACTTGCCGCTCTTCTTGAAATCCTCGAGTGCCTTGCGTATTTCCTGTAAGGTGGCATAGTCGGTGATGAGTGCGCCTGGTTCTAAGTAGATGCCTTTTATCTTGTCCTCGTTCTTAGCCTTCTTGATGGCAGAGAGAATCTCGTTCAGTCCTAACTGATTGAAAGAGTTGCCCGTGATTTGTCCCATCACGTCCTCCTGTCCCTGCTCGTTGATGGTGCCTTGCAGCTTCATGACCATGACAGAATTGTCACGCAACGAAGGTTTGTCACCACTCATCAGCATGCCTATCAGGCTGATGAAGGTAAAGATGCCCATGATAATACCAAAGGCGAAAATGCCCACAACGGTGGCTGCCACGCTCTTGAAAAACTGTTTCATAATGCGCTGAATTTATGTTGATTGTTTGTTTATTGTGCAAATTTAGCAAAAAAGCTACAATTACCAAACTTATTTGTGCTAAAAAGCAATAATTTAGACGAAATAACATCTTGTATTCGGATAAAATGCTTATCTTTGCAAAAGATTGCTGCATCTCAGCAATGTGAAAGCAAACATTCCTTTGCTCCCGCAGAAACCTATGATGAGAATTTATTAAAAACTATTCAAAACAAATAACAATTAACTGAATCAACAAACATTATGGAAAGGACTTGGAGATGGTTTGGTAAGAACGACAATATTACCTTATCCATGTTGAAAGAAATTGGTGTGGAAGGCATTGTTACAGCCTTGCACGATGTACCTAATGGTGAGGTGTGGACCCGCGAGAAGATCCGCGACCTGAAGGAGTACATCGAAAGTTACGGAATGAGATGGAGTGTAGTAGAGTCCCTGCCTGTGGTAGAGAGCATCAAATATGCCGGTGCCGACAGAGATGAGCAGATAGAGCGATATAAGGAAAGTCTCAGAAACCTTTCGCTCGAAGGTATTCATACCATCTGCTACAACTTCATGCCTGTGCTTGACTGGGCACGTACCGACTTGTTCCACGACAACCCCAACGGCAGTACCAACTTGTACTTCTCGTTCCCACAGTTTGCTTACTTCGATATTCATATCTTGAAGCGCGAGGGTGCTGAGGCCGACTGGCAGGCAAAGGGGCAGGCCATGGGCCGTGACATCCTGAAGGAGGTGGAAGAACTGAAGGACAAGATGACTCCTGAGGACGATCATAAGCTGGTGGAGAACATTATCGTGAAAACTCAGGGCTTCGTGAGTGGAAATATCAAAGAGGACGACGAACATCCGGTAGAGTTGTTCCGTCAGTTGCTCGATCTGTATAAGGGAATCTCAAAGGAGCAGTTGCGTGAGAACATGCGCTACTTCCTCAATGCCATCATGCCTACTTGCGAGGAGTGCGACATGTATATGTGTGTTCACCCTGACGATCCTCCATTCCCAATCCTCGGCTTGCCACGTATCGTGACTTGCGATGAAGACATCAACTGGTTCCTCAAGGCTGTAGACAACAAGCACAATGGACTTACCTTCTGTGCCGGCTCTCTCTCGGCAGACGGTCACAACAATGTGGTAGAGTTGGCTCGTAAGTATGCCGACCGTACATGGTTCGTGCACATGCGCTCTTGTCATATCTTCGAGAATGGCGACTTTACAGAGGCAAGTCATCTGGGTGGCCGTGCTGACCTGATAGAGTTGGCACGCATCTTCGAGAAGGTGAACCCCAACCTGCCTATGCGTGTAGACCATGGTATGTGTATGCTGGGCGACGAGAATCGTGGTTATAATGCCGGTTACAGTTTCTTGGGACGTATGTTCGCCATGGGACAGGTGCAGGGTATTCTTGCCACAGTAGACCGTGAGTTGGGCATCGAGTATCATCAGCCAGGTTTCTTTGATTAAAAGACAGAAAATTATTTTGCCAGTTGGGGAGTTTGACAATCCCAACTGGCTTTTTTATAAAAATAAACACATCAACCTAAAAATGTAATTATGAAGAAGATTTTATTGTCTATGGCCTGTCTGATGGCTGTGCTTGCCTTGTCAGCCCAGTCGACAGCTAAAAAGTTCGTACTCAACCTCACGGCAGACGGTGAGAGCAATCTGACCTGCTATTTGCCACAAAACCCTTCGGGCAGAGCTGTCGTCGACTGTCCTGGTGGAGGCTATTCTCATCTGGCCCTCAATCATGAGGGATACGACTGGGCTGAATATTTCAACAAGCAGGGCATAGCTTTTTTTGTGCTGAAATACCGTATGCCGCATGGCAGACATACTGTGCCCATGGAAGATGCCTGCAAGGCGATGCGCACCGTGCGCGACAGCGCCTCTGTCTGGAACATCAACCGTGAGGATGTGGGTATTATGGGCTTCTCGGCTGGAGGTCATCTGGCTTCTTCCGTCAGCACTCTGGCAGAATACGATGCTCGCCCCAACTTCTCCATCTTGTTCTATCCTGTCATCTCGATGAAACCAAAGAAGGGACATGGGGGCTCCAGCTATAATCTTTTGGGCGAAGAGGGAGTGAAGGACGAGAAACTCGTAGACCACTACTCAACCGAGAAACAGGTTCGCCGTCATCTCACACCTCGTGCCATCATCCTCTTGGCCAACGATGATGGGGCTGTTCCTCCTATAACCAATGGCGTGGCCTATTATTCCCGTATGCGTCAGGTAGGAAACGAGTGTTCCATGTGCATTTATCCTACAGGCGGACATGGTTTCGGTTTCCGCAGCACTTGGGCCTATCACGATCAGATGTTGAGCGACCTTACCCGTTGGCTCGACAGCTTCAATGCGCCTCGTAAGGACGCCATACGTGTGGCATGTATCGGCAACTCCATTACCGATGGTTACGGCATCGATATGGCTACACAGAAAGGTTATCCTGCCATCCTGCAAAATAAGTTGGGCGATGGATATGAGGTGAAGAACTATGGTCTTAGCGCGCGTACCTTATTATGTAAGGGGGACGTGCCTTATATGAAAGAGATGGGCTGGCGCGACGCCTTGGCTTTCCAGCCTAATATCGTTGTCATCAAGTTGGGCACCAATGACAGTAAGACCCACAACTGGGTACACAAGGCCGAGTTTGGAAAGGATTTGCAGACGATGGTCGATTCGCTCAAGGCACTGCCCTCTAAGCCAAAGATTTATCTCTGTTCGCCTATTCCTGCCTTCAAGCCCTCATGGACCATTAACGACAGTGTGATAGTAAACGGTGAAATCCCTGTCATCAAGAAGGTGGCAAAGAAGAATAAGTGCGGGTTTATCGACTTGCATTCGAAGTACACCTTTGCCGACCTGATGCTTGACGATGGCATTCATCCCAATGGAAAGGGAGCTGTGAAGATGGCGGAAATCATCTACGAGGCAATATCCGAAAAGAAATAAACAACATGATGCTTGCCTGCGCCAGGCATCATGATGAACCCCTTTTGGCAGACGTGACTGACAATTTTGTCAGTTTCGTCTGCCTTTTGTTTCTTTGGCACGTTTTTGGCATAAGTCGAAATCGACAAGGCAAAGACTCTTGCAGGGTTTTTGCCATCAAACAACAAAATAACAATTAAAAAATATAGAATCATGAACATTAAACCATTAGCAGACAGAGTGCTGGTACTTCCTGCAC
>ERZ1031845.662-NODE-662-length-12260-cov-4.867595_pt1 | contig 12260 bp, 8 predicted proteins | sample MGYA00518169_ERZ1031845 | MGnify/ENA primary metagenome ERZ1031845 (study PRJEB33719, sample SAMN04261265) | wastewater metagenome | biome: rural village; feature: human; material: feces | host: Homo sapiens | place: El Salvador | collected 2014-01-14 ...
TGCTCTACACGGTTTTGCAGACCGTTACCTAACCGATCGGCCAAGGTACCAAATTGCATTTATTTTTGAAACATTCTGCCTTGTTGTTTGTTGCAAGTAGTGTTGTTTCTTAATTGCGAGTGCAAAGGTAGTATTATTTATTCAAACCACCAAATATTTATGCGCCTTTTTCCTTAAAACATTCATATTTCTTTGTTTTAGGGTCTTTTTTAGCGTGTTTCTTCATCATTTGTTCCTTTATGGCGCATCCTTTGCATCCGTAGCATCCACTTTTCGACTCGCGAAATGTTTGTCTTATACGACGTATTGTGTATGCAATGGCAAGGAATAGGAGCAGGAAGACAATGGCGTATTGAATCATAATGTATAAAATATAGGTTAAACGTAGGAGGTACGACTTCAAGCCGTACCTCCTTTTATATATGTCGCCCTAAGGCGCCTTGTTTACCAAGCAAAGAGAGGATAGTTCTTCATTGTATCGTTAACTTTCTGGCGAACGCGTGCTATTACAGCCTCGTCCTCAGGAGCATTGAGCACTTCTTCGATAAGTTCGGCAATAAGTACCATAAGATCTTCCTTTGCACCACGTGTTGTTATGGCAGGTGTACCAAGACGTATACCAGATGTCTGGAATGCGCTGCGCGAATCGTAAGGCACCATATTCTTGTTAACAGTGATGTCGGCTGCTACAAGGGCGTTCTCGGCTACTTTACCTGTGAGGTCGGGATATTTAGAGCGCAAGTCTACAAGCATAGAATGGTTGTCGGTACCACCGCTAACTATGGTGAAACCACGCTTTATAAGCTCTTCGGCCAATACACGCGCATTGGTTTGTACTTGCTTGGCCCATGTCTTGAACTCAGGCTTTAGTGCTTCGCCAAATGCAACTGCCTTGGCAGCGATAACGTGCTCAAGTGGTCCGCCCTGCTGACCAGGGAACACTGCCGAGTTGAGCAACTGGCTCATCATCTTTGTAACTCCCTTCGGTGTCTTAAGACCCCAAGGATTCTCGAAATCCTTACCCATGAGGATGATACCGCCACGTGGACCACGCAGAGTCTTGTGTGTTGTAGATGTCACAATATGTGCATACTTAACAGGATTGTCGAGCAATCCGGCAGCAATCAATCCAGCTGGGTGAGCCATATCTATCATCAGAAGAGCACCAACCTTATCGGCAATCTCGCGCATACGCTTGTAGTCCCACTCGCGGCTGTAAGCCGAACCACCACCAATAATAAGCTTAGGCTTATGCTCAATAGCAAGTCGCTCCATATGGTCGTAGTTTACACGTCCAGTCTCAGGGTCGAGGTCGTAGCCAATGGCATTATATAGAATGCCAGATGTGTTTACACTTGAGCCATGAGAAAGGTGACCGCCGTGAGCAAGGTTAAGTCCGAGGAATGTATCGCCTGGCTTAAGTACTGCTAACAGCACTGCAGCGTTGGCCTGTGCACCAGAGTGAGGCTGCACATTTGCATACTCTGCACCAAAGAGTTCCTTAATGCGCTCGATGGCAAGATTCTCTACTTCGTCCACAACTTGACAACCACCATAATAGCGTTTGCCTGGATAGCCTTCGGCATACTTGTTGGTAAGGTACGATCCCATTGCTTCCATCACTTCGTCGCTGACAAAGTTCTCTGAGGCGATAAGTTCAATGCCTCTCAACTGACGCTGGTGTTCTTTCTCGATAAGGTCGAAAACTACTTGGTCTCTTTTCATATTGCTTAGGGTTTTAAGGGTTTATATATAATAATGTAGAGAAGCTTATACCAATTCTACATTTTCTATGTATTGTTCCTTGTCGCAGTAGTGGCACTTAAGTATGCCGTGCACCTTGTCTACCACGTTGAAAACGGTTTGCATTGGCTCATTGTTGGTAATGCATTTTGGGTTGTTGCACTTAACAATGCCGCGCAGTTCGTTAGGTGTTACTACGGTTTTCTTCTCAACAACCTCATAGTCTTTGATTATGTTGAGCACCACATTAGGCGCTACAACCGATAGACGTGATATTTCTTCATCTGTGAAGAACTTGTCAGACACCTTGATAATGCCCTTGCGTCCTATCTTGCTTGAAGGATAGTTGTAGCCAATGGTTACAGGATTCTCCAATGTTTGGAGTTGCAGAAGACTAACAACCTCATAAGTCTTCTCTGCTGGAATATGGTCGATAACGGTACCGTTCTTGATAGCGGCTACCAGTCGTTCTGTCTTGTTGCTCATTTCTTTAGATTAATCGATATAATAAAATAAACATTACTACTCAATGATGGTCTTGTCGTTCTTTACATCGTCGAGCGATATACCAAGAACGTCGCAGAAGATAGCCTCGCGAGCAAACAGACCATTGCCTGCCTGCTGAATGTAGTAAGCGTGCTGGCTCTCGTCAACATCGTATGCAATCTCGTTTACACGAGGTAGCGGATGCATAATCTTCATGTTAGGCTTAGCCTTTGCAAGCATCTGGCGCTTTAGGATGTATACATTCTTTACGCGCTCGTATTCCATAAGGTCGGAGAAACGTTCCTTCTGCACGCGTGTCATATAGAGAATGTCGGCATCGGCAATGATGTCTTCGTTGAACTCGGTATGCTCAACATACTTGATACCATGGTTGCGGCAATATATTTTATATTCTTCCGGCATGGCAAGCTCTTTAGGAGCTATGAAGTGGAATGTAGGATTGAAGTGGCGCATTGCTGTGATGAGCGAATGTACGGTACGTCCATACTTCAGGTCGCCTACAAGATATATGTTGAGGTTGTCGAGGGTGCCTTGAGTCTTGTATATAGAGTAGAGGTCAAGGAGACACTGTGAAGGGTGCATGTGTGCACCGTCGCCAGCATTGACGATAGGCACTGGAGCTACCTCGCTTGCATATTGAGCTGCTCCTTCTACGTAGTGGCGCATAACGATGACGTCGGCATAGTTGGAAACCATAAGCACTGTGTCCTTCAGTGTTTCGCCCTTAGAAACGCTCGAAGCCTTTGCGTCAGAGAAACCTATAACACGTGCGCCAAGACGATTGGCTGCTGTCTCAAAGCTAAGACGTGTACGTGTGGACGGCTCGAAGAAGAGAGTCGCTACTACTTTGCCTTTAAGAAGTTCGCGATTAGGATGCTTCTCAAATTCATGTGCCATTTCAAGGAGGTACATTATCTTCTCCTTTGAAAGGTCGGCGATTGTAACAAAATCGTGTCTCATTTGTTTATTTTAGAATTAATGGTTGTTGCTTATTTTCCTTGAAAATCCTTATATGAATGCTCAAGGTCCAAATAGTGGAAGTTGTGCTGTCTTTGTTGCTCTAACGGTGGTATTGCCATATAGTTACCATACTTATTGGATAGGTATGTGTTGTAGTCGGCCACACCATTAAGCATTGTGTCCTCGAAGGTGTAGGGTGTAGGTGTTCCAAGTGTCGACTTTAGCAATGTGCCTTTGCTGCCATCATCATAGTCGGCAACCAGTCGGCACTTGTCGTAGTCGTATTTCTGTAGCAGAGTCTTGATATGTTCCTGAATCTGCTTCATGTTATATATCTTTCGGCACAGCAGTGGAAGCCATGAACTTGGTCCGTGACCGTGCTTGTATGGGTCGCGATGTATGAGGTAGAGTACACGCTTATAATACTCGTACTTGGCGAAATGCATCTTGCGTTTAAGCCAACCTTCGGGTGCACCGTCAATAGGAAACACATCGAGGTAGATGCCACCTATATATTTAAGGTGCATACGTTCGATAAGGGTTGTTGATGCATCCTGTATCTTACCAAATGGCAATGGATATTGATCGTCGTTCTCGGCACATACAAACTCGAATGGTTGCGGCAGCCACTGCTTTGCATTCTTTATAAGAAGATTATAGTCGGCACGTGGCATGGCAATGTCAATATCGTCGTCCCATGGAATAAATCCCTTATGACGTATGGCGCCAATCATTGTACCTGCCCAGATATAGTAACGCAGGTTGTGCTCTTGGCATACCGAGTGCAGAGTCTTGGCAATGCGAAGTATATGCTTGTGTACATCGTTGATGTTGTAATTCGCCATATTGAAATAGTTTCTGTTAGACAAGTTTTTTTTCAGATGAGGCTTGCTGGTATAAGCTCATTTGCCTGATTGAAGTCTTCTACGGTATCAAGCTCTATAGAGAAGAGGTCTGTGGTGTTGACGGCACGGAACTTGTGTCCCTGAGGTATAAGGCGCTCAAAGGCTCGCTCGTAGAATATGTCTACAAGTTTTTCGTTTTCTATCATCTGCTCAAGTTCACTATATAGCGCCTTGCTGTATACTGCGTCAATCTTCTCTATGCCAACCGACTCGCCCATTGCCTTTGCTATGTCGAGTGTCTTGCTTATCTCTGTCACCATACCGTCGGCTCCAGCTATAACCTTCATCTCTTCCTCGCCAAGCTTATGTGTATTTACGGCAAGAGCAGTGCCTTCTGTTTGTGCAATGCGTGCAACAATAGCTGGGTCGAAGAGTATGTCGCTGTCTAGTAAAATGAAGTCTTCAGCATCGACACTTGGACGTGCCAGCCACAACGAGTATATGTTGTTGGTGGTCTGGTAGTCGTTGTTCTGTATGAAGGTGAGCTTCATATCTGGATAATGATTGGTGAGGAAGTTGCGTATCATCTCCTCGCGATAACCAGTAACAACAGTCAAATCGTTTATACCTATTGCTTTGATGCTGTCTACAGTACGCTCAAGCAATGTGCGTGAGCCAACACTAAGCAGGCACTTAGGGCATTTATCGGTAAGCGGGCGAAGGCGCGAAGCCATACCAGCTGCAAGAATCACTGCTTTCATCTTTATTTGTTGTTTAGTGCAATGCGCTTAATTACATCGCACACAAGGCGGTTCTGCTCGCGGCGTCCGAGTGTTATGCGCATATGTGTGTTGATGTCAGGCTCGTTCATAAACTTTACCTTATAGCTTTGGCTGGCAAACTCAGCCTCCAAAGCCTCCTTCAACTCAATAGGATATTTAATTAGGATGAAGTTGGCGATAGACTTGTAAACCTTAAATCCTGGCAAGGCGCCAATCTCCTCGGTATACATAGCGCGTGCCTCGTCCATTACATTGGCTATTTCGCGGTAATGGCTTTCCGATTTTATGGCGGCTATAGCCACCTCTTCGGATAGACGGTCGTAGCCGAGATATTTGTTGGCATAACGGCCAAAGCGTTCCATCATCTCGCCTTTTCCTACAAAACCAAATCCCCAACGCAAGCCAGGGAGTCCATAGAACTTAGACAGTGTGCGGCAGAAGATGATATTAGGATGGCGCTCAATCATATCTTTTATGTAGCTTATGTCGGATGTTACATACGAGGCATAAGCCTCGTCAACAAGCATTACCGATGTTTCTGGCAACATCTGTGCAAGAAGCTCAAGCTCGTCAACGGTCAGACCGTTGCCGGTTGGGTTATTGGGCGATGCTACAAGCATAATCTTAGGCTGCTCTTCGTCTATCATCTTCTTCAAAGCTTCGAAGTCGTAAGCAAAGGAGTCGTTAGTTTCGTACACGGGATAAAGCATTGTATTACCGTTAACCTCGTCGGCTATAGACTTGTAATACCACCAAGAGAACTTTGGAATGAACATCTTGCGGTTGCCATCTTCGCCTGTAAGGAAGTAGTGAACAGCCATCTTCAGAAGGTCCTCGGCACCATAACCAAGGAGAATCTGTTTTTCGTCGATACCATAGTATTCGGCAAGAAATTCGGAGAATATACTTTTCTTACCCTCATCGTAGATACGGGTGTAGAATGCAAGCTTGCGTATGTCGAAGTTTTTTATAGCGTTCACAACTTCGTCTGATGGGGTGAAATTGAATTCGTTCCTATCGAGATAATTCAACTCTTTATTCATTATAATGATTATTTTTTATTTAGATGCAAAGGTAGTGCAATTTTCTGAGTTAGCAGTAAGTTTGCTCCGAAAAACAAAGAATATTACTGCTAAAGTCACCGAAGCAACGCTGGCGGCTATGGCAATAAGGAAGAATTGACGGTAGCCAATGTCCATTTGTATCAGTCCAGCAAACACTCCAGCTACTATTGTTGTTGTCCAAGTTAAGCTTGCTGCTGTGGCTCGCCTTAACTGGCTTCCGCCTTTTGCTGCAAACAGTTCGACAATGGCTGTATAGGCATTGCTGCCAAAACCAATAGCTATACCGCATGCCAACATTATGCCACACACATCAAACAGTGAGTAGGCTATGTTGTTGCTTAGATTCTCGAGTAGGATGCTGTATGTAAGTAGTGCTGTAGACATTGGTATAATACACTCTTTCCATTGGCAACGCCTTATAGCAAGTTTTCCAATCCAGCGTCCTACAAATGTGGCTACTACTCCCACTGTGCCTAAAGCCAGTCCTAACTCTTGTGGGGCAAGGCTCAACCCTCCATTGTGTGTCATATCTATAAGGAATAGGGGTACGATGATAATGGTGAGCGATAGTGGCAGCATAAATATTAAGAAGAAACATAGCATCAGTCGGTTGCGCCAGCCTTGCATCATAAGGTCTACTGCTTTGACATGGTCGTGACCATGCAATCCGAATATATCTTTCTTGGCTACTACAGGTTTCTTGCCACCTGGTAGGAATATGCTATGCCAAAGCCAGATACAGAACTCAACGCCTGCCATTATGTAGAATACAAGGCTCCACGAATAGCGCACGTTGCGCGTAACCACCTCCATATTGCCTGCCAACATTGTCATTACGCCAATGCCAAAAAGCAAGGCAAGGCTCTTGGATAATAGTGCAAACAGACGGTGTTGATGGTTGGCTGTTGCTTCGTCATCGGTGTAGAAGCGGTTGGCAGCAATGCTGTAGAACACTCCTGATACAACAACAAAAGGCATAAAACATAGTGTGCCTTGCAGCCAATAGGTAGTTGGCAGCGTGAATGCAACCAACCATAGTGATAGTGCAGATATGAACTCTGCCGAAAGAATCCATACTTTGGTTGTGCCACGGAAGTAAGTTACTACCATTTCGAATAATGGTCGTAGCGTAAAAGGTATGGCTAACAACGATACGTAGAGTGCAATTTGACTGTTATTCAGTCCGTATCTACGCATCATAATAGTGGTAAGCACAAGGACAGACAGCAACATACCGTCGCCGAAGTGCAGCGACGGAAACCATGACCAACGCATACGGCGCGGTGCCGTAGTTTTGGTGTTGTTGGTTGTTGTGTTGTCTGTCATGTGGTTTGTTTTTTTATTTCTTCTTTCCGAAGTCTGGGTCTATCTTCAAGAACGCCGTAACGATGAATGTGATTAGGCAGCATGCCATGACGATGATGAAGAAGGTTTGGTAGCCTACAATATCTTTTATATATCCCGACACCATGCCTGGAAGCATCAGTCCGAGATAGGAAATGCCAGTACATATAGAGTAGTGGGATGTTTGAAACTTTCCCTTGCAGTAGTACAGCATATATAGCGTTAGCACCGTAAAGCCTAATCCATATCCAAATTGTTCAACAAACAGGCACGATGATACGAGCCAAATGTTGGAGTTGAGTGTATAGCTTAGGTATATGTACACCACATCGGGCAGTGTTATGGCGCAAACCATAGGCCAAAGCCATTTCTTCATGCCGTCTCTACTAACTAATACACCACCTATGATGCCGCCAAGAAGCAAGCCTATTATGCCTACAAATCCTTGGGCAAAACCATATTCACCAAGTGTAAGTCCGAGTCCGCCTTCTGCACTTGGGCGCATTAGAAATGTCTTGGTCATTGTATTTAGCAATGCCTCAGGAAAGCGATACAGCAAGAGGAACACCATGGCAAAGATGGTATTCTTTAATTCGAACTTGCTGAAGAATGTTATAAACATCGACTTCAGTTCTCTTGCAATGTCGGACGCTTTCTTTTGTGTGGCAACATCTTCGTCAGAGCGTGGCATTACACGACTATGGTAGAGCCATATGCAGATGAACAGACCTGCAAGACCATAGAATACCAAGGTCCATGTGTACACAACACTCATATGGAAATAGTTCTCAAGCTTGTCGGCAAGTTTGGCAAGACCAGCATTGACAAACACAACGGCAAGTCTATAGAAGGTGTTTCTTAGTCCTACATATTTGGTTTGGTTGTGCTCGTCAAGCATCAGCATGTAGTAGCCATCTGCGGCTATGTCGTGTGTGGCACTGGCAAAAGCCATGGAGAAGAAAAAGAACATTGTGCCTTGAAACCAAAATGCTGTTGGCAACGTAAAGGCAATACCAGCCAATGCACCTCCAATGAGCATCTGCATTGTCAGTATCCACCAACGCTTGGTTTTTAGGATGTCTATAAACGGACTCCATAATGGCTTCAACACCCACGGCAGACAAAGCCATCCGGCATACAATGCCACGTCGGCATCACTCAGTCCCATCTGCATGTACATAAATACAGACAGGGCTGTTACTATGATGTTGGGCAGTCCCTCAGCAAAATACAGTGTGGGAATCCATGCCCACGGATTGGTCTTCATCATTTGTATATCTTCTTTATCTCCGCACCACGATAGTAGTGCAGCAAGATGTTGTCGTACTTATAACCTTTGGCACCCATAACAGCAGCACCAATCTGACACATGCCTACGCCATGTCCCCATCCGGCTCCTGTAAGTTGGAAGGTTTGTGGCACACCATTCTTTATGTCTTCCTTGTCTACCACAAACGCACTGCTATATAGATGCGACTCGCTAAGAGCACGACGAATCTCAAGTTCCTTGCCTACTGTAAATGTGCGCTCTGTGCCCACAATCTTCAGTCTACTTATACGTCCGCTTGTACCACGTTCTATTGGTATGATGTCTACAATGTCGCCGAATTCTATCTTCAACTTATTTGACAAGAGATTCTTAATCTGTTCCTGTGTGTAGGTTACATGCCAGCGATAGAAGTCGGTTGTCTCTTGGTCGTAGTCGTTAAGCACCTCAGACAGAATCTTCTTGTCGTTGGTGTTGCAGAACGACTTAGGTGATGTGCGAATCCATTTATCAGCATTAGCCTCAATAGTTAGATCAGGCAGCTTGGCAGTATCAATGTTCTTGCCGCTGCATCCGTCTTCGCTTGTCACCAAGTCTCTTACTCCAATTAGATAAGGCTTTTTTATATTCTCCCAGCAATACTGGAACTCCTCTGTAGCACCTCCGCAACACTTGGAGAAACGTGCGTCGCATATCTCGTCACCATCTATAAGAATCTGTCCACGAGTTTCGTGTACAGCCTGTGCAACGTTAGGACTTGTTGCCTTTGTTATACCCTGATAGCGTTGGCAGTGGTCGTCGGCACATACATCAAATATGGTATGGTCCTCACGGTCGTACCATTTTATTAGCTCGTCGTCTTTTCTTATGAACGAGAAGAATCCGTTTTGTCCGGCACCTGTCTGCTGCTTGCGTCGTTGCTCTATTTGTGATAGCAGCCAACTACGTGATATCACAGCATGAGCCTTTAGCAGTTCCAGGCTTGATGTGGCACGCATCTCGCTCGATATAACGCTTTCCAGATACGATTCAACAGGCAATTCGTTTATGGCGCACACCATATCCGAGTCGACAACAAGTCGCAGTGTTCCAAGGAATGTCTGTGTCTCCTGACGTTCCCAGTGATAATTCACGCCTATTGTAACGTCGTGTAATGAGAATGAAGCATCGGTCGACTGTGGATGGAAGGTTAGTTCTCTGTACTGGTTGCCGTTCCACATGATGCCACCCTCATGGAATTCAACAATCTGTTCGCCTTCAATAAGGTTGCCCTTGGCCATATACGGCTTATTGAGCGAGAATGATATCTTGGCTCCGCTTACAATGCCTACTGATACAGATGGTTGCTTTCCGGCAAAGTGAGCAGTAGAGCTGAGCTGGTCTTCAGCACGCATGCGCAGCTTTTCTACTGTTTCCTTGAAATCCTGCTGGCGCATACCACATTCCTTTAATATTTCAAGAGCCTCGTCGGCAGTAATGTTCTCGAAGTCTTCATGTCGTGGTGTAACAATGAATCCCGACATATCTATAGCCCCTGGGCTAATGATTCGCTTGGCATTGTCTTCGGCAAAGTAGCAGTCGGGACGATGTTTAGCACGTGGAATAACAACTGTTATATAGCTGTCACCATCGCGCCATGCCACAATATTCATCATAGGCTCGGTGTCGCCGCCGTGCATAGGCAGTACAGAATGTAGTATACGGAACAGTTGTTCGCCAGTAGCCGTGTCGGTACAGCGTATAACAAATAGCGGAATAGCAGTTGGTATAGCAGCAATCTCGCCTTTATCGTCCTTCTTTATAAGTACCTCCATATCACGGCTAAGTCGAGCCCAATCGGTCTGCAATGGTAACAAGCCTGAGCATATAGCTTGGAAGTGCATATGATCAGGTGCCGATGCTCCACACTTAGGACCGTTATAGAACACGGTTAGAGCCGGATAGATGTTAAGCAATTTGTACATTTCGCCATAGTTGATGCCAATGCTCTGTGGGCGATGTGCACGCAAGGCGATAGTGAAATGCTGCGGCATGATAGGGAAAGGATTGACAAGAAGTGTAAAGTTCTTGTCTATCTGTTTCTGCATCTGTTCCTTTGGACGGTTCTGCTCACATAAGAAACAAGGACGCTGAGCTATGCTCTTCTTGTCGATACTTGCTCCGGTAGACACCATTCGTGCCGGGTTAAACTGCAACTTAATTGTTATCTCGCCGCAAGTAAGCTCGCGTGTCTTTACGTTTTGCAGGTCACGGAAGTGTTGACGTGCATCTTCCCACAACTCAAGTTGTCGGTTAAAGAAGCGTTGCAGCGAGCTGTCGGCTGTAGTATCAGTGCATCCAGACGATAGTTGCTGACGTGCGGCAATCTCAAGAGTGCGTAGACGGTCCTTATACAGATTGTTTGCATTCTGTCGTTCAATGCTAAGGGCTGCATCGCTATTGCCGTCCCAACGGCGGCATAGATACAGTTCGTCGAATATTCTGCCTATACGATACTTGCGCGAGAAGGCAAGTCCAAGGGCATAATCCTCGCCGTAGCTTGTATTAGGAAATTGTATCTGGCGCAATATTGGTGTAAAGAAAGCACGTGGAGCGCCAAGTCCGTTTATGCGCAAGGCATTGTTCGGACCATTTAGGTCGGTCCACTCGCGATGGTCTATTAGGCCTGGAGGCAATGTTTCAAGTTGGAAGTTGCACATACGATAGCTTCCTACGATCATGGCAGCCCCTTGACGATGAAACTCATCAACGATGCGCTGCAACGTTTGTGGTGATGAGTATAGGTCGTCACTATCGAGCTGGACGGCAAATCTACCGCATCGCATATCGTCTATTGCAATATTCCAGCAACCGCCAATACCGAGATCGGTGCGTGTTGGTACGATATGTACAAGGCGTTTGTCGGTTTCGGCAATAGAGTTGAGTATCTCTGTTGTGCCATCGGTAGAATGGTTGTCTACAACAATTACATTGAACTTGAATGTTGTCTTCTGTGATAGAGCCGAGTTTACGGCATCTGCCACCGTTTTAGCACGGTTGTATACAGGTATAACTACAGATGCCTCGAAGTCGAAGTCTTGCTCACTGAAGTCGGGACGTGTATAATGTGCCGTGTCTACCAATGCCCCTATGGTGTCAAGATGCTTGGTTGCCACTTGTTCCATCTCAACTTGGACATCGCGGTTGCGTGGATTTACGTAATCAAACTGACGTTCGCCACTCTTGCGCAAGTCGGTTTCTATCTGAGTATATAGATACTCGTTAATGTGGAAAATCTGTGCCTTACGACTGATGAATAGGCGGAAGTCGTAAAGTCCAGCCCATTCGTATGATGTATTTGAGCGTTGTGCTGCATATTCGTGCAACAATGACGAGCGGATAAGCAATAGCTGGCCGAAGTCAAAATCGTCGCGTATGCTTCCCACTTGATAGTCAATAGTGGGATGTTTCTCTACCTTATCCTCCTTTTTAATATAGCTGTCGGCATATACCATACCAGCTCCACTGTCTGTAGCTACGCGCAACAGGCGTTCAAGAGCATGCAAACCAAGGCTTACGGGTGTGGTTTTAAGGCTAAGAAGCACATAGTCGGCGTCGGTATGGGCGTCGATATCAAGCAATGTCTTAGTAGATGCGAGGCTGCTGGTTGTAATGAAAGTACAGTCGTCTGCGCTGCTTTTGTCAAGCCTTGCATTTGATTTTGTCAGATCGGAAGAGCGGTTCAGCAGGAATGCCGAGACCGATCTCG
>ERZ1031845.674-NODE-674-length-12162-cov-5.490212_pt1 | contig 12162 bp, 11 predicted proteins | sample MGYA00518169_ERZ1031845 | MGnify/ENA primary metagenome ERZ1031845 (study PRJEB33719, sample SAMN04261265) | wastewater metagenome | biome: rural village; feature: human; material: feces | host: Homo sapiens | place: El Salvador | collected 2014-01-14 ...
GGTAACTTGTTGGTAAATTAAAACATCATCCCCAACAATTGTGGTTTCGCCAATCACGACACCTTCTCCGTGGTCGATGAAAAATCTTCTGCCAATTCTTGCTGCTGGGTGAATTTCAATCCCTGTGATAATTCTTGTGAAATATGAAATCATACGTGGAATTAGCGGGATATGCCATTTGTACAATCTGTGTGCAAATCGATAAGCTACTAAAGCGTGTAATCCTGGGTAGCAAAGAATTACTTCGAGAAAATTCTTTGCTGCTGGATCATTTTCATAAATTACTTTTATGTCTTCTTTTACTTTTGAAATTCCACGTTTAATTGTTGATAACATTATTTCACCAATTTTGCAAATTTACGTTTCCCTGCTTGTAATACTACACTTTCATCAAATGAAATTGTATAACCCATGTCAGTAATTTTTTCGCCGTCAATTTTTACCCCTCCGCCTTGGATTAATCTTTTTGCTTCTCCACGGCTTGCAGTGAATTTTAATTCGGTGATTAAATCAAGAATGTTTTTCCCTTGTTCTACTTTTACTTCTTGAATATCCTCTGGGATTCCTTTGTTTGAAACTACATTGATAAATTCTTCTTGAGCTTTATCTGCACCTTCTTTTCCGTGATATTCCTCAGTGATTTGATGTGCCAATTTCATCTTGATATTTCTTGGATTGATTGAACCATCTTCAATTTGCTTGTCGTAAGCTTCTAGTTCATCTTTTGTTGCATCTGTTAATAAGCTGAAATAACGTGTAATCATGTTATCTGGAATACTCATCAATTTCCCGAACATATCTTTTGCACTATCTGTTAAAGAAATACAGTGTTCTGGATATGTTTTTGACATTTTCACTACGCCATCTGTTCCTTCTAGTAAAGGAAGCAAGATTACTAACTGTGGATATTTTTTGCCGTAAGCACTTTGAATATCTCGACCTAAAAGAGTGTTAAATCTTTGGTCTGTTCCACCAAGTTCAATATCTGCATCTATTGCAACAGAATCGTATGCTTGCATCAATGGATAGAAGAATTCGTGGATAGAAATTGGTCTGCCTTCTGCGTAACGTTTTGCAAAATCATCTCTTGTCATCATTTGTGCAACTGTTACTTGGGCTGAAAGTTTTAACAATTCTGTAAAACTCATTTTGTGTAACCAATCAGCATTGTTTGTAACTTCTGCATTTGAAACATCCAAAACTTTTGACATTTGATCAAAATAAGATTTTGCGTTTTCTTCTACTTGTTCTTTTGTCAAAGCTGGTCTTGTTTCAGATTTTCCTGAAGGATCACCAACCATAGCTGTTGCTCCACCTACGATTAGAACAATTTTATGGCCTAAAGATTGGAATTCTCTAAGTTTTCTCATAACTACTGTGTGTCCCAAGTGTAAGTCTGGTCTAGTTGGATCCATTCCAAGTTTTACTCTTAGTGGAGTGTTTGTGTCTGCTGCGTGTTGCAATTTCACCGCTAATTCTTCAATTCCGCCAGGTAAAACTTCTGCATTTCTTGCGATGTGTTTCGCTTGGTTTATAAATTCTTCTCTTATTTCTGCCATAATCTTTCTCCTATATTTACTAAAAATTATATCAAAAACATAGCAAAAAATATTTTTACAAGTTTTATATTAGCCATGATGAATAACGTTAGTTTTACTGGATTACAAAATGTTGGAGCTTGTCACGTAGCTGGTACCTTTGAAAGAGGAAAAATGGTCGGTACATCTTTGCTGGTGAATTTGACAAATGATTTCAAAGGTAAAGATTTGACAGAATATGAGAATGTAATGCGAAAATGTTCCGATTCATTTGGTCATTATTTCCCTCATGATAAAAATTTCCTGCATATTCAAACACAGAAATTTATATTTAATGACGAAGATTTTGAAACAGTTCCTCAACTTATTGTGAATGGTTTTCCTGTTGAGCCTGAAACCAAAACAATGCCATTGTTTTCGTATATCGCAAAATTAACTAAACGTATTATTGGTTCAACAGAAGGCGATATTAAAATTTCCAATGACTTCAAATATGGTCCAGATGCGGATATTTACATTTCAGATATAAAAATCTCTGAACTAGAAGCTAGTCAAGAACGGCGAAAACTCATTTTAGATAATATTTATTCTCTACCCTCTGCAAAGGCTGGGGCGAAGAATATTAACAATGATATTCAAGCTCAAATGATGGATTATTTCGCATAAGTTTTGTTTTTATTCTATGGCTTGTAACTCATTTCTGAGTTCATTGGCTTGAGAATTGTAATATTCAAGCCAGGTTTCGCCAGTTTGAGAATCTTTGATTTGATTTTCGCAAACCGCTCGAATTCTTTTACTGTCAAGCTCGTTTAATTTTTCAATTATTTTAGAAATTTTTTCAGAATTTTTTCGTTTTTTGAAAATTCTCTCATAATTAGGGTTTTTGACAATTTCGCCATTTGAATAAATGTACTTTTCATTGTCTGAAATGTAATCCGTGCAAAGTGTTTCAGTTACTTCAATATTTTGAATTTCTTTATTTAAACATCTTGCACAACCAGCACCTTTTAAGATGTTATCCTCTACGTAAATATAATATTTCATAAAAATCCTTTCTATCTGACCTTTCTAAATCCATCAAAAGTGATAGATATTTTACCAGTGTAATCAGTTGTTCGCATAATTGTTATAATTTTATCTGCTCCAAGAGGGATAATTCCACAACCAGAAGCTGTTGCACTAGATGTTGTTCTTGATCTTGCATTGCAGAAGTAAACATTGTTTTCCATTGGTGTGCTTTTTAATAATCCTGCTGCATACATCCCATTTCCACTTCCTGTTACAATCCTTACAGAAAGAATAATTTCATAAATATTTTCGTCTTTTGGCATATAGCTTGATAAATCGAAAGATAACGGGGTTGAAGAGGTTAAAGCCACATCTAGTGCTAAAACGTAATGGCAGTATTGCCACTCTCCATCAAGTTCTTTTTTATCAGCTTTAGTATTAACAACGTCGAGAGTCGCTTTTCCTGTTTCATCAATATTTGATAAATCGACATTGAGTTTTGCAGAATTTGTTTCTTCAATCTTGTTTAGAACAGCTAAAAAATTCGCATTAACTTCATCAGCTTTAGCTTTAGTTCCAGGGACAAAAGAGTACGGAATTCCTGATGTCATAAGTTCCTTTCTGACAATTCCAATATCTCTTTTGACTAAAATATTTAAAACGAAATAACAACTTATTATATCATATTATTTCAAAATCCGTCAACTAAGAATTTTTTCTCACAAATTTTAAATCATAACCGAGTATATCTGCAATTAAAATCATTTCTCTATGGGTGATAGTTTCATTGCGGAGTTTGTTTGACAAATTTTGCATTGAGTATGGCTTGTTTAGTCTTTTTGATAATGCTTCTGCAAGTTCTGTCAAATTTACATTGACATCCAATAATATTTTTTTTAAATCATTCATTATTGACATTGTTTTAACTCCATTTATCCATTTAAAATTATATAAATTCATTGATAATTTAACGAATAAATGGAATATATCGTTGACTTATAAATAAAATAATGTAATAATAAATACATTCATTTAATGAGGTAACATTTTGAAAAAATTATTTAAGGGTTTTACATTAGCGGAAGTATTGATTACTTTGGGTATTATTGGTGTCGTTGCAGCAATGACGATTCCTACGTTGATGGCAAATTTGAGAGCTGAAAAATTAAAATCACAATTTGAAAAGACATATGCAGATTTGAATGTAGCTTCACGAGTTTTCTATGCTGATAATGATATGTCATTTAGAGATTATCAAGATTCTATCTATTCTGGTTCTCAGTATAGTGGGACATCGTTAAAATATTTTATGTCATATTTTAAAGGTGTTCAATCTCAAGGATATTCCACATCTTTTGAAAATAGAAGAGGGTTAAAAAATTTGAACTTAAATGGGCAAGAAATAACTCAATGGCCGTGCGATCAATCTGATATGGAGATGGACATTTCTGGAAGATTGTTCTCAATGGATGATAATGCGGCTCGTTATAATCTCCCAACTGGTCCAAAAATCTGTGTAGATATAAATGGTGTTGATAGACCCAATAAATGGGGTGTTGATAGATTTGTTTTTGTTTTTACTGATACGGCGGCTGTTGTTCCATATACGGGAACATCTTGGAATGGTCTGACGCTTCAAGAAACGGATGAAAAAATAATTGCCCAATATTGTAGTACTTCGACTACAACGCCTGTTCATTCTTGTGCGTATTTTGCTCATAAAAATATTAGCCCAACAGGTAAAGGTAATTATTGGCGTGATTTTTTGAAAGGAAAGTAGTTTTTTAAGTCTATAAGTTTGTTATGTGTCGGCGTTGCCACGCCGACCTACTTTTGGGGGCAATAAGGGTAAGAGAAATATTGAAATAAGTTCATTATTATAGTTTTTCGGACACTTTTGAAATCGGTTTTTGCAAAGTTTAATCGCTATGTTTGGCTTTGTGTTTGAATTGTACCCGCTTCCCCAAGTCTGAGAGTTGGGGTTTTGAAAAGTCCAGAATGTCCGGTTATTAGGACGAAAATGTCCGGTATCTTTCCATAAAATTTTATAAAATCGCCGAGTTTCACGATTATATTTGAATTACAGCCGAGTGCAAAAAACGGACATTTTATGCAATTTGTTAATTAAAAATTACACTAAACTCGGAAGCGTCCCGTAAATTGTGCCTTTTAGAATTTTAATTATTTCGCATAATTCTACTATATTCACCACTAAGTCGGAAGTAATTTTTTTTAGTGGGAAATCGCTTCCCTGACTTTATTTTTCAAATATTTTATCGAAATAAATTCCAAAACTTATATATGACTTTTCTAAAAGTATGTGTAAAAAATATCGGATTAATTTTACCCCTCAAAGACGGAAGTAGAATTGAGATAAAACAGCAGATTTTTTTAGAATAATAAATTCAAACCCCGTTTAAATTGTGTTTAAAAGGTGTTCAAAAGCAGTTTTATAAAATTTTCTGCTTAAAATTCAGATATAATCGAACACAAAACAACACATTTCCCCCTCAAACACTTCCATTTTGAGAGAAAACAGTCTAACATACAGTAGCTTCAATAATAAATAAGGATACGATATGGCAGACATTAATAATAAAGATATTTGGATTGATGTTGAAACTCTCGCAAGACTCAAAAACATTACTCGTCGAGCTGTTCGGCTTTCACTTAATCAGAATAAATATGAATACAAAGTTGAAAATATTCGTGGCGGAAAAACATACAAGATTAAATTATCAACTCTTGAAGAAGAGCTCCAGCTTAAATATTTTCAAGAATATTATGATGACTATAAAACCTGTGATAACGAGGTTATTGAATTAAGCAATCTCAATATCAAACAAGAAAAACTGATATCCGAAAACCAAAGAAAAATTGCACTTGCAAAATATGACCTGATTTATGCTTGGCTTGATTTTAGGAAAGATTTCAAGAGAGATAAATTGAAAACTGGCGGCAACATTCCAGATAAAGAATTTTTGCAATTATATAATACAGGGATGTTTCAGGAGGAGATTTTTAAAATCTTAGGTAAAGTCTCAATAGGCTCGCTTTATCGCTGGCGGGCATTATTGGACTACAACAAAGATTGGACAGCACTTGTAGGGCAATATAAATATTCAACCAGAAAAGAATACAGAACAACGTTAAACGAGGAACAGATTAAAATATTTATACAAATACTATTGTCCCCAAGTGCTTTTTCAATAGGCAAAGCAATTTCTTTAACCAAGCATATTCTAAAAGAACGCGGGCAAGAAATTTTGCCGAAAGATATTACATTCAGGCGGTACGCAGAATGGTTTCGGGACAATAATTTTGACAAATGGACTCTTGCACGTGACGGCGAAAAAGCATTAAAGGATAAAGTAAGTCCCTTTATAGTCAGAAACGCAACACTTTTAAAAGCAGGACAAGTGCTTGTGGCGGATGGGCATACGCTCAACTTCCAAGTCATAAACCCGTTTACAGGCAAACCATGCCGAGCGACATTGCTTGGGTTCTTGGATTGGAAATCGGGCGGTCTTGTCGGGTACGATATTATGCTAGAAGAATGTACGCAAAATATTGCATCAGCTCTGCGTAACGCGATTTTAAAAATGGATCATATCCCCGAATATGTTTACCAAGATAACGGCAGAGCATTTAAAAGCAAATTCTTCAATGGGGATAAAAAGTTTGAGGAATTAGGGTTTACAGGAGTTTACAACAATCTCGGAATAAAGCCTGTCTATGCGACTCCATACAACGCTCGAGCAAAAGTCATCGAGCGTTTCTTTTTGGATTTTCAGGAAAGTTTTGAGAAGCTGATTCCAAGCTATATCGGGACAAGCATTGAAAACAAGCCGGCATATTTAATGAGGAACGAAAAATTACATAAAAATATCCATGAAAAATACAGTTTTACTCCAACTATTGAACAAGCTCTTAAAATGATAGAAAAATGGCTTGAATTTAAGCATTCTCAGCCTTGTCCAAATGCAAAAGATAAAACAATTCAAGAAGTTTTAAACGAAATTGAAAAGCAAAATATTGATGAAAACTCGCTTGATGATTTGATGATGGCACAAGAGATTAAATCAATCGGCAGAAACGGAATAAGATTTTTGAAGGCTGATTATTTTGACGAGGCACTTTACGGTATCAAAGAAAAAACAGTTATAAAGTACAGCCTGTTTGATTTGTCTTACATCAAAGTTTATTCAATGAAGGGCGAATTTATATGCAAGGCAAACCGCATAACGGAAACTCATCCGCTTGCTTATCAAATGGGCGATATTAAAGATATCGAGGACTATAAGCAAAAGATTGAAAAGCAACAGAAACTTCGCAAGAAAACGATTAAGGCAGTTCGTGAACATTTTAATTTAGAAGATATGGATTATCTTGAAAAAGAATTGATGCAAAATATCCGCTTACCTGAACCCGAACCGATTAAGGAAATAACAGTCCAACCTGAACAAAAAACAGAACCAAAGGTGAAACAGGATTTTGAGCCAAAAGTTAAAACCTCAATTGTCGCAAGGCCAATATTTAAATCTTCTTACGAACGCTACGAATGGCATATGCAAAACGGGTGTATTTGCCCTGAAGATAGAGCGTGGCTAACTAACTATATTAAATCAGACGAATACAAAGAATTATACGGAAAGGAGCAGTAATGAAAAAGGTCTTCGTAAAAACGAAAAACGTAAAACAATTAATCTCGATGATGAACCGTCTGAAAGAAAGAGAAGACGGAGTTCTAGGGATGGGACTTGTTTATGGCGAACCCGGTCTTGGTAAAACTTACGCAATTACCTAGTGGGCTGCACAAAATGATGCAATACTAATCAGGAGTGCCAATCTCATGTCTGCTAGGTGGTTATTAGAAGAGATGGTTGAAGAATTAGGCGAGATTCCTTATAACAAGTTCTCGGATATCTTCAATCAAGTTATATCTCAATTAATCAAAACCCCAAGAACCATAATTGTAGATGAAACGGACTATTTGACTATTGATTCTCGGGCGGTTGAAACTTTAAGGGACATTCACGACAAAACAAATGTTCCTATTGTTTTAGTCGGGATGAGTACGGCAAATAAAAGGCTCCAAAGGCACAAGCATTTATATGACAGATTATTAGAAATTATAAAATTTGAGTCGTTCTCTAAACAAGATATAACTTCAATAATCGACCAATTATCAGAAGTTCAGTTTACGGATTGTGCCAAAAAACTTTTATATACTCGCACAAATCGATTCAGGCAATTGGTAAAAACTATCAGTAAAGCGGAACAGGTCGCAAAATCAAACGGAATAAAGGAAATAGACGGAATAACATTGAAGGAGGTGCTAAAAAATGACGATGCTGACGCAGAAGAAATTGAACTTACAAATGAAAATTCTTAAAATAGCAAAGGGGCTCAACAAATTTACTCTGCCTGACATTCTGCCAATGCTTGAATCAAATTAAAAAGATATCAAATACAGAATATCTGTATACAAATTTCAAAAAACGTGTGAATAAGCCTCTTCCCACAAGTCAAAGCAGCGATTCAGATATTTGGCTTACGATCCCTGAGGTTGCTCGACTGCTGAATATTCAGGAAGAAACAGTTAAAAGAAACTGCCTTAAAGGAAATTATATCGTAAAACCTAATAAAGAACCTGACTTGAATGGAAAATATTTAATCAAACGCTCGTCCCTAAAACTCTACGATTTTTTAGAAGATTCCGAACGGCGTGCGATGGATAAAGAGGTTAAAAAACTTTTTCATAACAAAGAAGAAGAACGCTTGTATGTTGTAGCTTCAGACAGAGGAAAAGAGTTTATATATAGATACCTAAAACTTTTTAAACTCACAGAAGGTATGAATTGCAGAGAACTGCGGAGCTTTTTGGAAATAATTCCTCTCAAGAATCCAAAGTTAAGGTTTCATATTCTGCGTTTCATTCTAAACGTAAAAAATACCAAACAGAAGGTATGATGGGAATATTTCCTAAATATTTCATGCCGATAATAAAAGCGAAGAATCAAAAGTTCGCAGGAATCTTAATCGTCTGCCTAAAGTATATAACTTAGCGACAACAGAACAAATTGAGATTATTTATAAATGCTTCTGTTTTGGAATTCCGGCTTCACAGACTGACAAAATCGCAAATATTGGAAACACAACAACTGAAACTTTTTATCAATATATTCGAGCAACAATTTTTGACAAACAATATCAGGAGTTGGTTGAACATTTTGATACTGATCCTCAAATCCCGCAATCCAGGTTTTTTATGAACGATGTTTCAATATGCTTGTATTGCGATAATGACAATGTTTTTATCACTCAAAAACCTCTAAAATCTAAGTTACCGCAACGACGTCAGCAGCCCGATGAAATTAAAGAAGCACGCAGATTATACAACATTCTTTATCGCAAAAAGTTTATGGCAAGTATGCGAAAATATCTTGACCACCACCTTTCTGTATTTTTATGGAAAGAACTCAACCCTAACTTCGAAGTCCAGCTGAACCTAATTTATGAGATGATACATATATAAAGTTTAATTTAAAGTATATGCGTATTTACCATTCTCCTCGCATAAAAATATCTTTTCAAACTTAGAATTAAATTTATGCTCGAATAGTGAATTATCAAAAGAACAATAATTAGCATTGTATGCATTGGGTACAATTATTAACAAATAACATTTAGTACAATCCTTGCTATAAGATTGGATTTTATCATTCTTTTTATTAATACAGATTTGTAATTCATCAATAGGATTTTGCTTTACCATGCCGGCATTATTGACGTGGCAATCATATTTCCCTGTCCAATGACAAGCAAAAGACTCAATTGAAATTTTAAAATATTCATTTTCTACTTGAATCCACTCTTGCACGAGCCAACCTTGTCTCAATTTTTCTATATTATTTTTGAGAACATCATTCATTTTTTGTTTAAATATTTTCGTATCAGGCAATTCTGAAAATCCAGGATTATAAGCATAATCCAAATGGTCTTTCAAATGGATGTTAAATTCCCTTTCATCATATTTATCAATAAGTATATGTATGCGAAGATTATATTCCTTTTCTGCTTCTCGGCAAATTTTATTACCTATTCTGGTTAATGCCTGAGAAAATTTAAGATTTTTATTTTCTGCTATAAAGTTTGTTAATTCCAATGCTATTGATTCACCATTTTTTGTTTTTAAGACAAAATCTGGAGACTCTGATTTTATACAGTCAACAATATCGAGTTCTTCAAACCACTTTTGTCCAATTTTGGTTTTGAAAAACTTTTCAACATGTTCTTTTTCTTCAGTTTCTTTTATATCATTTTTACTCATTATCATTATGCTATCATAAATTTATGGATATTTTAGATAGATTAGCAAAATCAAAATTTAGGAGCAGATTTAAGCTTCGAGCAAAAGAGCTTGAATATATCAAGGATAAAGGACTTGATACAATTTATTCTCATGCCTGTGATTTTATCAGAGATAGAGTTGCTCTGGCAGAGCCTGTTAATGATGGTAAACAAACTCCAATGCGAGGACACCCTGTTTTTATCGCACAACATGCAACCGCCACCTGCTGCCGCGGGTGTATTGAAAAATGGCACAAAATTCCCCAACACAGAGAACTAACCCAAACCGAACAAGAATACCTTGTTTCAGTAATTATGGAATGGATAAAGAGACAAATTAATTCAAACCCTGTTTTATAACCGTTCAAAATATGTTCAAATCCATGTTTGTGCTACCCTTTAATAAAAAGGAGTAAAGTATGGCTAAAAAAGAACAGAAGAATGATATTTTTAAAAATAACATGTTAGAAGAAATGCTAAAGATTGCTAACAGCGATGATATGGGCTATGCTTTGAAAAATCCTGGTGACATAAATTCTCTGCCTACAAAGACAAAAGGAACATTGTTTCTTAAGTTTTATTTAAATGAAATTTTTCAAAAATTATACAATATAGATAGTGACGCGATAGAACAAGGAATTGTAGATAATGCAAATGATAAAGGGATTGATTTTATAACCATTGATGACGATAAAGTTTATATAATACAAGCAAAATATAATTCAAAACCATTAAAAGAAATTCAAGATTTTATTAATTTACCAGAAAGCATAAAAACGGACCTTTATAAAAATACATGTAATGCTGAATTAAAAGCATATTTTGCTGAAATCAAAAATAAAAAAAATTTAGAATATAATTTATTTTTTGTTACAAATGAAAAAGTAACAACCGAAGAAGAAGAATATTATACTTCACTTGTTAAAAATGAAAATGTTCAATTTTCAATTATCGATTCGACAAAATTAAGAACAGACTATGAGAGCATAAAAACAATGGGGGATAATCCACCGGATAGGATAATATTAAATTTAGGTAATGAAGATGTAATGGAATTAGATACAATATCTCCAAATGAAACTATTTTAATAACACAAAAGGGGAGCAAATTAAGAAGTTTATACCAAAATAGAGAATATCGCGAAAGATTGTTTAATTTGAATATTAGACAATGGTTGGGCAAAAACACTGTTAATAAAGGAATGATTGAAACAATAGAAAAAGCACCAGATAAATTTTTCTATTACAATAATGGAATAACAGCTATTTGTGAAGATTATTACTGGAACAAAGAAAAACAAGAACTCTCGTGTACAAAATTTCAAGTCGTCAATGGTGCACAAACATTAACGACAATCGCAAAAGAATCCGAAAGTATTGATTTAAGTGATGTAAAAGTACTAATAAAAATAGTAAAAGCTGACAAATATACCAGTGGTGATAAAGAAAGCAGTTTAGCTTTTAACATTGTTAAAAATAACAATAGTCAGACTGTTATTAAATCAATCGATTTCAGAAGTAATGATGAAATTCAAATCGCTATAGAAAACAAGGTAAAAGATTATAAATTAAAATATCCACTAGAATATCCTATGTCCAAGGATATTGCATATAAGCGAAAACGAAGATTGAATGAACCAAAAAAGAAAACTATTTCAATGGAAAATATTGCGAAAACATATTACAGCATGTTTTTGAATCCTCCTGATATTTATTTAAGTTCTAAAAAGATGTGGGATATAACCGAAAATGGTTTTTATTATAAAATTTTCGGTGTAAATGGACAAAAAACAAATACTATAACAGATGAAGAATTTTATAAACTCTTTGCAAGTTATTATATTTATTCGTATATAGACATAAAAATTAAAGACAAACTAAAAACATTAAGCAAAGATGAATATCCTCCATACTACTTCAAATATCATATTTTATGGGGTATTAATGAGCTTCTAAATATCAAATATACTGATGAACAAATAATTAGAATATTTAAACAAATAGTTAGCAAAGGCTATTATGTGAATGCACAAATACATGAAACAAAAGAACATAATTTTAGCATCTATTTTGATAAAGTTCAACGATTTATTATAAGTAAAGTTGATGAAGCTAAAGAAGATGTTGAAAATGTTGCTTTCAGAAGTCTTTTAACAGGTGATAAATTTTTGAAAGCATTAAGAAGGAGAATTTTAGAAGAACGAGCAGAAGACCTGCCAGAACTCATTCCCGATGGTGAATAAATCTACCTTATAATGTGAAT
>ERZ1031845.686-NODE-686-length-12015-cov-24.653595_pt1 | contig 12015 bp, 9 predicted proteins | sample MGYA00518169_ERZ1031845 | MGnify/ENA primary metagenome ERZ1031845 (study PRJEB33719, sample SAMN04261265) | wastewater metagenome | biome: rural village; feature: human; material: feces | host: Homo sapiens | place: El Salvador | collected 2014-01-14 ...
GAAGAGTGAAGAACGAAGAGTGAAGAACGAAGAGTGAAGAACGAAGAGTGAAGAATTTTAAGTGAAGAACGAAGAATGAAGAAAGTAGGAATATTCGGAGGAAGTTTCAACCCGATACATACCGGTCACATCGCTCTGGCCAAGAGCCTCTGCGAGAAGGCGGGACTGGAAGAGGTGTGGTTTATGGTTTCACCACAGAATCCGTTCAAGCAGGCGGCAACCGACCTGCTTGACGACTCTTTGCGCTTCGAACTGGTGGAAAAGGCACTCAAAGGGGAAAGCCAGCTGAAGGCTTGTAACTATGAATTCCATCTTCCGAAACCTTCCTACACCTGGCATACGCTCCAGGCGCTGAGCAAGGATTATCCCGACATCGCCTTCACCTTATTAATAGGTGGAGACAACTGGGCCGCTTTCGACAAGTGGTTTCATCACGACGACATTCTCGCCCACTACCCTATCGTGGTCTATCCACGTCAGGGAGCAAGCATCGGAGCCGTTCCACAGGGAGTAACCATCGTGGAAACGCCTCTGCTCAACATCAGCAGCACCCAGATACGCCAGGCGATTCTTCAGGGGGAAAGTATCCACGGAATGGTGCCGGAAGCCATCGAGGACTTGGCGGGAAAATATTATCAAATGAGAAATGAGAAGTGAGAAATGAGAAATGGGGAAGACTATAAAATGAGAAATGAGGAATGAGAAATTATAATATGGAAGAAATGAATTGGAAGAAATACATCAAGAAGGCTTTGTGCCTGGCATTTGAACCGATACGACGTAATGCAAACTTCTTTACGTTCATGTATATTTTGGGCGTACTGACTGCCGTAGTAACGCTCCCGAGATGGCGTGAACTCTACGGCAACCTGTATCTGGAACTGTTTTTCGACCTCTACATCGTTTGTGCTGTCTTGGCTTTGATTCCTAAGAAAGTACGCTTCTGCATCAGAGGTGTGCTCTATCTCATCTTGTATGCCGTGGCGATAGCTGATGTCTATTGCTTCGTCAATTTCGGCTCCACGCTCAACCCTTCCATGCTCATGCTGGTGGGCGAAACCAACAGCAGCGAGGCAAGCAACTTCATCGCAGCATGCCTCTCTTCTGAGGTTATCTTCAGTAGTGTGGGCTGGGTATTGCTGCTCATCCTCGTGCAGATACTCACCGCCTTCCGCCGTTTCCGCCATTTCATCTGGAAAGTATCGGTACTCTTTGCCTCCTTCAGCAAACCGCTCTACGGTTGGCTTACCATTCATATCGATCGCATCACCCGACTCCTGCCTCAGGTAGCCGGCATCTGCTGCATCGCCCTCTTCATCTGGAGCGCCTGCACTTCCTGGCACAACAAGATGGCCATCCACAAGCTGATGACGGGCAAGACTATCGGCGAAGTGGAACATACCCTCACGGAGAAGGACTGCGCCAATCTCTACATGCCTATCTACCGACTCAATTTCAGCATCTACGCCAATAAGTTGGCTGCCAACCAGATTACCCAACTGATTCATGCTGCCGACAAGGTGGAGGTAGATACCTGCACCTACCGTTCGCCACAGATTGTGCTCATCATCGGCGAGAGCTTCGGCAAGCAGCATTCCCAGCAATATGGTTATTTCATGGATACGACTCCTTATCAAGTGGCATTGGAAAAGACCAAGAAGCTGACCAAGTTTACGGATGTCGTGACCTGCTGGAATCTCACCAGCTTTGTTTTCAAGAACGTATTCTCCACCCATGTCGTCGGTGAGAAGGGCGAGTGGTGCGACTATCCTCTCTTCCCGGAAATCTTCCGCAAGGCAGGTTACCACGTCACCTTCATCACCAATGAATTTCTGCCGCAGGCCAAGGAAGCCGTATATGACTTCAGCGGCGGTTTCTTCCTCAACAATCCGAAACTCAGCAAGTTGCAGTTTGACAGCCGCAACACGGAGCTGCACGCCCTGGACGACGGACTGTTGGAGGACTATGACAACGGACTGAAGGAAGCTGAAACCAACAGTAAGTATAATCTCACCATCTTCCACCTGATGGGTCAGCACGTGGATTACAAGACCCGCTACAAGCACAGTCAGACCCAATTCTGGGCTGGCAGTTATGAGGACAAGCGCCCTGAGCTGACCGACAAGCAGCGCAAGGTGCTGAGCCATTACGACAACGCCACCCTTTACAACGACTCTATCGTGGCACAGATTGTGAAGCGCTATTCCAAGAAGAACGCCATCGTCATCTACATGCCCGACCATGGCGAGGAGTGCTATGAGGGCAACCGCGGTTTCATCTGCCGCAACCATTCTGCCAATATCGACTGGCCTTTGGCTCACTACGAGTTTGAGATTCCTTTCTGGATATACTGTTCCCAGAAGTACATCAGCAGCCATCGTGACATCTACCGCCAGATTCGCAAGGCGAAGGACAAGCGTTTCATGACCGATGCCTTGCCTCACCTATTATTATATTTGGCAGGCATCGAGACTCCTACCTACAATCCGAAGTACAACATCCTCAGCCCAGAGTATGATGAAATGCGCCCTCGCATCCTGAAGAACAGCGCCGACTATGACAAGTTGAGGGATGCGGAAATGGAGAAGCAGAAAAGGCTGAAGAATGCAGAAGCTGCCATGGGACATAAAAAGAAAAAGAAATAGGAATATTGCATATTCAAAACAAAATACGTAATTTTGCACTCATAAAAAAGAATATGCCCCTATCATTAAATAAAGAATAGGAGAAATAAGATATGAATACACCCACTTTAAGTCGCTCGGAATGTAATGTGCTGCGAGGACTTGCCATTATCGGCATTTTCCTGCACAACTACTGCCATTGGATAGGTTCTATCGTCAAGGAGAACGAGTATCAGTATTTTCAACACAACGTGGACTGGCTGAACCAGGTATTGGTCAATCCAGACCTCAATCTGCCGTTCCATCTCATCTCATTCTTCGGACATTATGGCGTACCAGTATTCCTCTTCTTGAGCGCATACGGACTGGTATTGAAATATGAAGCAAAGCCACATCTCGATGCCTCGGCTCAATTTGTCAACATCAACGGAAAGACGATGTGGAACTGGAAAGAGCCGCTTCGCTTCATCCGCTATCATTATCTGAAACTCTTCAAGATGATGATTGTGGGATTCGTGGCATTCACCATGCTCGACTACATCACATACGGTCCGCACAAGTATGCTACGCTTGATGTCGTGGCGATGTTAGGTATGTTTAATAATATATTGCCCGACCCAGACCGCATCATCTGGCCAGGACCATTCTGGTTTTTCGGATTGATGCTCCAACTCTATATTGTCTATCGTCTGTTCATCTATCGCAAACATTGGGGATTCACCGTAGGACTGATGGTAGTCTGCATAGTGATACAGATAGCGTTGGGATGGGACAATCCTGAGAGCGAGGCTATGAACCGCTACCGCTATAATTTCATGGGAGGAATGTTGCCATTCGGGTTAGGCGTACTCTATGCCCGATATGGCGAGAAGATATTGATGACTTTCCATCACAACGTGACGAATTTCTTCGGCATCATCTTCTGTTGCTCCATCATCTACAGCCTTAGCGGCAGCATGATGGGATGGACCTTCGTGCCCCTCTTCATCTGTCTGCTCAGCGTACTGACCGCCAAATTCCTATCAGGAGTCAACTGGTTGTCAGGAGTCAACAGGATATTGGAATGGATGGGCGGCATTTCGGCGGCACTTTTCGTCTGCCACCCTATCACACGAAAGATTTTCATCCCTATCAGCCGACAGGGAGATATGTACGCAGGTCTGCTCCTCTACATCGTATCGAGCATCTGCCTGGCTTGGTTGTTCACGCAACTGATGAAGAAAATCCCAAATCCGAAGCTTTAGAAGCAATAGAAGTGAAGAACGAAGAGTGAAGAGTGAAGAATTCAATTGCCATTGAAACTCGCCCTTCGTTTTCCATCTCCACAATAAGAATATAAACAAGAAGACAAGAGAATTCTTCACTCTTCGTTCTTCACTCTTCACTTAGTTTACGCCTATGAAGATAAAAGATATAGAACTGGCGAATATCAGCCGATTTCGTGGTGAACTGATGGGAGCAGCCATGCTCTTCATCATCCTCTTTCACGTGGGTTTGCCACGTGAAGATGCTTTCTATGGACTTCGCCGAATGGGAAATGTGGGAGTAGATATGTTTCTCTTCCTCAGCGGAATCGGTCTGTGGTTTTCATGGGTCAAGAATCCTGACGTTAAGCGTTTCTTCATCCGCCGTTATCTCCGCATTTATCCTGCCTGGCTCATCATCGCCTGTCTTTTCTACATTCCCCGTTTTCATGGCGGAAGTACGTGGGACTGGATTTATCTCTTCGGAGAGATTTCCATCAACTGGGGTTTCTGGCTGCACGATGAGTTGAACTTCTGGTACATTCCTGCCACGATGATGCTCTATCTCTTTGCTCCAGGCTATATGGAACTCATCAGGCGCCATCCTATCTACCGTTGGCTGCCCGTGGTCATGGTGATGTGGTGCATCCTGGTGCAATACGTTACTCCTATCCATCAGGCAGTTGGTCATCTGGAGATTTTCTGGAGCCGTGTACCGATATTCTTCATCGGAATCAACATGGGCGAGATGGTTCGCCGCAAGGATACGCTCGACGGGGCAAGCATCTGGATGATCTGGATCATGTTTCTGATGACGCTTCTCTCCAGCATTTTCCTGGAGCAGGTGAAGCATGGACAATTCCCGCTCTTTCTGGAAAGAATGCTCTATATCCCGCTCACAGTAACCAGTATTCTGCTGCTCAACCGCATCTTCCGCCGCACTCCGAAATGGATAAACAAGGCATTCATGTTTGTGGGCGCATTGAGTCTGGAGGCCTACCTCATCCACATTCACTTCGTGCTCTACTATATCGAGAAATGGCATTGGAGCTATTGGCCTACCTTCTTCACCTGTATCGCCATCACACTCCCTGCCTCCTGGATATTGGCAAAAATCGTGGGCTGGTTTTCTAAGGAATTAGGCAAAATCCTGATGGAGAAGGAGAAAGGAGAATGAGAAATGAGAAATTAGAAGGGAGAAAGGAGAACTTTTTTGAAAAGGAAAAAGGACTTTGGAAAAGGGAAAAGAGGAACGAAAGGAAAAAAATAATCAAAATAGGACTTTATGAAAGAAAAAGAAATAGATAATATAGAAAAGGACAGTAAGGGGTTGTCTGCCCTGATGCGTCTCATTCGCCCGAAACAATGGATCAAGAACGGCTTTATCTTTATGCCGCTCTTCTTTGGCGGAGAACTTTTCAATACCGATGCCCTGCTGGCAGGAGTCATCGCTTTCTTCGCCTATAGTTTTGCTGCTTCCAGCATCTACTGTTTCAACGACATTTACGATGTGGAGGCAGACCGCCGTCATCCTGTGAAATGCCATCGCCCGATTGCTTCCGGAGCCGTATCGGTAAAACAGGCGTATGGACTGATGTTTCTGATGCTGATGCTCTCCATCGGCTTCAGCAGTCTGCTGGATGGTTGGGAGACGATGGGCATTATCCTTTTCTACTGGTGCCTGAACTTAGGTTATTGCGCAAAGTTCAAGCAGTATGCCATCATAGACGTCTGCATCGTAGCCTTCGGTTTTGTACTCCGTCTGCTGGCAGGTGGTGTGGCTACGGGCGTGGTGCTGAGCAAGTGGATTGTGCTGATGACTTTCCTCATCACCCTCTTCATGAGCTTTGCCAAGCGCCGCGATGATGTGATAAGAATGGAGAAGACCGGCGAGGCTCCACGCAAGAATACGAGCCGCTACAATCTGACTTTCATCAATCAGGCGATTACCATTACCGCCTCGGTCACTCTGGTCTGCTACATTATGTACACAGTAAGTCCGGAGGTTCTGGAACATTTCCATACCGACAAACTCTATCTCACAACGGTTTTCGTGCTGGTAGGACTCTTGCGCTACATCCAGATAGCAGTCGTTGACCAGCAGAGTGGCGACCCTACGAAGATTCTGCTCCGCGACCGCATCACCCAGGTTATCGTAGTAGCCTGGCTTGCCGCCTTTCTGTTCCTCATCTATATCGCATAAGGCATGAAACGGAATACAGATTTAGATTTCATCCGATCCATTCTCATCATACTGATGATCCTCATCCATATCGTGAGTTTCGGGAATGCTTATCCTCATCTGAAGGCAGGCATTCTCTCGTTCATGATGCCTACCTTTCTCATCATCACGGGTTATCTGGTGAACATCGGGAAAACGGGCAGGCAGTTTGGCAAATATCTGCTTTGTCTGGCCCTGCCATACATCATCATGGTGACGGGATTTTCCGTGCTCTCCTATTTCCTGCCAGTAAGAGATGGCATTACCGAACTCTCCCTGTCGCAAATCGCCCAAAAAATCTTCGTCACTTCCATCGGTCCGTATTGGTTTATCCAGACCATGATTATCTGCGGAATCTTGTATTACGGGAGCTTCCAGGCTTGTGATACAATCAGCAAATACAGGGGGCGTTGTTCTTGCAGGAATAATAAAGAGAATGATTCTTACAAGAATAGTAAGGAGAATGATTTTTGTAGCAATAGTAAGGAAATTGAGCCTTGCTGCAATAGTAAGGAGAATGATTCTTGTAAGAATAGTAAGGGGAATGATTCTTACAGCAATATAAACAAGGGAAAGACGGAGGAAGAAACCCTGTCTTTAACAACCCGCCTTTTTCTCTTGGCGATTCTGATGCTGCTGATGAGCAAGACCCCTGCCCTAAACATCACGGCAGCCATTTATTATTTTGCCGGAGTCGTTATCCGCCAATGCCGCATCGACTTCAACAAGGTTTTCCACCCTACTCCCTTGGCGTTCATTCTCTGGCCTTTCATCCTCTATCGGGAAGACCTCTATGACTGGGGGAACATAGCTGTTGCTTTCTCCTGCTGGTGCTGCATTTCTGCGCTTATGTGGTTGAACCAATATTACAGGTCGCAATTGGTAGGAAAGTCCACCTTATTATATATAGGTAAGAACACGTTGCCGATTTATCTTTTCCACCCCATCTTCACAATGGCGGCGAAATTCTATCATCCTCTGTTTGCCTTCGACAAGAGTGAAATCCTCCTGGCTGCTTTTACCATTATCCTTGCCATTGCAGGAAGCATCGCTATTGCCAAGGTTATGGAAAAAACAAAATTGGCTTATTTCTTCGGGAAAAAGGAAATACTGAGATAACGGAAATGAGAAATGACAAATGACAAATGACAAATGACAAATGAGAAATGAGAAATTACAAATGATGAAAAAAGAAAAAATATATTGTTTCGATTTTGACGGAACGCTCACAAAGAAAGATACACTCATCGAGTTTATCAAATTCAGCATGGGGAAGACGCGCTTCCTCAGGGGTTTCCTGCTCTACAGCCCCATCCTCGTGCTGATGAAACTGCATTTTTTCCCCAACTGGAAAGCGAAGCAGATCATTTTCAAGCACTTCTTCGGCGGTATGAGCATCGAAGATTTTGATGATTACTGCGTCAATTTTGCTGCTAAGAATCTCTATCTGTTGCGCCTGAGTGGTATTGGAAAAATACAAGAAGCCAAACGCAAGAAAGAACGGGTATTGATTGTAAGCGCCAGTATCGACAACTGGGTGAAGCCTTTCTTCGCCTTCCAGAACCTAACTGATGTGGAAGTTCTCGGCACCCAGATAGAAGTAGCCAACGGAAAAGTTACCGGCTATTTCAAGACCAACAACTGCTATGGCGAGGAAAAAGTTCATCGCATCTGCGAAGCCCTGACCCGTACCATCAATAATGGAAAGGGAGCCTCAACACTCGATTTCGACCGCACACGATATGAAATCGAAGCGTTCGGAGACAGTCGTGGCGATAAGGAAATGCTCGCCTTTGCCGACCAAGGACATTATAAGCCGTTCAGAGATTCTCTCTAAACGGCTTATTTTATTCATATTGGGAATTTATCAATTTCCATGATTAACCAAACTTCTTTATTCATCAATTTCCAGGATTGACTAAACTTCTTTAATCATCAATTCCCATTAGATCCTATAAAACTTTGAAAGAAAGGATAAGCTCCCCATCTGAGATGGATGTTTTACTTCAAAACTTTAGCCAAGAAATCGCTGGCGATATGAGCGGCTTGCTCTTCTTTATCATATATTTCATTCCATCCGGAATGTTACATGATAGCCTGCTACATTGTGCTCGGCAAGGGAGAGATTGATGGATTGCATCATCAGCATCTGGCGGGAGATGGAGAGGCCGATGCCCGAACCTGATGGCTTGGTGGAGAAGAAGGGGATGAACATCTCCTTTGCCACATCGGCAGGGATGGGGTCGCCATTGTTGCTGAAATAGATGCCAGAGAATTGTGAACTCTCGATGTTCTCTGGATGTTTGTGGAAGCATCGAATGTCGATGGCTGAGGCGTGAGCCTCGATGGCATTCTTGGTCAGATTGATAAATACCTGGTGCAGCATGTTTTTGTCGGCAGACCAGGTGGCATCTTCAGGGATATGGATGTGCCATTCTATCTGAGGATAGAGCGGCTTGATGCCTTCCACGAAATCCTTGAGTGGAATGTTCTCGATGACAGGTTCTTGTAGCTGGGTGAGCTTGCGGTAGCTGTCCACGAAACTGGTGAGCGACTTGCTGGTGTCTCGAATGGCTCGGATGCCTTCCTCGTAGGGCGAGCCTTGGATGTCGGGATTGCTAAGATAGGCTTGGCAGATGCTGGAGATGGGGGCGGTGGCATTCATAATCTCATGGGTGAGCACACGGGTTAGCTTTTGCCAAGATTCCACCTCATGCTGCGCCACCAGTCTGCCGATGTCGTTCTCCATGTCGTTGAGGGCTTGCTGCAAGGCTCGTTCTCCAAAGAGTAATCCCTTGGTGGATAGGCGGAAGGAGTAATCGCCATTGCGAATAGCCTCTTGCATCAAGAAGGCACGGCTCTTCAGGTTGCGCTGGTGACGCAAGAAGAGATAGATGATACCTCCTATGACGAGGAGTATGATACCTATTACATATATGTGGAAAATGGTGTTCATATCAGATGTTTATAATCATGAATGATTGTGATAAAGAATTATCGCTTGAGCTTGGCATAAAGCGTTTGGCGAGTGATGCCGAGCAGTTCGGCGGCACGAGAGATATTGCCGTGGCATTGATCCACCACCTTGTGGATATGAGTGGTCTCGATGCTCTCCAGAGTCTCCACTTCCTGGCTTCGGTCGATGGCATCTTTTAGGGTTCTGATGAGTTCGTCATTATCCCAAGGCTTGGTTACAAAATCGGCGGCTCCGCTTTTCAATCCCTTGATGGCAAGCTGCACGTCGGCAAAGGCGGTGATGAGCACCACGGGGATGTGGGCGTGGAGCCGGCGGAAAGTGCGGAGCCAGAGTAAACCGTCCTGTCCACTGTTTACGCCGAGCGAGAAGTTCATGTCGAGTAGGATGAGATCTACCTGCTCCTGTTGCAGCAGCGTGGGGGCGGTATCGGGGCGAGAAAGGGTGAGAATCCGTTCGAACGTATTGCCCAGACAGATTTTCAGCGCCGTGAGTATCGACGGATTATCGTCGATGACAAGAAGGGTTCCATATTTCATATTTTCTTTTTTTGTTTGCAAAAGTACGCTTTTTTCCCGAAACGGCAAACAAAAACGGGGCAGTTGTGTGATAATCATACAATAGAGTGTATGAATTTCATACAATCCACCTTTCGGGCTGCCGGAAATCTTGGCAGAAAACGGGAGAAGCCGTACCTTTGCAGCAGCTAACGAAAACAGGGAGATGGTATTCTTCCTTTATCGTTTGATTTTAGTGAAACAAAAAATAAATGAGTATATGATGAAAAGTTATGTGAAATTCTTATCACGCAACAAGCTTTATGCCACCATAGAGGCTTTGGGCCTCTCGGTGGCGCTGGCTTTTGTGCTGATTCTCGTTTCCTATGCTACTGCAGAGTACCGTGTGGGAACGAATCAGAAACTGGCGAAGGAACTCTATGTTGCTGGTTCAGGCGATTATCTCGGAATGACCTGGGGCACAGCCAAGGAATTCTTTCCTTCCATCCCGGAAATCAAGGGATGGACAAGATTTGGTGAATATTATGCTCCGCAGGGAGCCATGATAGATGGACAGTATTATGAGGCAAAATATCTGGCTATCGACCCGAACTTCTCCCAGTTTATGGGTTACAAATGCCGTGGTTGTGCGCCTGATCATCTCCTTTCGGATGCTCATCAGGCAATGGTTTCGGAATCGTTTGCCAAGAAAGCCTTCGGCAGCGCCAATCCTATCGGCCGCACCATCCAATGCGGTAAGCTGCAACTGAAGGTGGTGGGAATCATGGAGGATTTCGACCGTGAGGACCTTCTTAACCCATACGATATTTTCGTGTCGATGAAACTGATAGAAGCTGAGGCTCAGGCGATGGATCAGTTTGGCTCCTGCATCACGGTGGCGCGACTGGCAAAGGATGCTGACCCGGAAAAGGTGAGACAGACTTTGCTTGGCAAATACATGAACTATTGGAAGGGATGGAAGAAGGAATCGGATGGAGTCACCTTCATGTGGGGTTGCCAGTTTGTGAGATGGGACCAGATTCATTTTACGGATGGTGATGTCGATATTTTCAAGCATGGCAATCGTACTCTCGTGAATATCCTTCTGGTAGTGGCGCTGGTTCTGCTGCTTTCAGCCCTCTTCAATTACATCAATCTTACGGTGGCTCAGATTGGCAACCGTGCGAAGGAGATGGCTACCCGAAGACTGCTGGGCGAATCGGTAGGGGGCGTGATGCTGCGCTATCTCAAGGAGTCGGCGCTCTTCACGGCAGTCTGCTTCCTGCTGGGCTTGTTGATTTCCTGGGCATTCATCCCGTTGTTCAATTCTATGTTGGATACGAAAATCGACCTGTTCCATTCCTTCGACCTTCTGTGGTTCCTGCCGTTGGCTTACGTCATCATTTCCATCTTTGCGGGAATCCTTCCTGCCATCGTCGTTTCCCGTTTCAACCCGATAGATGTGGTGAAGGGAACCATCCGCATGCGCAGCAAGATGTGGTTCAGCAAGATATTTATCGTAGCCCAGAACGTCATCAGTATCACGCTGGTAGTCATGGCGATAACGATGATGCTCCAGATGAAGCATCTTGCCGATTTGCCATTGGGTTATCAGACGAAGGATATTGTTTCCATCTTTTCTTCCTTGGATGGTTCGCCGGAGAAGATGGCTATTCTCAAGAACCGATTGAAAGCGCTTCCTGAGGTGGAAGAGGCAACTTACGGCAACGCCAATCCTATCACCTGCGGGGGAAATGGCGTGCATGATGATAATGAAAAACTGATAGGAATGCTCCGTATGTTCATGGTAGATTCCACGGCGATGAAGATGTTGGGAATCAAGGTGATTGAGCAGTATTGCGAACCAGCTTATGGCAAGATTTGGGTCACGGAAGATGCGAAGCGTGCCTATGGTGTTTCTGCCCACAAGCCTTGGTTCGGAATGAGAATGAAGGATGGAAAGCATCAATATGAGGTGTGCGGCGTGATTGCCGATTATCATAGTGGAGATGCGCTGAGAGAGAATGAGAAAACGGAGCATAATGCCGTTGGAGTTCTCACCCCGCAGCAAGGTGGATGGACTGTTCTGGTGAAAACCCGTGGCGATCATGCCCAGGCGCAGCAGGCTATCCGGAATACCTGCAAGCAGGTGGCTAAGGAACTGATAGGCGTTCCTACGGAAATGGAGGCGGAGTATTTGGATGATACGCTGAAGAACAACCTCAAGGACAAGCATAATATGATGGTGCTCATCATCACCTTCATGAGCATCTCTATCCTGATTTCTGCCCTGGGCCTCTTCGGAATGTCGGTTTACTATGGCAACCAGCAGAAGCGCCAGATAGCCCTGCGCAAGGTGATGGGTGCTTCGATTGGGGATGCGGCTTGGCAACTGGCCAGGAGATTCCTCGTCAGTTCGCTGGTGGCTGTGGTCATCGCCATCCCTATCTGCGTG
>ERZ1031845.693-NODE-693-length-11938-cov-7.269040_pt1 | contig 11938 bp, 16 predicted proteins | sample MGYA00518169_ERZ1031845 | MGnify/ENA primary metagenome ERZ1031845 (study PRJEB33719, sample SAMN04261265) | wastewater metagenome | biome: rural village; feature: human; material: feces | host: Homo sapiens | place: El Salvador | collected 2014-01-14 ...
ATCTCGGTATCAAATATATCCCCACATATACCGCTCGGTATATCTCGGTATCAAATATATCCCCACATATACCGCTCGGTATATCTCGGTATCAAAGTTTGAGTATTACAGAAACGAAAAAAGCAAGCTATCTCGTTTCAGATAACTTGCTTTTAATGTTCTCCTAAAATCTAATTATTTACACCTCGCATCGTCTTACTTCTTTGCGTTCTTCTCTATCTCCTTTGTTGTATCTGCTTTTATCTTTGCGTTGGTCTCCACTTCGTATGCGTGCATAACTCCTAGTGCTCTCATTGCGTTGTGCAAGCTCTCTCTAGCGATATCCACCTCCTTCTTGCGTCTGTCCTCATCTTCGAGGTCGCCAAAGTTGATTTCCAACTCAGTAACCAAATTTGCTACATTCTTCATCAGGTTTAAAATCTGTACTTCTGAAATACTGCTTACTTCGATAGTGTTTGTTACGTTCTGTTTCATTGTCTTAAATATTTAAATTGTTACTTTAATAATCGTTACTTAACTCCTTGTGTATTACTTGCAATAAAAAGAAAATTGCAACCCTCTTCTCAACTTACAAACGCATTTATCAGCGAGTGAAGCAAAAGCACGTTTCAATAACTTGTTGAGCATTTCAACTCCGATTAATGCGAGTGCTCCAGCAACACCAACCAACTTGTTGATTTTCTTGCCATTGAAAACGCCACTTACTTTGATTCTGAAATTAGCGTTTATCTGCTTTGTCGTATATTCTAAATTCTGTTTCATTGTCGTATATCTTTTTATTGTTAAACTTCTTGTTTCTTGTTTTCGATTGCAAAAGTAACACAAAAACCTAAACTAGCCAAAGAAAAAGCGGGAAAAGTTTAGGTAAACTTAAATATTTAACTCCCGTTAGCAATTTAAACATATTCCTAAACTTCCTTTAACTAAAATATAGGTTTTACGAAACTTTTTCTTTAAAACATTTGGCAGTTTCAAAAATTCATTGTACTTTTGCATTTAGAAAAAGATAAACTTTTAATATATACAATATGGATATAAAGAAAATTATTAAGGAGCGTGGATTTACATCTGCTCAGGTTGCGGAAGCCCTTGACATTTCACGGGGTGCACTCTCTCAAATTGTTAATGGTGATTCTGTTACCACAAAGAATTTAAGAAGGATTGCAAATGTTATCGGTTGCAACGTTGCTGATTTCTTCAAGGATGAAGCCAGCGAAAAGGAAACGTACATTATTTGCCCACATTGTGGCGAAAAGATTAAAATCTCGGTAAGCAAATAAGCGAGATAAGGGCAGACATCGGAAAGGCTCTGCCCTTTCTCTCTTTATTCTGTTGTTATGAATATACAAAAAGTAATTAAGGCGCACGGTTTTACTATTGCATCAGTTGCCGCAAAACTGAAAAATAGCCGTGGCGGTATTGGAATTTCCCAAGGTGCTTTAAGTTCAACGCTCAACGGAAACCCTAGTATTAATAAACTCCAAGAGATTGCGAACATTATCGGCTGCAAGGTCGGGGACTTCTTTGCGGACGAAATGAGCGGTACGGATTTCACGGCACTTGTTAAGTCGGGTAACGAGTTCTTTTGTGCTTCTTCATTGAAGGAGTTGGAAGACATCGTAAGCGAGTTAAAGGCGAAAAGTTAGGTATCAGCAGAAAAGGGACTGCAAAAGTTATCAGCGTTTAAAGAAGGGCGTGGCGGCTTGTTTCCGCTTCGTCCTTCTTTGCGTTCTGTTGGTGCTCTAGCCTTGTGCGCATCGTGTTGCAAGTGCTTCGGCTCTTCTTCGTTTGCGCCTGCTTGCGTGTCCGTCTTCTTCCTTCGTATGCGTGCGTGTGTTCTGCTTCGTTCTGCTTGTGCTCGCCTCATCTGTAAGGTGAGCAAAAAGATAGTTATTTTCTCGGAATTTCGCTTCTAAGGGGTTATCCTCGCAAAGTAGTGCAATTTATCATCTGAGGAAAGAAAACCCCTCCAAGCTAAGAAAAACAACGTTTCCGCTCTTTTCGTGTCTTCATTCTCTCTTTTCGCTTGTTTCTTGCACTCTGATAGCCTGTTTTCTCTAAAATTAGAAACTTTTTCAATAAAACTTGGTGCTATCTCAAAACTTTATCGTATCTTTGCACTCGGTAATGGTGCTTTGCGCTGCGGCTCTCGTGTGTTCGCTAGTGCTCTGTAACATTGCAAACGTGCCTTTGTCGTTTCGTGCGGTTCTGTGCCAGCTTCTTAAAAGCCTCTGTTTGTGTGTTCTCTATTTCGCATTATTCGGAGCAAACTCAAAGAAGCCTATCAGATTGCTACACCGCATCCCATTAAACATATAGGTGCGAGTGCTCGCCAACTGGTTGCACATTTGGCTTGCATCATAAGGGCGTTGGTGCGCACATCGCCCTTCCTCAGTTCCTTTGGTGTTATTGTCGGCACATCATCGGACAAAAGCCGATTAAGTTCGGAAAGTTATTCACTACGGTGAGATAGCTTATAGGGAGCGGTCTTTTTTTTCCGAGATTGCTCCCTATTTTCTTTCTGTTTACTCAGTACTTCGTTTTTTCTTGCTTCTTCGTCTGAAAAGTCGTACCTTTGCACTCGGACAAAAACCCTTGTGTGGTCTTGTGCGTGGGCGGTCGTGTTATTGCTAGCACGGATAATGGCGAATAATAGTACCCATAAAACGTCCTCGCTTTAAGATTCTCCGATTCCGTAACTTTACTATATAATAATTATTAGAAAATAAGACTTGAATTTATAATTCATATTCGTTTTAAATTATTAGTTTTAAAAAGTCAAGAAAGATAGGTATTAAGTTCTACAAGGTAATAAAGATTGTGTTCAAGGATAACATTTAAAAAGCGTTCTAAGCAAGCAAAATAAAGATATATAATGAGTTCCAACTCCAAACGGATACAAGGTGTTTCTTTCATAAGGTTGAAGAAATGAGGGAGCGGTTGCCAAACTTTTAAGGGTGTGTTGTGTTCTGAAATATTCTCTTTTCATTCTGTGTGTGTGCGTAATAACACTACAAATTTTTAATCTCAGCCATTTAGGCGGCTCGCTCCCTCTGATTCTTCATTGTTTCACTTCATTCTCTCTTTCTGCGAGTTACTTCTTTCTACTAAGAAAGATTTCATCCTGCTTCAACGTTGCCACCGCTATTGAGCGGTTGAGTATCTTTGCATATATTTCGGTCGTTGTCAGTCTTGCGTGTCCTAACATCTTTGCAACCATTTCCAAAGGTACTTCTGAGTTAAGCATCATAGTGGCAAACGTGTGCCTTGCTACGTGAAAGCATATCCACTTATCAGTTATGCCAGCATCCTTCGCCCAACTTCTCAAATGCTTGTTTGTGTTCGTATTGTTCGGCATTCCGTCAAATACGAGTGCATCGGCTTCGCCCTTGCGCTCTGGTAAGAAAGAAGCCCCGACCTCAGAAAGGTATGCCCTTATCTGTTGTTTCGTCTTCTTCATTGTTATGGCGAAATACTTGCCGTTGTCATCCTCTCGCATTTCATTCCATCTAAGGCTTGTAATATCGCTCCATCGCAAGCCCGTGAAGACTGAAAACAAAAACGCTCTTTTCACGTTCTCGTTTGTGCATCGTGTATTAATCAACGCTTCCACCTCTTCGATTGAAAGGTACTCCCTAGCTTCTTTGTTGTACTTCGGCTTTTCTGTTCCCTTCAACTCGCCTACGGGTGATTTCTCGATTATTCCATCTGTCACCGCTCTAGCCAAAACTATATCAAGCATTTCAAAAAGTCGTGCCTGCGTGTTCTGTGTTATCTGCTTGTGCTTCTTCGTTGTTACTCTCGAAATTGCATCGTGTCGCAAATACGAGATAAAGCCATCAAGCCAAGACTTGTCAATAACGGCAATTTTAATCTGTGCCGTGCGGTATTTGCCTACGTGGTAAGCTAGCATTTCAAGGGAGACGTTTGTCTGCTTTGAAAAAGTCTTTGCCTTGATTAAGTGCCCGATATAATCAGAAAGAAGGACGTTTCTCTTCTTCTTCGGCTCTAAGCCGTGCCCTTGTCTGATTGCATCGGCATTTCTGATTCCTGCCTCTGCTTCTGCCGTGCGCACGATTTCGGTATTACGCATCTTTGCGGCTTCGTCTGCTTCTGGATTCAACACACCTACAGAAAAACGTGTAGCCTTGCCCTTATAACTTGAATAAAGATATAATTGCACGTTACCACTCGGTAACTCTCTCGCTCTGAGTGTTACCTTTCTGTTATCACTTGCGCCAGCCTTGCGCCCTCTTTTCTGTGAAGGTTCGGGCAGTCCATAACCTTTGATAAGGTCTTTCGCCGTCTTGAATAACTTCTTTTTTGCCATAACTTCTATTTTATATGTTCTGTTTCGTGTGCAAAGATACAACTTATTTTTGAAACGTGTGCAATTTATGAGCAATAAAAAGTTATATTTTAGTTATATTAAATGATATTGTGCCGTTCTCGTATCCGTCAGAAAACTAGCCTAAAATCCTAGTAATTATCATTTTATATAATATACTATAATATTTCAAAATTATGGAATTATTTTGGCACGCCTAAATACTTTATCAAGGGTCGTTTGGAAGGATTCGCCGAGAAGGGCGAGCAGGGTGCTGTATTTGTAGGTGGTAACGATTCAAGTATGAACGTCCTTTCTTGGGATAAGTCACCTGAGAGTGTAAAGGGAGAAATTGCTTATCTCTTCAATATCATCTACTCATTCACTTCAACTGCCGACATCAGCTTTGAGAATATGAAGACCTTGGGCAGTAATACCTCGGGTGCGGCTATCCGATTGATGTTTACCGCTCCATATATGAAAGCGGATTTAAAGACAGAAATGTTCGGTGAAATGTTCACTCGCCGCTCGAATATCGTAGCTAACGGCATCTGTAATACGGGAGTTTACGTAAAGGGTATTGACCAGAGTGTTGCTGAGCAGATTGACTTTGAGCCAGTCTTTAAGCCATATCTGCCAAAGAATGATGTTGAAATGTTGCAACTTATCACTTCATCCAATGGTGGTGCGAAATCTACCTCTAATCGCCGTGCTATCGAGCTTAACCCTCTCAATGATGACCCTGATAAGGTTGAGGAAGAAATGAAGAGTGAACAGGAAGAAGCGTTGGCGCAGCAAGCAGCCCTTTCGGGGCTTGGTAGTGCCGCAAGTGGAAGTCAGTCAGTTTCAAATGAAGAAGAGGAGGAATAAATATGGCAAAGAATAGTGGAAATACGAGAAAGAAGAACTCTGAGAATATAAAAGAAGCTCAGATTTCGTCAAATTTAAGAGCAACTTACGGTGATTCTTGGAATATTAATAATTTCATAAAAGCTTCTCCGTATTTTGATGAGGAAACAGTGTATGAAAATTTTAAAGAAAAATATGCACAACAAAATCCTGCCTATGGTCTTTCACAAGAAATGGATGATGTTGATAAAACGTTTAAAGACCTTGGGGAGGATAAAGAAATAGATATGACAAAAATTGATATTAGTACACCACAAGAATTTCTCAATATATCAGATACTGCGAAGTATATGAATACTCAAAAATATAATGGAATAAAGGCGGTTAGCTATAATATGAATGGAAAAAATAAATTAATGATTGTAGATGGTAATCATCGTTTTGTTGCTGCTAAGCTTAATGGTGTAAAGAAAGTAAAAATGAGAGTTATAACAATATAAACTATGTCAAAGAAGCTCACATCAAAACAGCAGAAAGAACAACTGAATAATCTGTTCGCCGTTTATAATAAGCGGTTGGGCAGATTATACAGCGATTATGTCAAGAAGCTCACCTCTCTTGGATATGGAGAAGATGTGCTCGAAGATGATGCGCTTTTTAACTTTGATAACTTTCCGCAGTTAAAGGCTCGTTTGAACGACATCTTTAATGATTACTATCAGAATAGCCTTCTTTGTTATAAGAGCGGTATCACTGATGGCGTTGCGTTGGCGTATAACCACGATGAAATGGTTATAGGCGGTTATTCCGTGCTTACTGATAAAGCTATAAGGGTCGCACGAGATACTGCCGCAGCCACGTTTATCGCAAATCGTTTGAAAACAAAGAACGGATTGAATCTCGCTCAGATTGTTTGGAACTATTGCCAACAGACGAAGAGCGAGTTTGAAATGGCTATGAGCAACACCATTGCGGACGGAATCAAACAAGGCTCATCAGCAGAGGAAATCGGCAAGAGTATTCGCAGATACCTTAATGACCCAGATATGATGTACCGCCGTTACCATACCATCAAGGTTCAGAAGAACGGAAAGAAGAAAGATGTGGTGACTTGGCGCAGACGTAGAATCATTGACGGCAAGGTGCGCTTCATTGAAGAGCCATTGGAGAAGGTAGGTATGGGTGTTTACCGCTCGGCGAGAAAGAACGCTCTCAGAGTAGCAAGAACTGAGATAAATTCCGCATATCATAAGGCAAGAAATGAGCGATGGCAGAATGAACCATTCGTTATCGGTCAGTATATTCACGTATCACCACAGCATAATATTGATGATATATGCAACGACCTTGAAGGTCGCTACCCAAAAGATTACGTATGGATTTCTTGGCATCCTCAATGTATCTGCACCTCAGACCCTATCACCATACAAGGCGAGGAGAAGAAGGAATTTTATAAACGCTTGATGGCTGGCGAGGATATGAGTAACTACGTATCCCCTTTTGCCGTGCTCACTATGCCCGAAAAGTACAATCAATACATTAAGGATAACTCCGAAGCTATTGTGAAGGCAGGAATGAAGGGTAAATTGGCTTGGCATTTACAAGATAACACAAAGTATTGGGCACATCTTTTAAGCCCGTCAGACCGCAAGAAATTAGGGCTAAAGGCGGTTTCTTCCAAGAAGCTTATACTTGCGAAGGCAAAGGAACGCCACGCCCTTAGAACTAAGGAGCAGATAGATAAAATACAGAGCCGATGGGATAAGCATAGACGTGACTATTACAATGGCTTGGTTCATAATCTGCTCGGTAGTAAATCTGTTACGGATATAAAGAGCCAAGACCTCTTTGAACGGTACTATGCTATCCGTTATGCTATCAAGGACAAAAAGAGTGCTTCAGAGATAGCTTCTTTGTTTGATAGATTTAAGCGAGGTTATCAGACTAAACTTACATGGACTGACCGCAAGGTTGCAATGAATGTTATGAAGGTGGCTGCTAATTACGGAGAAACCGATATTTCTGCCATTCTAAGCGCATTAAAGTCTGCTAACTATACATTAGCAAGGAAAGAAGCAAAAACGCTCGCAAACGCCATTTCTGCTATCAAAAAAGATGAACTATCACTTTCCGCTCTCATCCCTGATGTCAATAAGTGGCATAAGCAGTTCACGTCACATGAATTGCACGGAGTATATGATGCCGTAGAAGCGAAGTTGGCTCAATGGCAAAGCTTGACGCTTGAAAAGCAAGCTAGCAAATTGCAATTTGAGGCAGTTGATTTCCTTGGTGGAAATATGCACGGGGTTCAACAGAAGTATGCTACATGGAAGGTATCGCAAGCGGCATATATAAAGAAACTTGGCGAGGTTAAAGATGCTATTGATTGGGCAAATATTAGTACTAAACTTGCTGATGTTAAAACCTACAATACGCAAAGCAAGGTTTACCATAAAATGCTATACGACCTTGAAAACGCTATCAATGCAAAAGATAAGGCACTCGCACAACAACTTCTATCAGACACCGAAGCCAAGAGACAACAACTAATGAACCTCAAAGCAAAAAGAGGTATCAAAAGCAATGGCTCTATTCCGTTTGATACAGATGCTTACTCGCAAACAAGAAAGAATGCTGCTATTTGGTGTAAATCCTCAACCGAGAGTCATAAGTTATTTGATGCCGAGAGTAATGCTTTTTGGAATAATGTTATGACAAAAGAAGAGCACTTTGGTTGTAGGGCATACACGGGAGGTAGCGGACACATGAACAGACCTTTGCGAGGATATGATGGCAGTTGGGGATGGTCACATTATAAAGGAGTTGGAAACGTACCTTTGAATAGAGAACATGGTGAAGACCATATAAAAGCTCTTTATTCCGCACTTGAAAAGAGCGTAACTAAGAAAGATATGTGGCTACAGCGAGGTAATGAAAATTGGGAAGGAGTTGAAGGATTCTTTGGTGTAAAAAATCTATCAAAAGCAGACTTACAAAAGTTTGTTGGAAAAGAGGTTACCGACTGGAGTTTCTGCTCTTGTGGAACAGCAAAAGGCACAGGATTTAGTGGAACTATCTTTAATATATATTGTCCTAAAGGAACAAAGGCATTCTACGCTTCACCTCATTCGCAGTTTGGTTACGAGAACGAGACTATCTTACAGCTTGGAACGAGATTTAGAATAACAAAGGTTGAGGTTACGCCATACGGTAATGTTTATGTGGATATGGAGGTTATCGGATATGATAAACATCCATTATTATAAAAAAAAGGGGTGATTTCTCACTCCTTTTCTTGTTTGTATTGATTTATGTACCACTCTTTAAAGCCATCGTTTGTTTGCATCCAGTGTGTATAACGATTGAATAAAAGAGCTTTTAAGGTAATAGGAACGCCATCATCGTTCTTAAATAAACTAAGACCAGCACGCAAATAATCATCAAGCCAATTACCAACCATTTTAAAGTTTTCACTATCTTCCTTTGGATTTTCTGATAGCTCTACCCAAACCTTTTCATACTCCCAGAATAATACATTTGTTTCTTTTGATGGCTCTGCTTCACCTTTGAAGTATCGGCAGAACTTGATTAAATCTTCCTTATTCGCCATATCTATCAATAAATTTAGTTACTACATTTTTCATATCCAAAGGGAGATAGTTCAATGCTTTTTCCTCCATTTCTTGTGGAATACCAAAGAGTGGCTGAGCGATTGAACCAACGATTGCTCCCATCGTATCGCTATCACCGCCGTATGATACAGCATTTCTGATTGCATCCTCGAAGCTATCACTATTAAGGACTATTTTAAAGGCGAGTGGAACGCATTCTTGGCAAGTTTCTGCCCATTTTCCTCTTGGAATAAGATTCTTATCCCAATCAGAGCCATAATATAATATCGCTGCTGTCTTAATAAAACTTTTTCTTTTAAATACTCTTAAATCACAGATACAATCTGCTACCGCAGCAGCACCAATCATTCCTTCAACGTGACTATGTGATACCTTTGCACTCATCATTGCCTGGCGAACAGCATCAACATTATTTTCGAACGCCCAACTCACAGGACTAACTCTCATAGCTGCTCCATTTCCAAAACTATCATAAGGCTCTGGGTGCTTACTTGTAAGCCAATTAGAGAAACCACTGCCATATCCTCCCATCGGATTTGGATAACGCCTACACCATTCAAGAAGCGATTCTCTGAAATCTGACGCATCTGGTATTCCATCTTTTGCTTGTAATATTGCATCAGCAATAGCTATTGTACAGATAGTATCATCTGTAAAATTACAACCTTCGTCAAATAGTTTAAAGTTATAATCAAATGTGTTATTAAACTCATATTTAGAGCCTACAATATCACCTATAATTGCTCCTATCATAGCTGTATCTCCTATTTTAATGTTAATTATTCGCAAATTTACGAAGAAATATTCAGATAACCAAATATTTTTTATTACTTTTGCATTAATTGTTGTATCGAGTGCGTATCTCCTATGTACTCACAACGTTAAACATAATAATTATTTACATCTAGCATCGTCCTCATTCGTATCTCCGAGGGCGGTGCTTTTTGTTTATAAGAACTCCTTTAAAGCAACGTGATAAACATCATACATCAGGCGAGTTACGTATAGTACGGCAACCTTATCAACTACAAAAGAAGGATAAGGCTTACCCTCTTTGATGATTGTGTTCAACGATAATTTCGGGTACTTGGCAGAATACAACTTCAATGCTTTCAGAAGCTCATTCAACCTTTCTTCCCCGAATGCTTGCTTTATCTTCTCCTGATTTCTGAGAGCGAAACGAGCCATAAGCTAATTATACTTGATTATCTTATACTCCATTTCGAGCATAACGTTGCCGAATAAGGCTAAAAGTACGTCAAATGCTCTCATATCTTACTCAGCTTTATCAACGATAACAAGGTTTTTCAATCTCTCCAAGAATGTGTGATAATCATCCTCGCAGGGAATCACTTGACCGCCCGTTGGTGTGGTCTTGCAATTAAGCTTTATAGATGTTGCTATATTGCCATTCCGTGAAGGTTCAACGTAAGCGATATTATCTATATTAACAAGGGTACAATGCCCTTTATACTTTACCTCAATAAACTTTGTCATAATCTTAATTATTTATATCCGCATTTAATACCAGAGCAGCAGCCACCTAAATAGAAGTGGCAGAAGCCTAAGAAATAGTGCTCACAATGCTCATTTATCTTAATCTCTTCCTTTTTCATAATTGAATGAATGTAGCAGTTTATTCTTCTTAAAATCATAAGAATAGCCCTTATCCTTCATTATCCCTAATAAGTAGTCTCTTTCTGTATCATTTGCTTTCCTTAGATACCCTGTAGAGTACTTTACATTCGTAGAGGTATTGCCTGCCCCTATTCCTAATTTTTCGAATATGAAAGAATACTTAGCGTGAGCTTCAATCCAATCTTCGTTATGTACTTTATGTAGGACGAAGACGCAATGTTCTCCTCTCCAATCATTCTCCAATGTTAAAATATCACCTTCTTTATACATATCTTATTCACATTCATCTAAATATTCACACCAAGCCTCGTTAAAGACCCTATTTAAACGCTCATTCTTCTCAACCTCTTCATAGGTAAGATTAAGCGGAGGAAGCGCATCTTGCGGTGTATATGTATATCCACATTCATGGTTAGCGAACTCATATTTGAATGCTGATTTAAGATTATCATCATCCTTTAAGAACTCTTTAAGCTCTTTCTGTGTTCTCTGAAAGTGCTCTTCGAAAAGGTGGGTATCTTTCTTTAAGCAATAGCAACCTGCTCCAAGCTGATGTATCTTGGTCAAGTCCTCTTTGCTCGTTGTAAGCCCCCACTCTTTCATCATTTGCTCAAACTGCTTATTACCGAAAGCTACCTTCATTGGCAACTTATCGAACTCTGCATGTTTTCTGTTCTTATATTCTATGTATTTATTCATTGTCGTATCTCCTATATATCATTAATTAGTAAAGCTGTTCTGTTCTTGTATAGCAGCCCTTTACGGCATACTCTTTACGTTTCTTTTCAGCTTCATTGTAATCAGAGCTAACGGCAACTGTCTGCCATTTACCACCTTCGTAAATCTGAGCAACGTAATCAAAAACGTTAGCCTCTACTACCTTTCCGTTAATCATTGTAACTTTCATTGTTGTATCTCCTATAATTTAATCAAGTTTTGAAACCAAGTAATCAATCTCCTCCTCGCTGAGCGGAATCTTATTTATGCGCTTAATTTTTATGGTATTATCTGTTCCAATTTTCTTCATCGCAACTTTAAGCGGATTACCACCCTGTGTTCCTGTTACAAGCAATTCCGCAACGAAGTCAAGCATATCTTGGTCATGAGCTTTCTGTTCCTCATGCAACTTCTTTTCAAGCTCTTCTGCCTTCTTCATAAATGAGCAACCATTTTCGATAGGAAAATCAGCTTTGATGTTTCGAACCATCTGCTCAATATCGTCTGAACTAAAGAACATATTGAAGTACGTATCACCTCTTTTACAGCCCTTCAAAGCCATGAGATGATTGATTTCCTCTTCCCTTAGCATATTTGGTATCATTGTTATATCTCCTATAATTTAAATATTAAACCTATTTATTAATTATTCACACCGCAAAATTAATAATTTCTTTTGAAACCGCCAAATATTTTCGATGTTTTTATTAATATTTTAATAGCTTTTAATATATTGATATGTAAATTAAGGTTATATTAATATAAAAAATGCAAT
>ERZ1031845.701-NODE-701-length-11870-cov-5.395345_pt1 | contig 11870 bp, 7 predicted proteins | sample MGYA00518169_ERZ1031845 | MGnify/ENA primary metagenome ERZ1031845 (study PRJEB33719, sample SAMN04261265) | wastewater metagenome | biome: rural village; feature: human; material: feces | host: Homo sapiens | place: El Salvador | collected 2014-01-14 ...
GACACTTGAATCCGCCTGTCGAGCCAAAGTTGTTAGACAGTTCTACCTCGCCTCCAAGACTTAGATTCTCGCAGCCAAAGTGCTGGCCTACGTTGTACCACAGCTGTGGCTCGGTAATGAATACTGTGTGCTTGGTGTCGAATGATCCATCCTCACGATAGTCAACGGCGTGAGTCTCCCACCAGAAATCGGCAAAGCCGTTAAACTTCAGGCCCTTTACACCGAAGATGTCGTTGCAGGTCCACACAGCAGTAAACTGCATTGGCACATTCTGGTCGGTCTTACGGATTGTTTTGTACAGAGCCTCAAGTGTCAGAACATTCTTGAACGACTTGTCGTGCATGAAGTATTCCACACCAAAGAGCCATGCGTTGTTGATAGGATAAGATGCGTAAATACCGCCATTATACTCGGCATGAAGGCTCCAGTTCTTCATGTTTGAGTTCTTCCAGAAGTTGAGGGCGCGCGAAATCTCGGTATAAGTACCGCCCTGGGCAATGTTATGCTCGGCTCCAGTTACCTTGTCGTAGTTGAAATCGTGGTCTACAAAGAAATAGGTGCTACCCCACTTGTCTTGCTTGAACATCTCAAGTGTGAGGGTGACAAACTTACGGTCTGAGCCGAAATCGTACAAAACTTGTGCATTGGTTTGTGCCTTAGCCTTTGCCGAGAAAAGAACGGCAACAAGCAAAACTACCAAAATGGTGAGTTTGTTGGTCTTCATTGTTGTGTATTTAAGAAATAAATGTTAGTGAATACTAATAATAATTTGCAAAATTAAACAATTTATTTCAATTCTTAGTACAATAAAGTACATTATAGTTCTATCTTTCTAAAAATCAAGTAAAAGATTTGGCTTTATCGGGATTAATACCTATTTTTGTAGGTTGAAAACAAGTAAAACAAACTAATTTAAAAAGATGAATACAAAGACATTGGCTTTAGGCTTATGCCTGGCGCTTGCCACAACAGCCGGCGCACAAAACAAGCAGGGAGGCATCTCTGCCGAGATGTTGCAGAATATTGAGAAGACACAGAAGGCAACAACTACTGCCGACAAGGCTCTCTTCAATGCTCTTGCATCCAACAAGATTGACGACTTGGCAAAGAACTTTGGCAACAACCGCTACACCAACGACCACTTCAGCGTGGAAACTGCCAAGCAGTCGATACACAACCAAAAAAGCTCGGGACGCTGCTGGATGTTCTCAAGCTTCAACGTGTTGCGCTCAGATTTTGCACGCAACCATGGCGACTCGGTAGTGGTAGACTTCTCGCACGTTTACCTCTTCTTCTTCGACCAACTCGAGAAGGCCAACCTTATGCTTCAGGGCGTGATAGACAATGCTAAGAAGCCTATCGACGATCAGCGTGTACAGTTCTTCTTCAAGAATCCGCTTAACGACGGTGGCACATTCTGCGGCGCTGCCGACCTTGCTCCTAAGTATGGCTTGGTGCCTATGTCGGTTCAGCCAGAGACTTTCTCAGCCGAGAACACCTCAAAGATTTCGTCGCTCATCTCTACAAAGCTGCGCGAGTTTGGCTTGGAGCTACGCAAGATGGTGGCCGACGGCAAGAAGGCCGCGGCAATCAACCAGCGCAAGACCGAGATGCTGGGCACCGTTTACCACATGCTGTCCATCACAATGGGTGAGCCAGTAAAGGAGTTCACCTACCAGTTCCGCAACAAGGACGGCAAGGCTGTGGGCGAGCCACGCCGCTTCACTCCTAAGTCGTTCTACGACGAGGTAGTGGGCCATCCGTTGGAGGGAACATTCATCATGGTGATGAACGACCCACGCCGCCCTTACCACAAGACTTATGAGGTGGAGTACGACCGCCACGTTTACGACGGACAGAACTGGAAGTATCTTAACCTGCCGGTTGAGGATATTGCCAAGCTTGCTATTGCCTCACTTAAGGACGGCAAGAAGATGTATTCGTCGTACGATGTTGGCAAGCAGCTCGACCGTGCCTCAGGTTATCTCGACACAGAGAATTTCGACTATGGCTCGCTTTTCTCTACCTCGTTCAACAAGATGAACAAGGCTGAGCGCATCGCCACATTCGACAGCGGCTCTACACACGCCATGACCCTAACGGCTGTAGACCTCGACAAGGACGGCAACCCCATTAAGTGGAAGGTTGAAAACAGCTGGGGTGCCAACAATGGCGTCAACGGCTGTCTTATAATGACCAACCGCTGGTTCAACGAGTATATGTTCCGCCTTGTCGTAGACAAGAAGTATGTGCCGGAAACGTTGCTCAAGGAATTCGACCAGAAGCCTTTGATGGTTATGCCGGAAGACCCGTTGTTTGGTCAGGAAATCCCCTCCTCCCAATAGGGATTGGGGCAATATGCAACATAAAAAAAACATTTGGGTGTTCGCCAATAATTGAACATCCAAATGTTTTTTTTTATTTGAATCTAAACGTATGTTACTAGGAACTTTATTGTTCCCTCAACCTTAAGCGTCTTTGTTGTAGCCGGCACAAGGATGCTCTCGCCAGCCTGGAAGCTGATGATGTTGCCCTCGTTGTCGATAATCTTTGCCTCGCCCTTCAGTCCGATGAGGACAACAAAGCTGTCAAGCTCGGAGTAGTCGAGCGTCATTGGCTCGTTAAGGTCGTACACGGCGGTGCAGAAGTAAGGACATTGCACCAAACTTACCCCCTGATTTTTGGCAGGTGTATACTCTATGCGATAGCTCGAAGAAACATTATAGTCGATGCACTCGGCAGCCTGCTTGGTGTGCAGCTCACGATAGTTGCCGTGCTTATCAATACGCTTATAGTCGTAAATGCGATAAGTAACGTCCGACGTCTGCTGTATCTCTACAAGGAAAGAGCCTGGACCAATGGCATGTATGCGTCCTGCAGGTATAAAGAAGCAATCGCCCTCCTTAACATTATAGCGGGCAATGGCATCCACAATAGTGTCGTTTGCCACCATTTCGGCATACTGCGACGGTGTAATCTGTTTCTTCAGTCCGCACAGCAGAGTGGCATCCTTGTCGCTGTCGAGCAGATACCACATCTCTGTCTTGCCACGTTCTTTACCATGACGCTTGGCTATCTCGTCGGTTGGATGTACCTGTATGGACAGGTCCTGACGAGCGTCGATAAACTTGACGAGCAACGGAAACTCGTTGCCAAAGCGCTCGTAGTTGTCCTTTCCTACAAGTTTCTCCTTCAAAATAGCTACAATATCATTTAGTTTTTTCCCTACATAAACTCCATTGGCTACGACTGTCTCATTGTCGGGAACACCTGAAATTTCCCAGTTCTCGCCTACATTATGCTGCTCTGTGCTAAGGTGCTTGAATGGGACAATCTTCTCGCCACCCCAAAGGGTTGACTTTAGAAGGGCATTAAATTTAATTAGTTCCATATATTTATATATATTAGTATATATTACTAATACGTTTCTACATTAGTAGTTTCGTACCAACATTAGTTGTTTTCGTTCTAAAACGTTCTGAAAGTTTAATTCTCCTTCCAGAACTGCGGTGTGAATATCACTAAGACGCTGAATATCTCAAGACGGCCTATGAGCATCAGCACCGAACAAATCCACTTGGCTGCTACTGGTAGCTCGCTCCACGACATAGTAGGACCAATCTCGGTACCGAGTGTAGGGCCCACATTGCCAAGCGAACTAAGTGTTATGGTAATGGCATTAGTGTTGTCGATGCCCATTGCTATCATCGAGAACGAGCAAAACAAACATAATATAAGGTATATGGACAAGAAGGCGAGCAGCGTTACACGCTTAGACGATGGTACATTTGTACCGTCCACACGCATGGGCAACACAGCATTGGGGTGCAACATCTGTCGAAACTCGTTTTTTATTATCTTCAATAGCATAACGCAACGAATGCACTTAAAGCCACCACTGGTTGAGCCAGAGCACGCTCCAAAGAACATACATACGGCAAGCACCACCCACGTAACGTGCGGCCATACTGCAGGGTCATCGGCCAGAAGACCCGTTGTGGTAATGAACGACACCACATGAAACGCGCTACTGCGCAACGCAGGCTCAAGCGCGTAGCCATTCTTCCACATCAACTCGAAGGCTATGAATAGTGTGAAGGCCACTACTACAAAGAAGTAGAACTTGCATTCGGCACTATTGAACAGGGTGCTTATCTTGCGCTTCGACGCCGTGATGTAAAGCATGGTGAAGTTGACACCCGATACAAAGCAGAAGAAGGTTACGATATACTGCACCACGGGGGTAAGGTAGCTGTAGTCGCTATGTGTGGCAAATCCACCCGTAGCGGCTGTAGTGAAGCTGTAGTTCACGCTGCTAAAGAAATCCATTCCGGCTAACTTCAGCGAAACAATACACAGCAACGTGATACATAAGTATACCACCCATATCCACTTGGCATTGGTGCTGAGTCGGGGGTGAAGCTTGGTCTTTATAGGGCCCGTAGCCTCGGCTGCAAACACCTTTACGCTACCTCCCACCAACGAAGGCAGAAGGGCTATCGTGAAGAACACGATACCAAGACCGCCTATCCACTGGGTAAACGAGCGCCAAAACAGAATGCCGTGTGGCAGAGCGTCCACATCGTCGATAATGGAGGCTCCGGTAGTGGTGAATCCCGACATTGTCTCGAAGAAGGCATCGGTAAACGAGTGCAGATAGCCACCTATAAGGAATGGCAGCGTGCCGAAGAGCGAGAAAACCACCCACGTAAGCGTAACCACAAGATAGGCGTCGCGGCGCGAGAGGTTGTTGTCGCAGTTGCGTGCAAACAGTCGCAACACAAGTGCTGTTCCCGCAGATATGGCTATGGAGCAGACAAACGCCAGGAGGTCGTCCTCGTGGTAGTAAACCGACACGCCAAGGCACACCAACAGCATCATTGCCTCTATGAAGAGCAGCGAGCCAATAATCTTGTATATCAGTTTGAGATTTATCATAGGAAGAACTTTTCTATCTTCTTCATGTTTAGGTTGTGGCAGAACACCATAACCGAATCGCCCGGACGTATCATCGTGTTGCCCGACACAAGCAGTCCCTGACCGTCGCGCACCAGTCCGCCGATGGTCATTCCCTTAGGCAGTCCAAGGTCCTTAACCGGTTTGCGCGTCACCTTCGAGCCTTCCGACGGAATAAACTCCGCCACATCGGCATTGGCTGTCATAAGGAATCGCACGTTGTGCACATTGGCATCAAGCATCATTTGGTAGATGTGGCTTGCCGCAATCGACTTCTTGTTGATTATAGTGCCTATGTCCAGACTCTCGGCCATGCTCACGTAGTCGATGTTCTCCACCATGGCCACCGTCTTGCGCACGCCCATGCGCTTGGCTGTGAGGCATGCAAGGATATTGGTCTCGGCATTTCCTGTTAGCGCCACAAAGGCCTGTGTGTTCTTTATACCCTCCTCTACGAGCAAGGACAGGTCGCGTCCGTCGCCGTTAATTATAAGCGCCTTGTCGTTCTCAAGTATAGAGTTAAGTCGCTCGCAACGCTGGTCGTCGGTCTCTATAATCTTCACGTCCATGTAGCTTGGCATAGTCTTTACGGTGCGCACGGCTGTGGCTCCGCCTCCCATTATCATCACGTTCTTCACGTCCACATAATGCTCCTTGCCCACAATCTTTCGGATGTATGGAATATATTGCTTGGTAGTCATAAAGTAGGCCATATCGTACATCTGCAGACAGTCGTTACCGCCTGGGATAATGGTGTCGCCTTGGCGCTTTATAGCCACAATGTGGTAAGGATCATCAGGACCGCAGAGCTCGCGTAACGGGCGGTCGAGTATTGTGCACGTCTCGCGCAACTTTACGCCCAGCATAACAAGGGCTCCGTCGTGTACGTCCCAACGCTGCCTAACCCACGACATCTTAAGTCCGTTGTTGATGTCGATGGCGGCCAACATCTCCGGATAGATGATAGAGCTTACGCCCAACTCTGAGAAAAACTCCTGCAGCTCGGGGGCTATGTATTCCGAATTGTCCACCTTAGCCACGGTCTTCTTGGTTCCAAGAGCCTTTGCAAGTGTGCACGCCGTCATGTTCTGGCACTCGTTTGGCGTTACGCCGATAAACAGGTCGGCATCCTCGGCACCAGCCTGTTTTAGTGCCTTTATGCTTGTAGGCGATGCCTCCATTGTCAGGATGTCCACATCCTGGCCAATACCTGCCAAACGTTCCTCGTTGGGCTCAATCACAACGATGTCGTCGTGCTCGCGCGACAGCAGTCGTGCAAGGTGGGTTCCGATGGCATAGGCGCCAGCTATTATTATCTTCATTGTTGATCTATATTGATTTTTAGAAAGTTCAGAAGTTAAGGAGCTTTTCGTTCTCGATGGTAGCAGATTGCTCCTTAACAGCTTACGTTATCCCTCTCTAATTACCTTCTTTATCGAGTCATTGTCGATGCCTGCAATAACCTTCAGCTCGTTTACGGTTCCATGCTCCACAAAGTGGTCGGGCAGACCTATTCGCTGCACCTTCACATCCTTGTTGTTGTCGCTCATCCACTCCAGCACGGCCGATCCAAAGCCTCCTGCACGCTGTGCGTCCTCCACCGTAACCACACGTTTGAAACGGGCAGAAACATCCTCCAGCAGCTCCGTGTCCAGAGGCTTGCAGAACCGCATGTCATAGTGGGCCACGCTCAGCGGGCATCCCTCTTCCTTAAGCTCGTTTACAGCCTTCTGCACGTCGTTGCCAATAGGTCCGTAGCTCAGCACAGCCACGTCCTTGCCCTGACTAATACAGCGTGCCTTGCCCACAGGTATTTCCTCAAGCGGGCATTGCCAGTCTTCGCCGCACACGCCTTTTCCACGCGGATAGCGTATAACGACGGTTCCCTTGCCGGGCAGTTGGGCTGTGTACATCATTCGGCGCAATTCGCGCTCGTCCATAGGCGAGCACAGGGTAAGGTTGGGCACAGGTCTTAATGCCGCTATGTCGAACACGCCATGATGCGTAGGTCCGTCCTCGCCCACCAGTCCGGCACGGTCGAGGCAGAACACAACGGGCAGGTTCAGTATTGCCGCGTCGTGTATTATATTGTCGTAGGCGCGCTGAGCAAAGGCGCTGTAGATGTTGCAGAAGGGCATCAGTCCGTCCTTGGCCATACCACACGAGAATGTGGCTGCATGTCCCTCGGCAATACCCACGTCGAACACCCTGTCGGGCATTTCCTTCATCATTATGTCCATAGAGCATCCTGTGGGCATGGCTGGCGTAACGCCCACGATGTTGGGGTTGCTCTTTGCCAGTTCCAGCAACGTCTTGCCGAACACCTCCTGGTATTTCAGCGGATAAGGCTCGCCCTCGTTGATACGCTCGCCCGTGTCGGGGTCAAATTTGCCAGGCGCGTGCCATATGGTGGCATGCTCCTCGGCAGGCTTGTAGCCCTTGCCCTTAACGGTGTGCAGATGCAGCAGCTTTGGTCCGCGCATGTCCTTAAGCTGTTCAAGTATGCGCACCACCTCGCCCACATCGTTGCCGTTGAACGGTCCGAAGTAGCGTATGTTCATTCCCTCAAAAATGTTCTGCTGATGAGCCAGCGCCGACTTCAGGGCGTTGTTCAGCCGTATTATTCCCTTGCGTCGGTCGTCGTTCAGGTAGCCCTTAGAGCGCAGCCATTGCGAGGCACGGTCGCGCAGCCGATTGTACGTGGCATTGGTGTCGAGGTTCAGCAGATACTTCTCCATACCTCCCACGGCACGGTCTATGCTCATATCGTTGTCGTTCAGCACGATAAGCAGGTCGTTGGGCGACGACGACACGTTGTTCAGTCCCTCGAAGGCCAGTCCGCCCGACATGGCTCCATCGCCTATCACAGCCACCACATGTCGGTTGGCGTGTCCCGTCTTGCGAGCCGCCACAGCCATGCCCAAAGCCGCCGAGATGGAGTTGGACGCGTGTCCGCACGTAAAGGTGTCGTAGGGGCTCTCCTCAGGCGAGGGGAACGGCCTTACGCCATGCAGCTTGCGATTGGTGTGAAAGTTGTCCTTGCGGCCCGTCAGTATCTTGTGGCCGTAGGCCTGATGGCCCACATCCCACACTATGCGGTCGTTGGGGGTGTTGAACACGTAGTGCAGGGCAACCGTCAGTTCCACCACGCCCAGCGACGATGCGAGATGACCTGGATTTTCGGCCAATTCCTCAACAATGTCGCGGCGCAGCTCAGCGCACAACCTGGGCAACTGAGCCACGTCCAGACGACGCAAGTCGCTTGGATACTGTATGTTGTCTAAGAGTCCTAATTTGTCGTTGTTCATGAAACTATATTTGAGATTTGCCTGCCCATACCATTCATTTTATGGCGGCAAGGCAGATGCAATATGCAAAGTTAATGCAAATGGTTGAAAGCACAAAAAATAAAGATAGATATTTTGATGTAACAAAATTGTAACGCCTGTGCAATATGTATGATGAGCAGAATGTGTATCTTTGCAACGTAATCAAAGAAAAGATACAATTTCTTTACAATTACACGGCTGAAAACTATATACATTATTAAATATAAGATGAAACAGAACCAGAGAATACTTGTTGTGGACGACGAACAGGACTTGCTCGAAATCCTTAAGTTCAATCTTGAAACCGAGGGCTACGAGGTGGCTACAGCCTCGTCGGCCGAGGAGGCGTTGCAGATGGACATAGCCTCGTTCTCGCTCTTGCTGCTCGACGTGATGATGGGCGGAATGTCAGGATTTGCCATGGCGCGCAAGCTGAAGGAAAAACCCACAACTGCCAACGTGCCCATCATATTCCTAACAGCACGCGACACCGAGAACGACACCGTTACCGGATTCAACCTGGGTGCCGACGACTACATATCAAAGCCTTTCTCCTTGCGCGAGGTTATGGTTAGGGTGCGCGCCGTACTGCGACGCACAGCCACCAGCGCCGACGAGGGCGAGCCACAGGTACTGTCGTACCAGGGCATCATTATGAACCTCGACAAGAAGACGGTAAGCATCGAGGGCGAGGACGTGCCATTCACCAAGACCGAGTTTGAGCTGCTAAACCTACTGCTTAGCGAGCGTGGACGCGTATTCTCACGACAGGAGCTTATTGAGCGCATATGGCCAAAGGACGTGCTGGTGCTCGACCGAACCGTGGACGTAAACATCACGCGCCTTAGAAAGAAGATTGGCCCATTTGCCAAGTGCATCGTAACGCGCCTGGGATTTGGCTACTATTTTGATGCTTAAAACAATAAAAAAAGGCGCTAAAAACAATAGAAAAGGGCGCTAAAACAATAAAAAACAAACCGAAAAACTATGCGAATATCCGTTGGAACCAAGCTCTATCTCAGCGTGCTGTCCGTGTTCCTGGTCTTTGCCGTGGCATTCATCGTGTTTCAGCAAACCAGGGAGAAGCAGTATAAGGTGGACACCCTAAACCTTAAGCTGCAAGACTACAACACGCGCATGGAGGAATATCTGCACCTCTTTCCCGACTACTCGGAACAGGCGCTCGACGCTTACGTCAAGTCGCACAACATGCCCCATCTGCGCGTTACGCTTATATCGCCCAGCGGACATGTGATGTACGACAGCAGCCTTAAGCAATACGGACATGTTGCCAACCATGCCTCGCGACCCGAGGTGGCAGCCGCCTTGAGCAAGGGCGTGGGCTCTACCGTGGAGCGCAACAGCAAGACCGTCAACGGCGACTTCTTCTACTCGGCCACATACTTTGCCAACGACTCGCTCATCATTCGCACGGCCCTGCCCTACACCAGCGACCTTGCCAAGTCGCTACAGGCCGACCAGCACTACATCTGGTTTGCATTCGGCGCCATATTGCTGCTTACCGTCATACTGTACCGCTTTACACGCCGACTGGACGACAACATTCAGAGGCTGCGCACATTTGCCACACGTGCCGACCACGGCGAATCGCTCGACACAGAAGACCTTGTTGGCTTTCCTGCCGACGAACTGGGCGAAATTGCCGAACGCATAATCAAGATTTACAAGCGATTGCAGACCACACGACGCGAGCAGGACGTGCTTAAACGCCAACTGACGCAGAACATTGCACACGAGCTCAAGACGCCTGTGGCAAGCATTCAGGGCTATCTAGAAACTATCCTGGACAATCCCAACACCAGCGACACGGCACGCGACATGTTCCTTAAGCGATGCTACGCCCAAAGCCAGCGCCTAACGTCGTTGCTGCAAGACATCTCAACCCTAAACCGCATGGACGACGCGCCCGAGATGATGGGCAACGAGCAGGTGAACATCTCGGACATCGTGGCCAACATACAGAAGGAAACGGCCCTACAGCTGCAACAGAAGCACATGGCTGTTGCCAACAATCTGCCACAAGGAATCGTGGTGAAGGGCAATCCCAGTCTGCTGTACAGCGTGTTTCGCAACCTAACCGACAACGCCATTGCCTACGCTGGCGAGGGAACCACCATCACACTCGCTGCCACCCCAATCAACCGCCACGAAACCTACGACGACGCGAACTACTTGCCCAAGTGGCACTTTTCGTTCTGCGACAACGGCGTGGGCGTGCCCGCCGAACATCTGCCACGCCTCTTCGAGCGCTTCTACCGCGTAGACAAGGGACGATCAAGAAAAATGGGTGGCACAGGACTGGGACTCGCTATCGTCAAGAATGCCGTCATTCTGCATGGAGGCAGCATAAGCGTGAAGAACAACGAGGGTGGTGGACTGGCATTCGACTTCACGCTATAACAACACGAATTATCCACAAAAATGTAGAAGTTACGATCTCCGAACGAGGGCACAGAACCGTACTACGTAAGCTATACATTATCAATACTATAGCCATTTGCGTGGTACGGTTAGCATTTTAGCCTCCTAAAATATAGGGGTTGCATTATTTTCATATAAAAATTTTTCGATATTGTTTCTTCAGTTCTTAAATTATTGTTATTTTTGCAAGGTAATTTACAACTTACGGGCAGAGCCTATTTTTTAATTGCAAGAATTATATTGTCTAACTTTTAAAATTTACAGAAGAAACAGATAGAAAAACAAGAATGAAACGCTAATGGTTTTGCAATTATGAGAATTGCGACCTGTCAATGGGATTTAATCGGGGAAGACACAATTCCTCGCAATCATTAACAATGCGTTTCCGTTCTATACTTTTGATATTGAGCTTTATTGCTCTTGTTCTCTAATCATGAATACCGCCAATCATTCAACGCATGAGAACAAGTAGTAGGAAGGTTCACGCTCATAAGGCGTGGACTGTTCCTCGCTTGTTATGCGTTCAGGTCACTTGGCGGTAACCTATGATTAGACAGGCAGAGGAACGGTTACACGCTTTTTTTTGTATACATAATCCTATTGACCCACAGACAGTCACTTTTTTTTACTAACCAGGCACAACACGCTAAAAAAAACAACACAAACCGTGCGTGCCACAAACACAATTATGTATATGAAAAATTTAAAGTATCTGTTCTTAATGCTTTTTGCCGTACTCGCATTCGCATCATGCGAAGAAGAAAACGAAGACAAGGAACCAACATTCTCTACCTACTTCAAGATGAGCATAACCAACTGCGAGCGCGTAGGCGATAATCTCAAGGTCGACTTCAAGATGAAGAACATATCGGGAGAAGACCTGCAGCAAGTGCAGCTCAACGGCGGCAGCGTATGGGACATGTGTGAGGACAACACCGGAAAGCAATACTATTCGGAACTTTCTATCGGCGGAAGTTGGCAGACAAGCGTGCGCACCCCGATGCGCAAGGGTGAGAGCTTTACGGGATCATTCTTAATCAAAAACTTCAACACATCTACCAAAGCCAACAGACTCAACCTTATATTCAACTGCTCATGCCAGACTCTCGAACTCTACGGACGAGGAGAGACTGACAACATTAA
>ERZ1031845.719-NODE-719-length-11648-cov-7.134046_pt1 | contig 11648 bp, 6 predicted proteins | sample MGYA00518169_ERZ1031845 | MGnify/ENA primary metagenome ERZ1031845 (study PRJEB33719, sample SAMN04261265) | wastewater metagenome | biome: rural village; feature: human; material: feces | host: Homo sapiens | place: El Salvador | collected 2014-01-14 ...
GGCCGCGTAGCTCAGTTGGTTAGAGCGCCGCCCTGTCACGGCGGAGGTCACCGGTTCAAGTCCGGCCGTGGTCGCTGGAACAGCGCAAGTTGTTCATGGCTCTGTAGCTCAGTTGGTAGAGCGAACGACTGAAAATCGTTAGGTCAGCGGATCGATGCCGCTCGGAGCCACCAGATACACCCCGGAGCAATCTGGGGTTTTGTTTTTCTCGCATATCTTTTCCGATTTACCTGCGTGATTTCCGCTCGTTTTCCAGCACAAGCGCCATCCGAACCATATCGGCGAAAGACATACGCCCATTACCCCCAACGAAGGGGGATGTTCTGTCCCCTCTGTTGCTAAACTATGGTGCAGGTAGACAAGGGGTTGACGGCTGTACTGTTCCATGATGTTGACCTCTAAACGGGTGTATCCCTGGGGTGAGGCGAGTGGAGATACTGTTAATCGGCAACACCGACTTCGTGACGAAGCAGTGGATCGAGCACACGTTCCCCCAAGACAAGGTGGTGGTGGCCCTCCGCAAAGGGACCGAATCCAGCGGCGAGGATCTCAAAATCATCGACATGCCCGACCGTGACGCCGTGTCGGAAGTGTTCTCCAACTACGAATTCGATCGAATCGTCTACTTCTCCGAAGATCTGACGCCCCGCAGCGAACGTGACGGCGACCTGGGCTACCTGCGCCGACTGCTGCACACCGTCCGCAATCGCAAGGTCCAGATGCTGATGGTGAGCGGGCCGGAATCGGAATTCGCCTATCCGCAGGAAACGGACGTGCACGAGACCAGCAAAAGCCTGATGTCGCGTGCCGGCGAAGAGCTCGGCCTGTACTATGCGCGCACCTACGATCTGGAAGTGAAGATCGTGCGCTGCCCCTATCTGTACGCGCCGCAACGCAATGGCGTCACCGCATATTTCAACGGCTTGTTCGAACAGGCGCAAGCGGGAGAACTGCGCTTCCATGAACGCGCCGAACAACGCACCTGCTTCCTATGCGCCGACGATCTGGCCGAACTTATCTACCGCATATTCGACGACTGGACCGCCGACAGCGAGCTGTTCCACGTTCCGAACGTGTTCGACTTCACTTACGGCGATTTGGGAACGCTGATCGCGGGATATTTTCCGGGAACGAAGGTCGTATACGGCGAGGACCGTCCGCAGGCATACCCCGCCGACGACCACGAATTGCGATTGCGGTACGGCTTTTCGCCACGATACTCGCTTCGCGAGGATTTTCCGCACGTCATCGAAGGCTGGTTGAAGCTCCGCGAGAACAAAACCGACAAGTATCCGGTATGGGATTTCCTACGCAGCCACAACAAATGGTGGACCGTGCTGGAAATCATCGGCGCGTTCCTGCTGACGGAATGGCTCCGCGCTTTTACACAAGGCAACAGCCAGCTGGAAACCGTGGACCTGCGATTGCTGTTCGTGGTGATCGTCGGCACCATCTACGGGCTGCATGCCGGCGTGTTCGCAGCCGTACTGGCCTGCGCCGGCGTGGCCATGTCCTACGCGTCGCAGGGCGCGTCCTTCGCCCCGTTGTTCTACGACACATCGAACTGGCTTGCCTTCGTCATTTATTTCGTGGCCGGATCGGTATGCGGCTATGTGCAGTCGCGCAACCAGGAGAGCGTGAGGTTCGTGCGCGACGAGAACGGGTTGTTGCGCAATCGTCTGGACTTCCTGCGCGGGCTGTATCAGGATGTGCTCGACGACCGCAGACAGTTGCGCGACCAGATCATCGGCAGACGCGACAGTTTCGGCAAACTGTACGCCGTGACCCGAGAATTGGACGAAGTGCAACCGCAGAAGCTGTACCATACGGCGATCCGCATCATGCAGGAAAGCCTCGATAGCGACAGCCTCGCCATCTTCCGAGTGGACAACAGCGGACAGTTCGCCCGTCTTGTGGCGGCGAGCCCACGGTTCGACGTCGGCAGCTTCCGCTCCGTACGCGTCTCGGATTACGGTGAAATCATCACTGCGCTGGAACACAACGGCATATGGGTGAACCGAACGTTAAAGGACAAATTCCCGATGTACGCCGTCGGCGTGCGTGACCGTGGCGAACTGGCCGTGATCATCACCATGGGAGAGGCCAAACCGGACCAGATGAACCTGTACTTCCAGAATCTGTTCAGCATCATGTGCGGTCTGGTCGAATCGGCCATGATCAGGGCCTTCGAATACGAGGACGTGGCGCGCCGGTCCATGCTGGTGCCGGGAACGAACCTGCTGAAGCCAGAAGCGTTCCTGCCGAAGGCGCTGGCTGCCAACGACCTCAAACACGACCATATGGGCGACCATCTGCTGCTCAAAGTCGAATGCGAGGGAAACCTTGAGGACGTGGACTCCCTGCTGATGCAAAGCATCCGCCAGACCGATGAGGCCGGCATGCTGACGGATGACGGCGTGTATCTGCTGATGAACCAGGCGGGGGAGAAGGAACTGCCGATCATCCTCAAACGTCTGACCCGTTCCGGCTTGCACTGCTCCTACGTTCCGCAGACCCAAGAGGATGCCCTGCTTTCCGAAGCCCGATCGCATATCGCGCAAGCCGACGATGGGGGTGAAAGCTGATGGGGTCGACGACTATCGCCGCGTTGATCATCATCGCCGTGCATCTGCTGGTCTGCATGACGCTGTGTCTGCTGCACCACGTCGGAGTGCTGAAAGTCGATGGACTGCTGCTCCCGTTCATGGCGTTGATTCCCCTATGGGGGCCGTTGAGCGTGGCGCTCATGCATTCGCGTGCCGTGCTTCGTGGGGGACGACGGATTCCCGCCGGTCTGCAGGAACTGAAGGTCGAGGATCAGGAACAACGCAACATTCTTGTGGACGACCGTACGGATTACGCCAACACCGTGCCGTTGGAAGAGGCGCTGATCGTGGACAATCCACGGCAGCGTCGTAATCTGATGCTGTCCATTCTTAACGAGAATCCCGGCCAATACGCCAATCTGCTCTCCCAAGCCCGTCTGAACGAGGACGTGGAAGTCGTGCATTACGCGGCCACGGCCATGGCGCAGATCAGCGCGAAGGAAGACATCGCGTTGCAGCAACGCATGGAGGAATACGAGCGGAACCGCGATTCGGACGAGGCGCTCGACCGGTACCGTGAGGCGCTCGAACACTACTTGGAATCCTCCATGGAACAGGGGTATGCCAGAACGTTGCAGATGCGCCGATACGCCGACCTGCTCGCCGAACGGCTCAAACGGCATAACGACTACCGCACCGTATGCTCGTTGGCGAAGACGCAGATGGATCTCGGTTCGTTCGATGCCGCGTCTCGCACCATCGAAGCGGCGCTGTCCGCATGGCCGCGTCAAGGTGACGTCTGGCTGATGAAACTGCGATTGGAAGCCGCACGTCACGATGGCGAGGCGGTGCAACGCACCGTCCGGCACATCAAGGACGACCACATCTACCTTGGCGGCCGAGGCCACGACATCCTGCGATTCTGGCTCGGCGACAAGGAGGCTGGGCGCGCATGATACGTTCCGCATGGCGCATATGGAAGCGCTTCCGTTGGAAAAACCTGGTCCGCGTGTGGGCCGTATTCATGGCCATCGCCTTGGTGCTGTTGGCGCAAACCTTGGGCATCCACTACGGCGCGACGAAATTCACTTTGAAATACATGGCTCGTAACGAGGCCATTCCGGCCCAGAACGCCATCATGGGGCAGCGCGCCACGAACCTGATGCTCGTGGATAGTTCCCAGGATGGTGTGGACGAGGCCGAAGCCATGATGAAACAGGTGCTGCTCGACATGAAAGTGCCGACCGCCACCGTGGATCTGGCCAAAACCGATCCCGACGACATCCCCTCATTGAATCGGTACCGCACCGTGCTGATCGTCATGCCGGAACTTGATTCGCTGGGGGATGAGCTGGTGTCCATCATGAGATGGGTTGAAGGCGGCGGCAACATGATGCTTGCCATGACGCCTGAAAAAACAGGCTATCTGGACGCGATCGGGCCTCAAATCGGCATCGAATCCTCCGCATACGACTACGTGATGACCAAAGGCATCAAGCCTGCCAGGGACTTTATGCTGGGTGGCGGGCACACCTACATGTTCAGTGGCCAGTTCAAATCGTCGTTGAGTCTGAACCTCAATGAGAAGGCCACCGTCGAAGCGGTCAGTGCCAACGGCCATACGCCACTGATCTGGAGTGCCGATGTGCGTTCCGGACGAACCGTGACCTGCAATATCGGCATCTATGGCAAGGTGGTGCGCGGCTTCTATGCCTCCGCGTTCAGCCTGCTGGGTTCCGCCACGGCATACCCGGTCATCAACAGCGCCGCGTTCTATCTGGACGATTTTCCATCCCCGGTCCCCAGCGGAGACGCCACCTACATCAAACGCGACTACGGCATGAGCATCGCCGACTTCTATTCGAAGGTCTGGTGGCCGGACCTGACCAAACTTGCGGAACGCTACGGTATTCGGTTCACCGGCGTGATGATCGAGAATTACGGGGACGATACGAAAGACGCTCCCGTACGGCAGAAGGACGAATCGCATTTCAGCTATTTCGGCGGACTGCTGCTCAAACAGAACGGCGAAATCGGCTACCATGGCTACAACCATCAGCCGCTCGTACTGCCGAACACCGATTATGGCGACGAATACGCGTACCATCAGTGGCCGAATCGCAAAGCTGTCGTCGCCTCGCTGCGCGAGCTGATCGCATTCCAAAAGTCCGTGCTGCCGGCGGCCACAGCGTCGGTATATGTGCCGCCGTCCAACATCCTGTCCAAGGAAGGACGGCAGACAATCGGACGAGACGTGCCCGAAATCCGCACCATCGCCAGCACCTACCTGCCAAGTGACAGCAAACTGCCTTACGTGCAGGAATTCGGTGTGGCCGATGACGGCATCGTCGAGGCGCCGCGCATCGTCTCCGGCGGCATGGTGGGAAACGATTACATGCGGCTCGCCGCAGAATCCGAACTGAACATGCATTTCGTCAGCACCCACTTCATGCATCCGGACGACATGCTCGACCCTGACCGTGGCGCGAAAGAAGGCTGGGCGGTCTACAGAAAAGGCCTTGAGAACTATCTCGACTGGCTTGAAGCGTCCGCACCGTCCATCCGCATGCAGACAGGCACGGAATGCGCGTCCGCGGTGCAACGCTTTTCTGGACTGACTGTCAAGATGAGGGAATCCGCCAATGAGTGGGAATTCGACTTGGGCAATTTCAAGGACCAGGCTTGGCTGCTGCTCCGCGCGAACCATGGCACGCCCGGCAGAATCCAAGGCGGAAGCATGATCCGGATGACGGGGAATCTGTACCTCATCAAGGCCACGGACTCCACAGTGCACGTCGAACGCAAGGCTGGAGGCGCGGCATGAGAATCTGCCTGGTATTGGAAGGTTGCTACCCGTACGTGCATGGAGGCGTGTCCACATGGATGCACAGCTACATCACCGCCATGAAGGAACACGAGTTCGTGCTGTGGGTGATCGGCGCGAAAGCCAAGGACCGTGGCAAATTCGTGTACGACCTTCCATCCAACGTGGTGGAAGTGCATGAGGTGTTCCTCGACGACGCGTTGCGTCTGAGCGGTGAACATGCGAAAGTGATCTTCACCGACGAGGAAGTCAAGGCACTGCGTGAGCTGGTGAATCTGAGCGATCCCGACTGGGACGTACTGTTCAACCTGTTCCACAACAAAGGCGTGCATCCGCTGTCGTTCCTGCAAAGCAACGAATTTATCGACCTGTTTACGAAGATCTGCATGGAGGAATACCCGTACGTCGCCTACGCGGATGCGTTCCACACCGTGCGATCCATGCTGCTGCCGGTGCTGTACCTGATGACGGGAGAAGTGCCGAAAGCGCAGATCTACCATGCCATCTCCACCGGTTACGGCGGCCTGCTGGCATGTTTGGGCGGCAGTATCAACCACGCACCCGTATTACTAACCGAACATGGCATCTACACGCGCGAACGCGAGGAGGAGATTCTTTCCGCCGAATGGGTTGCGCCCGCGTTCCGGCAACGGTGGATCCGTTTCTTCGCCATGCTGTCACAGGAGATCTACCGTAGGGCATGGCGTGTGACCAGCCTGTTCGGCCGCGCTCGCCAGACCCAGATCGACATGGGCGCTCCGGCAAGCAAATGCCTGGTCATTCCCAACGGCATCCAATACGAACGGTTCTGCGACATTCCGCTCAAGCCTGAGGACGGTTGGGTGGATATCGGCGCCGTGGTACGTCTGGCTCCCATCAAGGACGTGAAAACCCTCATCCACGCGTTCAGCGAACTGTCGAACCGCGTGGACAATGTCAGGCTGCACATCCTCGGTGGTGTGGACGACCAGGACTATGCCGACGAATGCTATGAGCTGGTGAAACAGCTTGAAGTGAAGAACCTTGAATTCACCGGACGCGTGAATGTGGTCGAATACATGCGCAAACTGGATTTCACGGTGCTGACCAGCATCTCCGAAGGCCAGCCTCTGTCGGTGTTGGAATCGTTCGCGGCGGCCCGCCCTTGCGTGACCACCGACGTGGGCTGCTGCCGTGAACTGCTGGAAGGCGAGGAAGGCGACGACCTCGGCGTGGCCGGCTTCTACGTGCCTCCGATGTACCGCGAGGGCCTTGCCCGCGCCATGGAACGCATGTGCGCGAGCCGCAAGCTGCGCGAAGCCATGGGCCAAGTGGGACGCGAACGCGTGAAAACCTACTATCGGCATGAGCGCATGCTTGACGAATACCGTGCGCTGTATCTCGATACCGCCGACCATTACGGGTTGGAGCACTGATATGGCGGGAATCGGATTCGAACTCAAGAAACTGTTCCACCGCAAGGGCCTGGTCGCCATGGTGCGCGCCTACGGTTATGCCGGTGTGATCTGCGCCGGACCGATGCTGCTGGGCATCCTGCTGCAGTTCGGCGTGCTGGCGGTCAGCGGTTGGTGGCACGTGCCCCGCGCGGACCAGAATCTGCTGGTCTGCATGATCACGTACACGCTGCTCGCCTCATTGGTGTTGACCAGCTTCCTGTCCATGCCGGTGACGCGTTTCCTTGCGGACATGCTGTTCGAACATCATGAGGAGACCATTCTTCCATCGTTCTGGGGATCCACGACCCTCATGCTGGCGGTGGGTGCGGTGCTGTACGCGGTGTTCCTGCTGTTTTCCGGCGCGACCCTCATGCAGGGGTTACTCTGCCTATGGCTGTTCCTGGAAATGATCGTCAATTGGAATGCGATGAGCTATCTGACGGCCATCAAGGATTACCAAGGCATCATGTGGTCGTTCGTCGCGGCGGTGGTCGTGGCGTTCCTGTCCGCATGCGCGATGATGGCGCTGGGCCTGCCGCAGGTGGAAAGCCTGCTGGCCGCAGTGGCGTTCGGCTACGGCGTGATGATGGTCTGGGACGTGGTGCTGCTGCACCGGTATTTCCCGCAAAGCTCGGAAAGCCCGTGGACGTTCCTCGCATGGCTGGACCGGTTCCTGCCGCTCGCCCTGACGGGACTGCTGACCACCCTCGGCTTGTTCTCCCACTTGGTGATCACCTGGTGTGGTCCGCTTGGCGTGCATGTGAAGGGACTGTTCTACGGTGCCCCCTACTATGATGTGCCCGCATTACTGGCGTTCCTGACGATTCTGATCACCACCGTGAATTTCGTGGTGTCGGTGGAAGTCAATTTCTATCCGAAATACCGTGCCTACTACGCGCTGCTCAACGACGGCGGCACCGTGAAGGACATCGTGGTGGCCGAACGCGAGATGCTCGCTGTGCTCAACCGTGAGCTGTACTACACCGCGTTGAAGCAGCTGTTCGTCACCGCGGCGGTCATCTCGTTGGAAAAGATGGTGTTGGGCGTGCTGCCGCTCGGTTTCAACGATGGCATGCATGGTTATTTCCGTGTGCTGTGCGTCGGATACGCCCTGTACGCGGTCGGCAACACCGTGCTGATGATTCTGCTGTATTTCACTGATTACTTCGGCGCGGTGTGCTGCGCCGCGATATTCGCCGGGTCGGCCACGGTCTTGACTGTCATTTCGCAGTTCGTTCCGGTCACGCTGATGGGATTCGGCTTCCTGCTGGGCGCGTCGGCGTTCCTGCTGGCCGCGGTCGTGCGATTGGCGGTGTTCACCGACAATCTGCCGTATCGTGTGCTCGGCGCGCAGCCGATTGTGGCGACCGAAAAGCGCGGATGGTTTACGAAACTGGGCGAAGCGTTGGACGAATTCGGCGAACGGCTGCATGGAACTTTCGGACGGAAGGAATCATGAGGGAAAGCGTGGAAAGCATGGAAAGGAACGGACGAATGACGATGGGTAATCGGCCGTGCGGCCGCAATGCCATATTCAAATGCGTGGCGATCATCGCCACGGTCGTGACGACGTTCTCCTGCGTCGCCTGCGGAAACGCTGCGGACAGTGGTTCCACGGCAGACAAATCGGCGGCGCAATCGCAGGGAAAGCATGAGAAAGTCAAGAAAAGCGCCACGCAGGGGCTTGACGGCGCGCATCTGCGTGACAACGACTCGCTGTACAAGGTGTATGACGACAGTGGTGTGGAAACCATGTATCTGACGGTCTCGCGCGGCAACAAGTCGGAAGGCACCGACCACAGTTGGAGCGAAATCAACCAGTATTCCGTGGATGATTACGCGGCCATGCGCACCAACCGGTACCAAGTCAACGGTCTGCTGCAGGTCGGCGACGAACAGGGGCCTGTATCCGGCGAACTCGGCTACGGTGAAAAAGCGCCGAACGCCACCGTGCAGGTGCGCGGCCAGTCGTCCAGTCTCAATAAGCAGAAGAACTACAAAATCGAGCTGAAAAGCGGCAAAGGCAAATGGCGCGGGCAGCGCACCATCGCATTGAACAAGCATATGGGCGAAGGGCTGCGATTCCGCAACAAGATGGCATACGACCTGATCCGCGGCATCGACCAGATGATGGGACTGCGCACGCAATTCGTGCACCTGTACGTCAAGGACGAAACCTCCGGTTCCAACTCCTTCGACGACTATGGCCTGTACACGCAGGTGGAGCAGCTCAACAAAAGCGCGCTCCAAGCGCACGGCCTCGACAAGAACGGCCAGCTGTACAAGGTCAACTACTTCGAATTCCAACGCGACGCGGACGTGATCAGACTCGCCGACGATCCCAAATACAATCTGTCGAAATTCGAGGAGAAGCTGGAGGTCAAAGGCAACAGCGACCATACCAAACTCATCGCCATGCTCAACCAGCTCAACGATTATTCGGTGCCGATGAGCAGCATCCTCGGCAAATATTTCGATACGGAAAATCTCGCATACTGGATGGCGTTCCAGCTGCTGACCGGCAACACCGACACGCAGAGCCGCAACATGTACCTGTACAGCCCTACGAATTCCGACACCTTCTATGTGCTGGACTGGGACAATGACGGCATGCTCATGCGCAAGGAGAACCAGATCCGCAATATCTCCACCGGTTCCAGCTGGGAGCAGGGAGTCAGCAACTATTGGGGCAACGTGCTGTTCAAACGCTGCCTGCAGACCAAATCGTTCCGCGACGAACTCGACAAGGCCGTGAAGCAGGAATACCACTATATGAGCGCAAAACGCATCAATACGATGGTGGACCACTACGAGTCCATCACCAGGCAGTATTTGTGGAGGACGCCCGATTCCATGTACGAGCCGCTGACGCGCGCCCAGTATGACGAAGTGGCGGGGCAGCTGCACGACGAGGTCGCGCAGAACTACAGGATCTACAAAGAAAGCTTCGACAAGCCCATGCCGTTTTTCATCGACGCTCCACAGGCCGCAGACGGCAAACTCAAATTCAGCTGGGACACCTCGTACGATTTCCGTGGCGAGGATCTGAGCTACGACGTCACCGTCGCCAAGGACTATCTGTGTGAGGACGTCATCTTCTCCAAAACCGATCTGGCATTGCCGGAGACGGTGACGGACCTGCCAGGCGACGGACAGTATTTCATACGAGTGCGGGCGCGCAACGCCTCCGGCAAGACGCAGGACGCCTTCGACTACTACATGACCGACACCGGCAAGACGTACGGCACGAGATGCTTCTACATCAAATCCGGGAAGATAGTGGAGGATGTCAATGCGCGGTGATGGCGGGGCGTCGAAACTGCTGGAACGGGTCCGCCGCCGTGTCGGCGAGGAGCTTTCCATGCCTCCGCGCCGCTGTGAGGAACATTACCGGCATGAGCTCAAGTATCTGATTTCGTACGGGCAGAAAGCCGATCTGAACTTGCGTTTGGCTCCGTTGCTTGAACAGGACAGCCATGCGCGTGGCGGCTGCTATATGATTCGCAGCCTGTATTTCGACGATTATTGGAACACCGCCTACCAGGAGAAGGTGGACGGCGTGCTGATGCGCAAGAAATACCGTATCCGTATTTACGATTACAGCGACCGGGTGATCAAGCTGGAACGCAAGCGCAAAAGCGACAGTTGGATCTACAAGGAGGACGCGCCGCTCACGCACGAGCAGTTCGACCGGATACTGGCCGGCGACGTCGGATTCATGGAACACAGCGAAGAGCCGTTGTGCCGGGAATTCTATGTGGAATACATGAGCAATGTGCTGCGGCCGCGGGTGATCGTCGATTACGAGCGTGAGCCGTGGATCCTCGACGCGGGCACGGTGCGCATCACCTTCGATATGAACGTGCGCGCGGCGGTGGATGGATTCGACGTTTTCGACCGTGGTCTGCCCACTCTGCCGGTACTTGAGCCGGGCAAGCTGGTGATGGAGGTCAAATTCACCGAATTCCTGCCGCAGATCGTGCGTGACATTCTGCCAGGCAAGGCGCAGGAGATAACGGCCGCCTCGAAATACGTGCTGTGCTATGACAAAGCCTCGTATCTGCGGGGTTTCGACTACTGGCAGGAAGGCTGGAACGTGCCGAGCGTGTGACTTGAGCGCACCGGTCGGACGTATCGCGGAAGACCGAAAACAGACGGACGAAAACGCGCAGCCGAAAACATCGGCAATCGTAGAAAACGTAATAACCGAACAATCGCAAAAGAGAAAGCGAAACCATGAGCGTAAACGACATGATCAAGAAATCGGTGCTGAACTCCTTCAGCCAATACAACGTGCCCAAAATGGCGCTGGCCCTGCTGGTGGCGCTGCTGGTGGGCATCGTCATCTACTGCGTATACCGGCGGTTCTACACGGGCGTCGTGTATTCGCGCAGCTTCGCGGTGACGCTGGTGGGCATGTGCGTGCTCACCTGCATGGTCACATTGGCCATCAGCACGAACATCGTGATCTCGCTTGGTATGGTGGGCGCGCTGTCCATCGTGCGTTACCGTACCGCCGTGAAGGATCCGATGGACCTGTTGTACCTGTTCTGGGCCATCACGTCCGGCATCGCGGCCGGCGCGGGCATGTATCTGCTGGTGGTGGTCGCCGGCGCGGTGATGATCGGCATGCTCGCCCTGTTCTATTCGCATCAGGACAAGGGCCGCGTGTACATCGCGGTGATCCATTACGCTTCCGACGCGGTCGGGGACGACATCACGCGCGCGTTCGGCCGCACGAAGTTCTTCGTCAAATCCAAAACCATGCGTGGCGACCATGTGGAGATGGCCGTGGAAGTGTTCTGCGACGACAAGGACATGACGTTCGCCGAGCGGATTCGT
>ERZ1031845.734-NODE-734-length-11515-cov-3.458901_pt1 | contig 11515 bp, 9 predicted proteins | sample MGYA00518169_ERZ1031845 | MGnify/ENA primary metagenome ERZ1031845 (study PRJEB33719, sample SAMN04261265) | wastewater metagenome | biome: rural village; feature: human; material: feces | host: Homo sapiens | place: El Salvador | collected 2014-01-14 ...
ATTATCACCATGCCAATATTGTTACTCTCGCTCCTCGGCCTTTGCCTTGTGGCCCTCGTGGCCGGCTGGCTGCGCAACCGCACGCTGCAGGCCAAACTGCGCCGTGGCGAAATAAGCGAAATGCCCCACATACGCAAGCGCCCCGAGGGGTGCTGCGGCAAACACGCTGTGTGCGAAAAGGAGCAGCTCATGGCCGACGCACTGGCTCCCGACATTGAATACTTTGACGATGAGGAGCTTGACGCCTACAAGGGCCGTGCCTCAAACGCTTACTCTCCCGACGAGGCGGCGCAGTTTGAGGAGGTTATGACAACCATGCGCCCCGACGAGGTGGCGGCTTGGCTGCGCTCACTGCAACTGCGCGGCATTAACCTGCCTGACGAGCTGAAAGACGAGGCTATCATGCTGGTGGAGGGATAGGCCGACGCTTTTTGCACCACTTTGCTTTGCAATATCACTCAGTTTGCATTATCTTTGCAGAAGATAGGCTGCGGTTCGGCAAATATTGCAAGTAAACTCGTTCAAGTTTAGGTTTTTAACTTGAACGGGCTGAAGGCCCAATGAATTCCATAGCCCAAGGCAACACCTTGGGTTAACAGCAAGTGGAAACGTGACGCCCTGTAAGGGCAAAAGTATAATGAGGTATTTCTACTTATGCCCTTACAGGGCGTCACAGCCTTGCTCAATTTCACCCAGGGCGTTGCCCTGGGCTAAGTAAAAAATTGGGCTTTCAGCCCGCCTTGGCAAAACCCCAAACGGAATAAACTTGTATCTCTGCACTCACCTTGCACAACAGCAGCCACACAACACACGTAACATTCACAACAAACACTGACAATATGCTCGACGTAAAGAAATGCCTCAGCGACAGCGAGGAGAAAATGGACATGAGCGTGATGCACCTCGAAGACACGCTCGCCCAAATCCGTGCCGGCAAGGCCAACGTACATATCCTTGACGACCTGCGCGTCAACTCATACGGCTCGATGGTGCCCATCAACAATGTGGCTGCCATCACTACCCCCGATTCACGCACCATCGCCATCAAGCCTTGGGAGAAGAATATGTTCCCCGTTATTGAAAAGGCTATCATCGACTCTACCATCGGTATCATGCCCGAAAACAACGGCGAGGTTATCCGCTTGGGCATTCCCCCTCTCACCGAGGACCGACGCAAGCAGCTCACCAAGCAGTGTGCCAAGGAGGCCGAGGAGGCTAAAGTGGCCATTCGCAACGCACGCCGCGATGGCATCGACAAACTGAAGAAAGCCTTGAAGGACGGTCTGCCCGAAGACGTGGAGAAGGACGCCGAGGCTAATCTGCAAAAGATACACGACAAGAAGGTGAAGAGCATCGAGGAAATTCTTGCCACCAAGAACAAGGAAATCATGACGGTGTAACCACAAACACACCGCGATGTGACTAACAAGCAATTTGAGAGTTTAAGAGTTCAGCACAGAGGCACTGCCAGTCAGGCCCGTGTTCTTGACTCTTAAACTCTTAACTGTTTATTTCCCCACACTTCATGCACGGAAAAGTAATCAAAAGCACAGGCAGCTGGTACCTGGTGCGCACCGACGACGGGCGTGCCGTTGAGTGTAAAGTGAAAGGCAACTTCCGCCTGCGCGGCATACGCTCTACCAACCCCGTAGCCGTGGGCGATGGGGTGACCATCAAGGAGCAACCCGCCAAGGGCAGCGAGGAGGCGGCAGCCTTTATCACCGAAATTGACGAGCGACGCAACTACATCATTCGCAAGGCTTCGAACCTGTCGAAACAGAGCCACATTCTGGCCGCCAACGTGGACATGGCTCTGCTCGTGGTGACCATTGCACGCCCCGAAACGAGCACTACCTTTATCGACCGTTTTCTGGCCTCGGCCGAGGCTTACCGCGTGCCGGTGTGCATTGCCTTTAACAAGGAGGACGACCTCAGCCTTGCCGAGCGCGAGGTGATGGACTACTGGCAGGCGCTGTACACCAACATTGGCTACGAGTGCTACCGCATGTCGGCCCTCAACGCCCAAGGCATTGAACCGCTGCGCCAGGCGCTGCAAGGGCGCACCACGCTGCTGGCCGGCCACTCGGGGGTGGGCAAGTCGACACTGCTCAACCTGCTTATTCCCGACGCCCATGTGCGCACGGCACAAATATCTGACGCCCACGGCACGGGCATGCACACCACCACTTACAGCGAGTTGTTTGAACTGCCTGACGGGGGTGCGCTCATCGACATTCCGGGGGTAAAGGGCTTTGGCACTTTCAACATCGAACGCGACGAGGTGGCCCACTACTTTCGCGACATATTTGCCATATCGGCCGACTGCCGCTTCAACAACTGCACCCACACCCACGAGCCAGGCTGCGCCGTGCTGCAGGCGCTCGAGGAACACCGTCTGGCCCCATCGCGCTATGCGTCATATCTGTCGATGATGGACGACCAGGACGAGGGCAAATACCGGGCGGCTTATTGATTGACGGGTTGACAAGTTAACAGGGTTGACGGGTAAGTATGCCCTGCATTATTGACAGAGATATATGGAATGTTGGTATATGACAGACTTGCCATTTGCCTCTAACCCCATAGCTCCTAACACAAGCAGAGGTAACTTTATAACCCCATAACCTTATAACCTCATACCCCCTCCCCTCATAACCTCATAACCCCATAACCTCATAACCTCATCCCCTCCCCACCATGACTGTTATCATCATACTCGCAGCTTTTACGCTCATACTCGGGTTGATAGAGATATTCATCACCCCGGGGTTCGGCCTGGCAGGCATCGGTTCGATAATCTGTGCCCTGGCCGACGTTGTGCTCATCTACACCGACTACGGCTTTGGTTGGGCCTGCAGTGCCGTAGTCATCGGTTTGGCCGTGCTGGGCATCATGCTCTACATTGTGGCCCACTCGCGCACCTTCGACCGCATGAGCCTCCACACCGCCATCACATCAACCAACGCCACCACCGACCAGCTGTCGGTTAAGCCCGGCGACACCGGCAAAGCCCTCACGCGACTGGCCCTTGTGGGCAACGCCACCATAGGCGGCAAACAGGTTGAGGTGAAGTCATCGGGCGAATTTATAAATCCTGGCACACCCGTGCGCGTGGTTAGTGTCAGCGAAGCAACTATCATTGTTGAAAAAACTAACGAATAACACGTTGGCAACATTCTTAGTCAACGTGGTAACAAGTTGACAGATTTACAGGTAAGTATGTCATACCCTACTTATTATGCTAAAGTAAGACTGGCAAGAAGCTCAGAAAACTGGACCAACTTACCTGTTAACCCGTTAACTTGTCAACCTGTTTGCTAATTACGCCAAAGCGTAACGAACAAGCAGGTGTTATACGCCTATATAATATATAATACTACAAATGAAACTCCGACACACCATACTGTCACTTGCGCTTGCCACATGTGCCACAGCTGCCATGCAAGCCACCACTCCCGTACGCCGCACCATCAGCCACCAACAGCCCAACGGGCAGGTGGTCACCATCAATGCCGTGGGCAACGGGCGCTACACGCTTTACAGCCTCGACGGCACCGCCGTGCTGCCCGGCACCGACGGACACTACTACTATGCCACGCTGAACGCTGACGGACAGCTCGCCATTGGCACCACCCTTGCCGGCTACGCGGCCCGCAGCACAGCACAACCACGCCTAAGCACGGCACAGGCCGAGGCACTGCTCAACGCTGCACTGCCCGTGGCCCCCGTGGTGCGTCAGGGGGGCATGAGTGCCAAGAGTCTGACCACCAGCACGCCCGACGGGTTGGGCGAATATGGCAAGAGTGCACTGGGGGCCGTGCAGAGCATTGGCAGTCCCACACTGCCCGTGGTGATGGTTGACTTTGCCGACCGCGCATTTCAAGACACCATTACCACTGCCAAGGTGACACGCTTCTTTAACGAAACGGGCTACCGCGACGAACCTGCTGCACGCGGCTCGGTGCGCGACTACTTTGTGGCACAGAGCGACTGCCTGTTTACCCCCAAGTTTGAGGTAGTGGCCCACGTCAAACTGCCCAGCGGCTATGTCTACTACGGCAAGGACGGCAAGGGCGGCGGCACCGACCCCAATGCCCGGCAATTTGTGATTGACGCGCTGGCCGAGGCTTCGAAAGTAGTGGACTTTGGCCCTTACTGCACCCCAGGCAGCACCGATGTGCCAATGGTTGTGCTCATGTTTGCGGGGCCGGGACAGCAATCGTCGTTTGAGGACGGCAGCAGCGACTATCTGTGGGCCAAGTTCCAGCAGAGCAGTTTCAGCGTGAACGACAACAAATACCAGGTACGCTCCTACTTTATGGGCAACGAGTTGCTGCAAACTTATGGCAAGGACGAGAACGATGTGACGGGAGCCGCCATAGATGGTGTGGGCCTTTTTGCCCATGAGTTTGGGCACGCTCTGGGTTTGCCCGACTATTATAACACGGCAAACAGTTCGGCTTTCAACACCATGGGCTATTGGGACATCATGGACTACGGCCAATATTACCAGAACGGCTACCGCCCCATAGGCTACACTGCCCACGAGCGCAGCTACCTGGGCTGGCTGCATGTGACGGAACTCACCGACAGCGCACAGGCCTGCCGTCTGCTGGCTCTCGACGGCTCGCAAGGCAACGAGGGCGGTGCCCGCGCCTATGTGGTGCGCAACCCCGAGCACGCAAACGAGTACTATATGTTTGAAAACCGCACCACAAACACCTGGCACACCAAGACCATGGGCACTGGCATGCTCATCACGCACATTGACTACGACCGCTCGGCATGGAACAACAACCGAGTCAACACCCAGCGAGACCACCAGCGCATGCAGTTTGTGCCGGCCGACGGCATAAAGGAGGGCAACACCACGAGCGAGAGCATGAGCATGAATGCTTTGTTTGCCGGCTACCGCGCCGACCTCTTTCCCGGCACCAAGGGGGTGAAACAGTTCCCCGATGCCAAAACTCCTGCCGACACACTGTATAACGGCAGCAGCAAGTTGCTGAAACGCCCCATTTACAACATTGCGGTACAACCCGACGGCAGCATCACTTTCGGCTATCTTGACGCCTCGATAACTGGCATCGGGCAGACTGCTACCGTGGTACGCCAACCGGCCAAAGCCATCTACGACATGAGCGGACGCCGCATAGCCTCGTGGGAGACTGCCGCACCGGGCCTTTACATTGTAAACGGGGTGAAGGTGGCCAAACGCTGACACCAACGGCTGCCGCCTCTGACTTGCCGCAGGCCCGTTATTTGCAAGAGTTGTTCAACAATGCGTCACACACGTTTGTCCTCGCGTTAAAACAAGATAAATATAACCGAAAGGACGGATAAGTAAGATTTTGTACGTATTTTTGCAACTTGATAAAGTAGGCACTACGCTGCAAGTATACATTATTGTATTGGCAAGCAGCCGCCTTACCCCACATTATAATATATGAAGAAGAACAGCATATTCAGCCTCATACTCGCCCTGGCAGCCGGACTCACACTGGCCACGGCTTGCGACACGTCGAGCGAAGTGACCGAGAGCGACTCGGCACGCGACTGCCTCATAACCTCGGCCACAATGGGTACTCTCAAACGCCAGGTGCATACGATCAATGCAGCCGGCCGCGACACTACCTACACCTACACGGTGACGGGGGCTGCCTACAACCTGACCATCGACCAGGTGAACAACCGCATATTCAACGAGGACTCTCTGCCTACCGGCACACGCACCGACAAACTGGTGTTTGCCAGCTCAAGCGGCATTAGCAGCACGGGCACACTGGCCATCAAGAGCCTCTACTCGGGCAAGGATACGCTCTACACCTATACCGACAGCACCGACTTCAGCGTAAAACGCGAGGTGTCGGTGTACGACACTTATGGTGAACGCAAGCGCACCTACACCTTCGACATTCGCGTGCACCGCCAGGAGGCCGACTCTACGGCATGGCAGCAGGTGGCAGCTAATCCGCTGAGCGATGTGGCCTCGTTTGTCAAGAGCCGCGCGCTCACCACGGGCAACACGCTCTATGTGTTTGGCCAGCGCGCCGACGGCAAGGTGCAGGTGGTGCAGACGTCTGTCATGGCCCCCGACTTTGACGGCAGTGCTGCCAACATCAGCGCCACGGGCTTTGATGTGCGCAGCGTGACACACTTCGACGGCCACTTCTACGCTCTGGCCAACGGCACACTCATGCACTCGGCCAACGCTGCCGAGGGTTGGCAAACGGCCACCACGCACCACACTTTCAGCGCCATAGCGGGCTGCACGGCCGACAGCATTTATGCCATTTCTAACGCACAGATGTGGGCCTCGGCCAATGGCACGGACTGGGCGCCGTCTGCCATCGACACCGACGCACCACTGCCTGCGGGCAACAGTGTGGCTTCGACCACGGTGGCCTCACGCATTAACAAACCGGCCCAAATGCTCGTCATGGGCATTGAAGGTGGCAAGGCCAATGTGTGGAAACACGACATCGACTCGGTGGGTGGTTTCTTCACGCCGTGGTACAACTTGCCCCAAACCAGCGAGTTGGGCGCTTATGCCTGTCCCGTTGTGCAGCAGCACACTCTCTTTGGCTACGACACCAACACGGTGCTCGCCGGCCTCAGCGCCGAAGGGGTAGTTGCCCCGTTTTATGTGAGCCGCGACAACGGCCGCACATGGCGTACCGATGTGCTGACACACCCCACGCCAGCAATTACATATGGCTCATCTGCGGCGGCACCGGTGTGGTGTATAAAGGACGCATCAACCGCCTCGGGTGGGAATAACAAGCACAGCGGCTGCACATCTGCGAGCATAGCGAGCGCATCACCTGCACATCTGCATCATCTATATTTGTTTTGGCCACAATTCATCACATATTCATCGTCATGCGGCAGCACCTTGCGGTGTTGGCCGCATTGGTGTGTTTGTGTGTGGCAGCTCTCGCAGCCCCCACCCAAGCCCGCGCACAAGTGCAGGCCGACGAGAGCGTATACCGTCTGGAACTGGGAGCCGGCATTGGCGGCGCTTTCAACTTTACCGATGTCAAGGACAACATAGGCATGGCTGCCGCCGCGGTGGCACGCTTCCCCTTCAATCCGCGCATGGCACTCAAAACACAGTTCAGCTTTGCACAAACAAAGGGCAGCACCGCCGGGCTCAAAGCCTTTTACCCGGCCAACACCGGGGCTGCAGGGGCCGAACGGCTCAACTACCAGGTGAGCAGTGCCATATACGACCTGTCGGCACTCTACGAACTGCACTTCCTGCCCTACGGCTATGAGCGCGACTACCGCCACTACTCACGCATCGTGCCCTATGTGCAAATGGGCTTCGGACTGACTTACGGCGCCGCAGGAAAGGCTTTTACAGCCAACATTCCACTCGGCGCAGGACTTAAATACAAACTGGGGCCACGCCTCAACCTGGGGCTCGACTGGCTGGTACACTTCAGCCTGAGCGACAAACTCGACGGACTCGAAGCGCCTCTGGGCATCAAGAGCGAAATGTTCCGCAACAAAGACATTTACTCCACCCTCTCCCTCACCCTCACCTACGACCTCAACCCCAAGTGCCCCACGTGCAACAGGGACTGAGGCACTCACACCCCCTAACCTACTTACAAAGAGAAACTTATGCAAAAGATACCTGCCCACATAGCCATCATCATGGACGGCAACGGACGTTGGGCCAAAGCACGCGGTCTCGACCGCAGCATGGGACACCAACAAGGCGTTGTGGCCGTGCGCGAAATTACCACGGCCTGCTCCAATCTGGGCGTAAAGTTCTTGACGCTCTACACCTTCTCTACCGAAAACTGGAACCGCCCGGCCAACGAGGTGGCTGCACTGATGTCGCTCATTCTGACATCGCTCGAGGAGGAACTCTTTATGAACAACAACGTGCGCCTGCGCATCATTGGCGACCTCAGCCGCGTGCCCGAGGTGGTGCGCGAGTCGATACTCGGCCTGCAACAGCGCACATCTGTCAATACGGGCATGACCATGGTTATTGCCCTGAGCTACAGCTCGCGATGGGAAATGACCGATGCCGTGCAGCGCATTGCGGCCGAAGTGGCCGAGGGCAAACTCACACCGGCCGACATCAACGAGCAAACCACCTCAGCACCAACTTCATGCCCGACCCCGACCTGCTCATACGCACAGGCGGCGAGGTGCGGCTAAGCAACTACCTGCTGTGGCAGTGTGCCTACACCGAACTCTACTTTTGCCAAACCTTCTGGCCCGACTTTCACGAGGCCGACCTCGTAAAGGCCATCGAATGGTTTAACCACCGCGAATGGCGCTACGGCAAGACAAGCGAACAAGTGACCAAGGCTTGATATGTCACAACCCGGCCTGGAGCCATGCCCTACTCTGCCCGCCGCCACCGCAACATACAGCGCTTACAGCTCCCAACGAGCCACACACGCGCTCACCTTACGCAACAACACAACGATAAATGAAATACAACTCACGCAAACTGCTCATCTTGATGGCTATGGCCGCACCGCTGGCCACCGCCGCACAAGCACAGACCGCAGAGGGTGACAACAACGACAACAAGCCCGTCATCACCTACACGGCCAACCACCCACGCTATGTGCTGGGAGGCCTCACCGTGGACGAGATGAAAGGCTACGACAACGACTATCTGCTCAACATATCGGGCCTCAACGTGGGCGACACCTACGAAATTCCCGGACCCGACATCAGCGAGGCCGTGCGACGCTATTGGAACCAGAAAATCTTTTCGAACGTTGAGATTGTGGCCGACAGCATTGTCGACGGCAAAGCTTACCTGCACATCAAACTCACCGCACAACCACGCATATCGAGCATACGATACACCGGCGTCAAAAAGTCGGAACGCGAGGACTGCGAAAAGATTATCGGCTTTCAGCCCGGCAACCAAATCACCACCGACATGGTGAACCGCGCCGAGCACTACATCAAGAAGCACTTTGTGGAGAAGGGCTTCAAAAACTGCGAGGTGCACATCACACAACGCGAGGACGTGACGGGCGACAACCGCGTGCTGGTGGATATCGACATCAACAAGAACGAAAAGGTGAAGGTGCACAAGATCTTCATCACCGGAGCCAACCCAAAACACGTGGCAAAACTCAAGCGCGCCATGAAAAAGACGCACGAAAAGAGCTTTGTCAACATGTTCCGCTCAAAGAAGTTCCTGCCCGAAAAGTATGACGAGGACAAGGGCCTCCTCATTGAAAAACTCAACGAATGGGGCTACCGCGACGCACTCATCACGGCCGACAGCGTGCAAACCATCGACCAAAAGCACGTCAACATTCACCTCAACGTCTACGAGGGCACCAAGTACTATGTGCGCAACATCTCGTGGGTGGGCAACACCGTGTACAACTCCGACCTCCTGCAGCGCATCTTACAGCTCAACAAGGGCGATGTCTACAACCAGACGCTCATGGAGAAACGCCTTACGAGCGACGACGACGCCGTGGGCAACCTCTACTATAACAACGGCTACGTGTTCTACAGGCTCGACCCCGTCGAGGTAAACGTCGTGGGCGACTCCATCGACCTCGAAATGCGCATTCGCGAGGGCCAGCAGGCCACATTCAACCATGTGCGCATAGCCGGCAACACACGTGTGTACGAAAACGTCATACGACGCGAGCTGCGCACAAAGCCGGGCGACCTCTTCTCAATGGAGAGCATCAAGCGCTCCATTCAGGACCTCGCACAAATGAACCAGTTCGACCCCGAAGCGCTGCAGTCACAGTTTGGCCAAAGCGGCATCAAGCCCGACCCCGTGAGCGGCACCGTCGACCTCAACTACCCGCTCACCTCAAAGGGCGGCGACCAAATTGAGCTCTCGGCAGGCTGGGGACAGACCGGTATCGTGGGACGCGTAGGACTGAAGTTCACCAACTTCTCAGTGCAGAACCTCTTCCGCAAGGGCTACAAACGCGCCGGCTTCATACCGAAGGGCGACGGACAGACGCTCTCGCTGCAAGTGCAAACCAACGGTACTTACTACCAAAACTACGGACTCAGTTTCCTCGAACCATGGCTCGGCGGAAAGCGCCCCAACCAGCTCTCTTTCAACATATCATACAGCAAGCAGAGTGATGTAAACTCCAACTACATCAACCAAAACTACTACAACAACCTCTACAACTACGCCTACGGCTACGGCACAAGCTCCAACTACTACACCGACGCCTACGACCCCGACAAGTACGTCAAGATGGTTAACCTCAGCCTTGGCTTCGGCAAACGTCTGCGCTGGCCCGACGACTACTTCACCTTCATGGCCGAACTGTCGTACACACGCTACATGCTCAAGTCGTGGCAATACTTCCTCATAACCGACGGCAACTGCAACAACATCAACCTCTCGCTCTCATTGCAGCGCAACTCTACCGACCACCCCTTCTACCCGCGCAAGGGTTCTGAGTTCCTGCTACAGGCCACACTCACACCACCCTACTCGCTCTGGGACGGGCGCAACTACAAAAATCTGGCCACCAACCCACAGAGCGCCAACTACCAAAAGGAGATGCAAGAGAAGTACCGCTGGCTTGAATACCACAAGTGGAAACTCAAGTTCCGCAACTTCACAGCACTCTCAAGCGCCGTCAAGGCACCCGTGCTCATGACACGCTTCGAAATGGGTATACTCGGTGCCTACAACCGCCACAAAAAGTCGCCTTTCGAAACCTACTACGTGGGCGGCGACGGCATGTCGGGCTATTCTACAGGCTATGCCACCGAGACCATCGGACTGCGCGGCTACGAAAACGGCTCGCTCTCGGGCAACAACTCCTACTACGGCGACGCCTACGCCTACAGCCGCATGACACTCGAACTGCGCTACCCCTTGATGCTCGAAACCTCAACCTCTATCTTTGCTCTCGCATTTATCGAGGGAGGTAATGCCTGGACCGACGTCAAAAAGTTCAACCCCCTCAACATGAAGCGCTCTGCCGGTGTAGGTGTGCGCATACTGCTCCCCATGGTGGGCCTCATGGGTATCGACTGGGCCTATGGTTTCCAAAAGTACATCAGCGGATACTCGGGCAAGCGCGCAGGCGGTTCACAGTTCCACTTCATCATTGGCCAGGAATTCTAACAACACACTTTTACGCTCATGAAAAAGTTAGCTTTATTATTGCTCATCGCCCTGTGCACCTCATTCAGTGCCAGCGCACAAAAGTTCGCCCTCGTCGACATGGAGTACATTCTCAGCAACATACCTGCCTACGAGCGTGCCAACGAGCAGCTCAACCAAACCTCCAAGTCGTGGCAGGCAGAGGTCGAAGCACTCAGCAACAAGGCACAAACGCTCTACAAAAACTATCAAAACGAGAGCGTCTTCCTAAGCGACGCACAAAAGAAGGAGCGCGAAAAGGCCATCGTCGACAAGGAAAAAGAGGCGGCCGACCTTAAAAAGAAATACTTCGGGCCCGAGGGCGAGCTTTACAAAAAGCGCCAAAGCCTCATCGAGCCTATACAGGACGAAATTTACAACGCTGTC
>ERZ1031845.740-NODE-740-length-11433-cov-5.303744_pt1 | contig 11433 bp, 10 predicted proteins | sample MGYA00518169_ERZ1031845 | MGnify/ENA primary metagenome ERZ1031845 (study PRJEB33719, sample SAMN04261265) | wastewater metagenome | biome: rural village; feature: human; material: feces | host: Homo sapiens | place: El Salvador | collected 2014-01-14 ...
TGAGAGAGCATCTCGAGGATGGCTGAAGGAACCTCGGGCAGGCGAGTCTCTGAATATTAAAAAACTTGATTTCAACAAACCGGTTACTTTTTTTGTCGGAGAAAATGGCAGTGGTAAATCCACTTTATTGGAGGCACTTGCCGTAGCACATGGTTTTAATCCTGAGGGTGGAACAAAGAATTATGTTTTTTCTACGCATGATACACATTCAGAATTATGTGATGCGATAAGAATTTCAAAAGGCTATCGGAAGGAAAAATGGGGATATTTTCTTAGAGCCGAAAGTTTTTATAATGTTGCAACGCAGGAAGAAGAATATGCAGATTTTGCGCATCCTTCTGCTAAATATCATGAAAGGTCACATGGAGAGAGTTTTCTCGCGTTAGCGCAGAACAATTTGCAGCCAAATGGTCTGTATCTTTTTGATGAACCGGAAGCTGCATTATCACCTCAGAGACAGCTTACATTGTTAATACAAATATATAGATGTGCAAAAGAGGGAGCACAATTTTTTATAGTTACACATTCGCCTATTCTGTTAGGCATACCAGATGCAGATATCTATTGTTTTGATAATGGAAGCATACATTTATGTGAATATGAAGAAACAGAGAGTTATCAAGTGACAGAAATGTTTATAAACAATAGGCAGATGTTGCTGGATAAATTGTTGATAGAGTAAAGAAACAATGTGTTAGGGCACAAATATGATAAAAACAAAAAATATTTCAGAAATGTTGACTTCTTTAATTGAGGAGTATCGTTTTAATAAAAATACTCTTTCAAAATATTTAGAAATAACTGAAGAAACAGTAGATGGAGCAGCAAAAGGAAATGTGGAATGTTTGCCAGATGATCCTGCATTGCGTGGAAAAATACTCAGCAAAGCAGGATTTCTGTATTTCGGAGCGATTGAAGATAAGGATAGGCAATTAAGCGGTTTTTTGGAAGTGCTTGTTTCCTATCATGGCATATCCAAGCTAACGATAGCAAAAATGGCTGGTGTTGAGGAACAGGATATTGACAGGCTTTTAGCCAATCCACCAGAAAAAGTTGAAATCGAAGTAAAATATAAAATTGCTGTGACTGTTATGGAGCTACGGTTTTGGTTAAAAGATTGTGAGTTGCCAATATAATCATGTGGTGCTTGGGAAACTGGTGGAGTAACAGGAAACATTTTTAGAATAAAGAAAGATAGAAGGCGAGTAGCAGATGGTGTCTGCTGCTCACTTTTCGTTTATGGGGGCATGTCGTAATACGACTTTTGAAGTGTTGTATTACAATCTGTTTTCGGGTATTTCTCGTTGGTATCATTACCATAAAAGCGAGGTGAATTCCATGAAAACAGAGAAGAAGGAAATCAATATACAGATTGGAAAAAGGTTGCAAACCGCCAGAGAAAACAGTGGATATACGCAGGAAGTTTTTGCAGAGACGCTGGATGTAGGGGTAGAGCATTATCGCAAAATCGAAAGTGGTGTCTATGGCTTACAGCCGGAGAAAATGCTGGTCCTGTATGAGAAGTACAGGATTGAGCCGACTTATCTGGTTACGGGGGATACAAATCATAAGGTTGATATTGAACTGTTCCTTGCAAACTGCAGCAGGGAGGAACGGGATGCATTTATAGACCGTATGCTTGCGTATATGAGAAAGCTGATGACAGGTCGTTAAAGCAGCACAGTCTCCGGGATGTATATTTGATCAATATATTTTGAGAAGGAGACGATATATGAGGATAGCAATCTGCGATGATAATCAGCAGGACATTGAAAGGATCAGACGCTATACACTGCGTATGATCGATTATGCGGTGGAGTATGTGTTTTATACCAGACCGGAAGAATTATTGAGGGAATGTGCAGATGCGGAGCAAAAGCCGGATATGTACATTCTTGATATTGAGATGCCTGGAATGGACGGACTGGCGGTGGCAAAACAGATCCGTGAGACAGATTCCAAGGCATTACTGGTGTTTCTTACCAGCTATACCAAATACATGCCAAGTGTATTTGAAGTTGTCACATTTGATTTTATTCCAAAACCAATCTCAGAAGAAAGGCTCCGTGTGCTGTTTGAGAAGGCAGGGACCTATCTGAATCTGACCAATCAGAGTTTCTCATTTAGTTACCGCAGGGTGCGGTACAGTCTGAAGTTTGACGAAATCCTGTATCTGGAAAAGCGGGGGCGTCAGGCGATAATCCACACAAAGAAAATGAAATATCAGTCCAACATGAATCTGAATGAAATATGGGAGAAACTGGATGAGCGCATGTTTGCCGCCGTTCATGGCTCTTTTATCGTTAATTTGAAACATGTTCATTCCGTATCCAGCGGCATGGTCATGCTTACAGACGGCACAGAGCTGGGAGTGACAAGAGGGTACCGGAAGGAGCTGACGGAAAAGCACATAGCGTTTGTGCAGGGAGGAATGTGACATGGCATTATATGGGGTGAGGCTTGTCATAAATCTTTTTGACCTCTGCATTTACCGCAGGTATTTAGAGGAGTTCATTGGAAACAGAAAAACTTCCATGGAGTTTTCTGTTCTTCTGCTGATAGTGTGCGAGCTGATTGGAAGTGCGGTGAACCAGATGGGGATAAGCTGGCTGAATTTTGTGACGATGGTGGCGATTCTCTGTGTATATGTCTGCCAGTATGAGGCAGGGATTGTAAGCAGGCTGATTGCGGTTCTGCTGTATATGGGGATTATGGGTATTAGTGAACCGGCAGGTTATCTGTTTAGCAAAGTATTTATGGAGCAGATGGTAGAGGATGACGTTGTTATCTACTATTTTTCTGCATTCCTGGTGGTGATATTCCGGCTTGTCATTGTGGAAGTCTTTTGCAGGCTGAAAGCTGGAAAGAATGTAAGGCTGTCGAGTATGCCGAAGGAAACCAGTTATGCACTGGCACTTATTCCACTATGCAGTCTGATCAGTTGTTTTTTACTGATAGAGGTTGCAAAAGAACTGATCTCGGCACAGATGGTCGTGTTGTGCATGTGTATCATTTTTGTCATTATCATCACAAACTACATCATTTTTCTGATGATTGAAAAGTACACGACAGTGGAGGAAAAGCAGCACGAAGAGGAAATGATCCAGAGGGAAATCTTATACCGGAACGAATACTATCAGGACATGGAACGGTATCAGGAACAGATACAGGACATCCGGCATGATATGAAGAACCGGCTGACGGGACTGCTCGCAGCGGCAGAACAGGGAAGTGCGGAACTGATCAAGGACAGACTGCAGGAAGTATTGGGAGATATCCGGCTGGCAGAAGAGATCATTTATTCCGCAAATCCTGTGGTGAATGCCATATTAAAAGTAAAAAGCGTAAAGGCAAAAGAGAAAGAGATACCGATGCAGGTTACAACGCTGCTCCCCCAGAGAGTATCCGTGGATATCGGGGACATGGGTGTTCTGTATGGGAATCTTCTGGATAATGCGATAGAGGCAGCGATGGCAGTGGAACAGGAAAAACGGTATGTTCATGTGGAATCAAAGTTTCAGGAGGGCAGACTGCTTTTATCCATTAAGAACAGCAAGCCATCCGGGACAAGTTCCTGTCAACAGACAAGCAAAAAAGATAAAATAAAACACGGCAGGGGAATCCGTTCGGTGCGGAAAGTGGCAGAAAAATATGGCGGGGAGCTTCTGTTAAAAGATCAGGGGGAACATTTTGAGGCAGTCCTTCTGCTCAACGGAGTTGCAAAACTGGAGTGAGACTGCAACTTATTACAGCAAACCTGCAACTTGTTACAGATAGATTGATTTCTACACAGAAACTGTTAGAGTGAAAACATCAAAAAAAGGAGGGTTTTACTAAAAATGAAGAAAAGAAACTGGATGTACCGACTGAGCAGCAAATCCATGAGCGTGATGGCAGCACTGGCACTTATGGTGACAACCATGGCAACGAACCGTTCCTGCATGTGGTATCTGGGACAGGACAAGATGCCGGAAGATTCCAAAAAACTCAGAAGGTTTTAAGCTATGACGAGATGGCTCAGCCATCGTATGGTTGAGCGGGGAATCATAAAAGAGGAGGAGCAGGAATTATACCAGTTTGGAATACGCAATGGTATGATCCTGCTTCTAAACGTTGTGACGGCACTGGTCATCGGCCTGCTCACAGAGCAGCTGGCGGTTGTGGCAGTGTTTACCCTGTCTTTTATGGTTCTTCGCAGCTATACCGGTGGATATCACTCAGACAGCAGGATTTTCTGTTATCTTGGTTCCAATCTGGTGCTGCTGGTTCCGGTTTATACACAGGCTGTGTTTTACAAGACATCGCTGGCATGGCCGCTGGCAGTATTGCTGGTGTCCGCAGGGATTATTTTTTTACTCAGTCCCATGCACAGCAAGAACCGAAAACTGGATAAAGAGGAACAAAAGCATTTTGGCAGAAAAGCAAGGCTGATTGCAGCTTTGGAACTGGCTGTGCTTGGCATTTTGTGGTATGCAGGCCAGATACCGTATGCTTACGCTGTTTATACGGGCATCTGCATCACGGCACTGTTCATGCTCGTAGGAAAAGCACAGCTATGGATACAGTCGCATACCGAAAATGGATAGTCCTTTCCGAACAAACGGAAGGGACTTTTTTTCTGGAAAACAGGAGGGATGACAATCCAAGACGGTAACTTATTACAGGTACCGTAAGACTTATTACACTTATATTGAAGCGCACTTTCTTTCCAAGTATAGTACCGCAAAAAGGCTCAGGAGAAGAAAGGCGTGGCATGTTTTGGGGAATTCATGCCGCACCGGATTGCAGGGGGCGGCAGAAAGGGAAAAGTTCATAAGGATAACATCCGGGTGCAGTTTTGCATGCTTTATTTTGCATGGGAACAGCACCTTTTTTTATTGTCTTTTTCCAGTAAAGCAGAACCCAGAGGTCCTCCAGATGTCCTTCATTTCAAAAAAATTACGAAATGGAGGACATTTGAATGTCAGAATGGATCAGGATCAGAGTAAAGGATTTTTATAAAGATGCGGTTGGTGAACGGGAATACACCTATGTGACCAGAGAAGTCTACGAGGCACTTGCCGATACGTTCCGCAAAGAAGCCCACGCACAGGAAATGCGGGATATCAGACATACGACAAAGGACGGATATACAGAAGGAGAAACGGAAGATCTGGTGGAACTGACCGGGGAATCGGTAGAGGATACGGTCATCCGGCAGATGGAAATAGAAACCCTGCAGAAAGCAATGCAGTCACTCACCCCAGTGCAGAGAGAGCGGCTGCATTTTTATTTTTTTGAGGGCATGACATACCGGCAGATTGCAGCGAAAGAAGGGGTTGGAGAGAAGAACATCCGGGAGAGCATAAACGGTGCGGTAAAGAAAATAAAAAAATTTTTTGATTAATACCCCCTCAAAACGTGTTTTTCTGTGAGTACCTTATGAGAGGAACTTTTTCTGGACAGATGGTCTCTTCCGGGAATCCTCTCATGTCTCGTGTGTGGATACGACACAGGCAGACAAAACGCACATTGAAAAATGCCGGAGAGGAATGCAGGGCTCCGAGCGCAGGATGGAATCACGCCATATCCTGCCAGCCATATCCAGCAGTTCAGATACGTTAGCCGTTTCATGAGCCGTAACCGGGGCGCAGTGACACTCCTGCAGCAATCGGGCAGATGTTCTTTCTACCAGCCATGCTGTGAAAAAGATCGCATCTAAGGAGCCGAGCGGGAAAGCCGGGGTACAGCCTGTCTGTGGTGGACAGGCGCGAAGAGGGGAATGGCCTATAATGATACACCTTGAGATTGGCCAGCACGCAGTGGTGGAGGTGAGATACCTGTGATGTCTGCCTGTCCGAGTGGCAGGGACCAAAGACAGTCTGGACTGACTGCCCATGAAATGCCGCTTTGAGATTTTTTCTTCTCTGTTTTGGCGGCATTTCGTTCCGGGGAGTAGTGACGAATAGGGACAGACACTTTTTATTTATGAAGTGAAGGATTATGGCAGTAAGACTTAATTACAGAAACCATGCGGCGGAGGGGAACTTCCGCCGTATTCTTGTGGAGTTAAGAAAAGCTGAAAAATGGGGAATGGAGGAAAACAGGAGATGAAGAAAGAAGATACCGAAATGATGTTAAGGATTTTTGAAACGGAGAGGGCAGGATATGCCTATCTTTATCCGAGTGATGGAGGGGAGCGGAAAGAGGACTATATCTCGACCACGGCAGAAAATATCGCAAATTATATCGGCAGCCACATGTTTGAAGCCGAAAAGATCGTCATCACAGATATGTGTGACAGGCTGATATTAGATACCTGCGGCTATTTTATCAATAGCTGTCCCAATCAGGAATTCTGTAAGGAAATCCATCCGTTCTTAATCCCGATCCAGATGGGAGAAAAGGACGCGGGAGAGGTGCTTTCAGTCAGCAGGGATGTATCGGAACAGTATTTCCGGGAAGAAGATGAGGCTGCAACCATGGCTGAAATCGGGATGATGTAAAGGTGTTTCTTCTGGGCAAAAGTGTTTGGCTTGGGAGAATGAATTTAACGTTCTTAAATTGCGGGAGGAAAAAGGGAAAAGATGATGGAAGGCGGAGCGAATGAGGTGCGGTATAAGATTGCCGAATTTCTCTTAAAAAGGATGCATGAAGATAAGCTGTTAACCGAGGAAGAATGGGAAAAAATCCGGGTTTTGAATGTCAAGACTTTCTCCCCGGAATTAGCAAAAGTATATCTGTAATAACACTGGATATATAAGGGACTATGTGGTAGTGTATGTTGCTGACAGGGAGTGCAACCCCTTGAAAATACTAGGAAAGGAGAAAAAAGCATGGCAAAAAAAGTAACTGTCATAAAGGCAGCAAAAGAGCAGAAACATACACAGGAAGAACGCAGACTGAAAGTGTGCGGGTATGCCAGAGTCAGTACCGGCAGTCAGGCACAGGCAACTTCCTATACTGCACAGGTCGAGTACTATACGGAAAAGATCGAGAGCAACCCCCTGTGGGAGTTTGCCGGGGTGTATGCGGATGAAGGAATCAGCGGAACAAACGTAAAGCACAGGGATGAGTTCCAGATGATGATTTCAGACTGTGAGGATGGGAACATCGACCTGATCCTTACGAAATCCATCACAAGATTTGCAAGAAATACGGTGGAATGCATCCAGACCATCCGAAAGCTGAAAGAGATCGGCGTTGGAATCTACTTCGAGAAGGAGAACATCAACACGCTGTCAGAAAAAAGCGAGCTGTTCATTACCATCCTGGCATCGGTGGCGCAGGGGGAATCAGAAAACATCTCAAGCAACAACCGCTGGGCGATACAGAAACGCTTTCAGGATGGAACCTATATCATATCCACACCAGCGTATGGCTATGGAAAAGATGAGGATGGAAATTTAGTCATCATAGAATCCGAGGCAGAAACCGTAAGGTGGATTTATGAATCCTACCTAAACGGCATGGGAGTGTATGTGATAGCAAAGGCACTGAACCAGAAAGGCATTCCGACAATCCGGGGTGCAGAAAAGTGGCAGGATGGGGTGATACAGGACATTCTGAAAAATCCGATTTATGAAGGGGATATGTTGCAGCAGAGAACCTATACAGAAACAAGGTTCCCATTTGTCCGCCGGGTAAACAACGGACAGAGAAACCAGTATCTCATCAAGGACAGCCATCCGCCAATCGTCACACATGAGGAGGCAGAAGCGGTGCGGAACTTGATGGCATACTGGGTGGATGTACTGCACATGAACAAGAGTGACTACACCAAAAGATACCTGTTTTCCGGCAGAATCATCTGCGGGGAGTGCGGAAAAACCTTCCGGCGGCAGAAAATCTACATCGGGAAACCCTATGAGAAAATCATCTGGACGTGCAGCGGACATGTGGAGGATAAAGAGAGCTGCTGCATGAAAGCCATCCGGGAGGATGTACTGCACCGGGCTTTTACAGACATGTGGAACAAGCTGTACACCAATCAGGGAACGATATTAGAGCCGCTGTTAAAAGAGCTGACAGAACTTGTGGCAGCAAGGCAGGACAGTGAGGAAATCAGACAACTGGATAAGGAAATCAAAGATATAAGCGAGCAGAGCCAAATCCTAAACAAAGTCATGAGGAAAGGATATATGGACTCTGCTCTTTTTATGGAGAGCAGTAATAAACTTGGCTGGCAACTGACGGAATGCAGGAGAAAAATGACACTTTTGACCAGAAAGCTGCGGAGGACAAAGGAAATCGTGCGGACCGAACAGCTTATCCAACTGATCACAGAACAGGACGGATTAAGGGAGGAGTTTGACGAGCAACTGTTTAAAATGACAGCGGAGAAGATTGTAGTCTCCAAGGAACACGACATCACCTTCTGCCTGCACAACGGACTGAAACTGACGGAGAGGGGAGGCGGACAGGATGCAGTGGCACATGCCAATTGGCTATAAGGTTGTGGATGGAAAAATCACCATCTGCGAAGAGCAGAGAAAGATTGTGGAACAGATATTTACAGACTATGACAGAGGGGTGGTGGCAGGCAGGATCGCCCAGAACCTGAAAGGGAGAAACATATGCAATGCAAAAGGGAAAGTGTCCTGGACCCATGCATCCATCGGCAGGATACTGGAAAACCCAAACTACCTTGGCACAGAATACTATCCGCAGCTCATAGGAGAAGAACTGTTTGAGAGAGTCCAGCGCAGACGGGAAAAGGTGAGGGCAGAGCTTGGAAGGGCAGACCACCGGCCCGGCAGGGATGAGAGAATCCTCTTCGGAGGTGTCATCTGGTGTGCAGAATGCGGGGCAGTATGTAGCCATATCCAGCCGAACCACAAAAAGGAGCGTGGCGGCACTGCCAAGTGGAAGTGCAGGAACTATGTGACTGGCAGAACAAAAAACTGCAGGAACAGTTTTATTACAGACGGGCAGGCAAAGCAGGTGTGTGTGGAAGCCATCAATGCAGTGATACGAAACAAAGGCCTGCTCCGGGTACAAAGGCAGGAGGAAAAGGTCAGTCCTCAGTACCGGGTTCTGGAGCGGAACCTGCAGCACATGAAAGAAAAGCAGGAAAGCACAGAAACAGACCTGATGAAACTGCTCTATGAAAGGGCAGAGGAACGCTACCGGACACTGGAGGTCAGGGACGGGGAGTTCCGGACAGAGGAGATCAAAAACATCCTTGCAGGAAAAAAGGAACTGGAAACATTTGATGAAAATTTATATAGAAAAATAATCGCACGCATCTGGGTGCATGGTGGAAACATGGCAGAAGTGGAGCTTATCAATGGGAGCCGTGTCACAGCCGGATACAAGGATTAGGAGGGAGAGCAGATGGCAGAAACAGCAAAAAAGATCAGCATGATACCTGCCAAGGTGCAGTATGACCGGAATGTGAAACTGTCAGAGAAGAAAATGAAGGTCGCTGCCTACTGCCGTGTCAGTACGGAACTGGAAGAGCAGGACAGCAGCTATGAGGCACAGGTGGAGTATTATACCAGCAAGATATCCGAAAATGAAAACTGGAAAAATGCCGGCATTTATGCGGATGACGGAAAGAGCGGAACAAACACCAAAAAGAGGGCAGACTTTAATGCCATGATACAGGATGCCCTTGCCGGAAAGATCGACATGATCCTTACAAAGTCGGTCAGCAGGTTTGCGAGGAACACGGTAGACTCGCTGGTGACCATCCGAAAACTGAAGGAAAAGAACGTGGCGGTGGTGTTCGAGAAAGAGGGGATTAATACACTGGAGGGAACCGGCGAAATCCTTATCACCATCTTGAGCAGTCTGGCACAGGAGGAGAGCCGCAACATCAGCGAGAACATCCGCTGGGGAGTCGTGAGGAAATTTGAAAAAGGCAAGGTCATCGTAAACTGCACAAAGTTCATGGGATACACCAAAAACGAGGACGGGGACCTGGTCATCGTACCCGAAGAGGCAGAGATCGTAAAGCTGATCTTCCGCCTTTATCTGGAGGGCTACAGTACCGGGAAGATCGCAAAGCATCTGGAAGAGCAGGGAATCAAGACCGCCACAGGGCAGGACAAATGGCATTCCACGGTAATAGACAAAATGCTCCGCAATGAAAAATACATGGGAGATGCACTCCTGCAGAAAACCTACACGGTGGATTTCATGACAAAAAAGAAAGTCAAGAACACCGGACTCGTACCGCAGTATTATGTGGAAGATGACCATGAGGCGATCATACCGAAAGAACTGTTCTACAGGGTGCAGGAAGAGATGATGCGGAGGGCATCCTTATGCAAGGCGGCTGTCACCCGGAAGAAAAACCAGAGGAGCAGGTATTCCTCCACCTATGCACTGACCGGCATGCTGATCTGCGGAAAATGCGGACAGGAGTACCGGAGGGTCACCTGGGCGAGAAACGGGAAAAAGAAAGTGGTCTGGAGATGCAGCAACCGGCTGACCAACGGAGTGAAGAAATGCGGGGAATCCGAGACACTCGAAGAGAACGCATTAAACAGGGCAGTGATGGAAGCCATCCACAGGATCACGAGTGATGATATGGAATTTATGGAAAACTTCCGGCAGAACATCATCCATGTCATCGGGAACTACAGCACCGCAAAAGAGTCCGGGGAATATGAAGAAAAGATAAAAGAAAAGATAAAAGAAAAGCAGGAAGAGATGGTGGCACTGATTGCAGAGAATGCAAAGACCGGCTCCTACACACCTGAGTTTGATGAACGCTACCGTACCATAGCAGAAGAAATTAATGCCTTAAAAGAGGCACAGAAAACAGCCAGAAACGAGAAACGGATGGCTGACAGCTATGAACAGAGAATCCAAGATATCGACCATTACTTAAGCACAAGTACCTGCCAGATACCGGAGTTTGACAAGTACCTTGTCAGACGGCTGATCTCCACCATCAAAGTAGAATCCAGCGAGAAACTGCTGATACAGTTCCAGTCAGGCATAGTCATGGAACAGGAGATTCGATATGAGTAAGGCTGCGGCAGGAATGGCAGCAAGTAAATAGGAAACGTTGTTTCTGCCAGTTTATGGTAAGAATAAAATGCCCGATGCTCCGGGCGTTTTATTGTTGGCATAAAAATAGGAAACAAATGCAGAACAATAGGAACAGAAAAGTGTGCAATAGGGAAATAAACGGAAGAACGATTATAGAAAGAAACACAAGATTGTGTGACAGGAGAGGAGGAGAAAAGCGTATGAATTATGAGCAACTGATAGAAGAACTGAGGGAGGAAATGTTACAGCTTGTAAACACCAAATGTGATGCACTGCTCCAGATGTACCGGAGTGGCGAGGTGCATACAAATGTGAAGGATACGATCCGGGAAAGCAACCTTATCACAGTGTCCCCAGCAGAACTGAAAGGGAAAAGACCGCTGGCAGTCCAGTTTATGTCGGGAGAATGGATAGAGACACCTACATGGAGAAAGGTGGCACAAAGGATTT
>ERZ1031845.755-NODE-755-length-11320-cov-6.855482_pt1 | contig 11320 bp, 8 predicted proteins | sample MGYA00518169_ERZ1031845 | MGnify/ENA primary metagenome ERZ1031845 (study PRJEB33719, sample SAMN04261265) | wastewater metagenome | biome: rural village; feature: human; material: feces | host: Homo sapiens | place: El Salvador | collected 2014-01-14 ...
GTTGATATACGAATTGCTGTAGCTGTTGGTGACGGTACGGTTATACTTGCCCCACCTTAGGAGGCTTTTTTGATGGAGTCTTTCGATGGAGTTGCCGAAGTTAAAAGAATTAAGAAAAATTTGCTTTGGAAACAAATTATTAGCGGTGTTTTCTTCTGCTCATCAATAGTTTTCTTAATCGTTTATTTGACAATTCCTCAAGCTAAAGTACGTTCTTTGCATGTTGAAACATACTTGAAAGGAACTCAAAAAGTTTTCTCTGAAAGTGATAAGATGCTGAATAGAACTACGCTGATCAGTAGGAATGACATAATTAGTGGACTTGGGCTTACAGATGACACTTATTCTGCTTTTGTAGACGTAAAAAAAGCAGCTTTGAATTTGAGAAATGCTGATTTTGTTTGTGACAAAATCGAACCAGTAGTCACTAAAACTCCTTTTTCATTGAAAGTTAGTTTTGCTGATTTGTTTCCTGTCGTTTCAATCGATGAACAAAACTACCTAACTGATGGCAATTTGTATCCTGTTTCTAGTGCTGATAACACTGAGAAAGAAGATTGGATCTTAAATCACTACCCCGACAAGAAATCCAAATTAGTTCCTTTCTTGGATGATCCATCTTTAGGAGATAATCATTCAACTTCTATACCTAATTTATTTTATGCCTGGGAATTGTTAGAAAAATATGACCCTAATTCTAGTTTAGGGTTAAGAGGTGTTAGATATGATGCTAGTTCTGGTTCATATCTGTTTTATTGGAAAAGTGAATCTGATTTGAATTTAAGAGTAAGAGTTGATAAAGACTTATTGTTTGAATTCTCTCATGAAAATGCCATTCTTGAAATCGATAAACTCACAACTGGATCGCTATCAAACTTTAAGACGAAAAATGATGAGTTTGTTTCCAAGTTCAAAGATAAATCGTTGAAAGTTGATGGTTGGTATACGCTTGTTTATACAATAAGCAGTGATGGATTGGCTTGTGCCAAATATGAAAATAAGGAGGCTTGAACTATGAATGACTTCAAATTTACTACCGTAGTTAGTATTTATTCAGATGGTGTTAAAGCTATGGCTGGTTATGTAATGAACAATATGCCTTATGTCGCTAACGCCGTCGATGTCGGATGTAGTGGTTTGGTAGTCGATGGGCAATTGGTCGACCAAAATAGAGCTGTTGAAGCTATTCAAAAGGCTGTCGGTGAATTAGCAAAGAACATGAATCAAAATATCAACAATGTCGCCTTGCTCTTGCCTTGTGAAGGATGTACATTGATCAACGATAAAAAGGGAACTTATATATCCAATGTCACTTGCAACTATACCGATGTGAAGAATTGTGTCAATATCTTCGGCAATTCATTGAGCTATGATAAAGACGCATATTCTATCGATATCGTGCCATTGTTTTATCAATATGCTTCAAGTCAAAATGAAGAAGAGGATAAGAAGACATATTTTGATTTTCACTTAGGTAAGACTTGTCGTTGCCTCAGCATCACTTCTGCAGGAATACTTATGAAAAGGTCGACATACGACCAATTTATTGATGTGGTGAGGAAAGCTGGATTTGATATTTCATTCAAGAACATATCCACATATGCTTCAGCTTTCTATTATTATAAAAAAATGGTCAATTTTTCTACTAAGAATAGATTGTCTAATTTGGTTTATGTTTATTTAGAGAATAGCTTTACTGGCTTTGCTTTCTTGAAGAATGGGTTCATCACTAAAGTGATAGATATTCCATATGGCATTCAAAATGTCGTAAATAAAATATCGTCAGATTTAAAAATATCAGAGGCTAAGGCGGACGATCTTCTTCAATCCATAGGTGTTGATCCTACGATTCCTATTCCAATGAAAATTGAAAATGGGTTTAGCCAAATCGAATTCATTGAAGAAGCAAAGAACGGATTGAAAGAATTGTTCGATAAGATTGATAAAGTTATTAAAAATGAGTGTGCAAATAATGGATCATATGTTGCACCAAATGTAATGCTTCTAAGCGGAAGTGGAAGCCTAATAAATGGTATAGTCAATTATAGTGAATCTACGTTGGGCATTAAGACAGCTGATCTACCGGTCAATCTGATTGGAGCTCACTTAAGGACTTATACGGATTTAGCAGGTGGGTTGTTACTGGCTGATAGGCATACCTATCTTGGAAGTAACGACAGCATGACTAGAGTCTTGGCTAGAGACCCAGTCAATGGTTCCAAATCGTAATAAAAGGAGGACAGAAAAATGATTGAAAATATAAACAATTCTCATGATTTATCTACTAAAGATATTAAGAGTTACGAAGATCATTGCAAGATTATAGTAATCGGTGCCGGTGGAGCTGGTTGTAATGCTGTAAACAAAATGATCAAAGATAAGATTGAACATGTAGAATTTTGGGTTATGAATACCGATGCTCAAGCTTTGAATCAATCCATGTGCTCCAACAAACTTTTATTGGGTAGTGGTGAGAAAAGAGGTAGAGGTGCCGGTGGTATACCTAGAATGGGTGAAATAGCGGCATCTCAATCTTTATCTGAGATTAAGCAAATCGTAAAGGGTGCTGATATGGTATTCCTTGCTGCCGGAATGGGTGGTGGAACGGGCACAGGTGCTAGTCCAATCATTGCCAAGGCTGCAAAAGAAGCTGGTGCGTTGACTGTTGCAGTCATCACCAAGCCATTTAGTTTTGAAGGATTGTCCCGTCATAACAATGCTGTTGAAGGAATCAACAAACTCAAACAGAATGTCGATTCATATATCGTTGTTCCTAACGATAGATTGTTCCTTAAAGAAGCAGACCAAGGTGTTTACGGTGCTTTTAGAAAGTCTGATTCAGTCTTATCGTTGGCCGTTAAAACTATCGCAGATCTCATTCAAAATTCCGGTGTTATCAATTTGGATTTCGCAGATGTCAAATCTGTTATGCAGAACTCCGGAATTGCATTGATTAGCTTCGGCTCTGCCAAAGGCGAAAAGAAGGCTTTGAAAGCAGCTATTAATGCAGTTTCTTCTCCATTGTTGGAATGTTCGATTAAAGGTGCTCAATCTTTAATTGTGAATATTTCAGGTGGTAACGATTTATCTTTGAGCGATACTCAAGAAGCTGTAAATTATATTAAGAAAGCTTGTGGAACCCAGGCCAATATTATCTTTGGATTAGCTACTAGCGAAGAACAAAATCCTGAAGTTTCAGTCGGTGTTGTCGCATGTCATTTCAACAAGAAAGAAGATGAAGCAGTGATAACTGGTGAAGTTGAACTAGCTCCTGACGTGTCTCCCGACATTCTTCCTGAACCTGATCAAAAGGATGATGAGGATGATTTGATTTTACCTGATTTCATGTCTAAGTTGATCAATAGCTCTGTAGATTTAAAATCCGATGAAGATGTTGAATCTAATAAAGAAGAAAGTGTTCAACAAGAGCAAAATCAATCAGATGACAATAAAGAAGATTTCTCTAACTCATCTAAAGAAGAAGAGCCTATTAATAAAAATATAACTGAGGAAACAACTGCCGAGCCATATGAGGAATCATCGAATTCTTTAGATGATAAATCTGAAAATAATGATTCATCCATCTCTAATGAAGCTAAAGTGGTTGAAAGTGTTGATGATGAAAAATTAGTTGAAGAGAATAAGAAACTTCAGGATGATTTATCCAAAAAGAATGAGGAGATAAATAAACAAAGAGAAGATAAATCTCATTTGGAAGATGTTGTCTTTTCTTTGAAGCAAGAAAATGAACAAATTCCCCAGCTTAAAGATAAAATTGAATCTTTGGAAAAAGAATTGGCAAAGATTGATGAACTAGAAAAGAAACTTGATGAGAAGGATAAAGCTTTGTCTCAATTGGAGCAGTCCAAGGATGTAATCGAAGAATCGAGAAAAAATGAAGCTGATAAGTTGGACGATTTAATTAAAATCAAAGATGAATTAGAAGCTCAAGTTCCAGCCTTGAAATCAAAACTCGATGATTCGAATAAAGAAAACGAGTATTTGACTCTGCTTTCAACAAGCTTGAAGAATGCCAATGTCAATCTTTCCAAAGAGGGTCAAAAAGATAGGTTGTCATCTGTTAAAGAACTGCAAAGGATGAGCTTCGTAAATCATTTGTTATCCAATCAGTTGAAAGAACTTTTGATAGAAGCTGACCAGAAGCAAAGCACATTGAATTATCTAGAGAAAAAGAATAGAAATCTCGTCTTAGAGAAGAGAAGAAATGAACGCTTATATTCAAATAGGATTTCTAACTTGAATGTTGATTTGTCCAACATGAATTACAGCTTTGATTCTTTGAAGAATCAGTTTGATGAGATTCAAAAAGAGAAGGAATTACTGAATTCTAAATTAGAAGCGATGAAGAATGAAAATAATCGACTTCAACTAGACCTTTCCACCATCAAAAACGATTTAGACAGCAGCAATTCATCCAATGTAGATCTTCTAGAAAAGAAGGATTCTGAAATAGCTGAATTGAAATCATCCATAGAAGCTTTGAAACAAAGCAATTCACAACTGGTAGAAGAAACAAATAAGAAGATTTCTGAATTAGAAGTCTTAAATAATGAGAAGGCCGGACTTGAAGCTGACTTAGCTTCTTTCAAGGCTGAGTTTAACAACAATAATTCTTCTAATGCTGCTTTGATAGAAAAGAAGGATTCCGAAATAGCTGAATTGAAATCATCCATAGAAGCTTTGAAACAAAGCAATTCACAACTGGTAGAAGAAACAAATAAGAAGGTCTCTGAATTAGAAGAATCATTGAATCGTTTGAATGAAGAACGCAATACATCGAATTCAACGATTGAGGAGTCTTCTAATCAAATCAATCAATTGAATGAAAAGCTTTCATCTTTGAATGAAATCAATTCCGAATTGACTTCTTCAAATGAAAAACTTAAAAATGACTTGGTAGATAAAGATAATGAATTTAATGAATTGAACGGCAAGATTTCTTCATATGAAGACCAGATTAATTCAGCAGCAAATGAAATTCAAATTCTTTCTGATGCCAAGGATGAATTGAATAAATCCATTGCCGAAAAGGATAAGAATATTGCAGAATTGCTTAATAAGAACAAGGATTCTGAAACTGAAATCGCAAGGCTAAATTCGATTGTAGATGAGAAGTCTGACTCCTTGGAGAAGACAAGCTCTACTCTTGATAGTAAAGCAAATGAGATATCTAAATTAAATGATCAATTAAATGAAAAAGATGAAGAAATTCGTTCTATGAATGAAAAGTTAGCAAATGTTTCTTCGGCGAACGATTCGGCTATCGATTCATTGAAAGAAGAGATAGAAAACTTAAAGAAAGAAAAAGATGAACTTTGTTCTTCGTTGGCTGAGTTATCCCAAAAGGAAAAAGCTTCCGAATATGAAGTTCAAAGATTAAATGAAGAATTGAAAGTTAAAGAGCCGAAAGATAAGAGTGAAGATGTTGACACTGATAAACTATCACAGGATTTGTTGTCTTCCTTAAATCTAGGCGATGATAACAATTAATTGGAGGAATAGATATGGAAAACTTGGATAATGAAAAGATTTTGACTGAGGCAAAAGATGAGGCTTCATCGTGCAAAGATATGCCTTCATTGATGAATTCAAAGGCAAAATATCTTGGAAAGAAAGGACCTTTGACCAGTCTTTTTGCTCAAATGAAGAATATTCCTAATGAGGAAAAGAAAGCTTTTGGTCAAAGAATTAATGAGATCAAGGAAAAATTAGCATTTATTTTCGATGAGCAAAAAAAGTTGATTGAAGAGAGAAAACTAAATGAAAGACTAGAAAAGGAAACTATCGATGTCACTCTTCCAGGTCATTCTTACGGTAAAGGAAGTGAGCATCCTTTTGAAAAAGTAGTGAAGAAGATTGAGGATTTCTTCGTCGGATATGGATATGAGGTAAAGGATGGACCTGAAGTAGAGACTGATTATTTCAATTTCGAATGCCTAAACATTCCAAAAGATCATCCTGCCAGAGATATGCAAGATTCATTCTTTATATCCGAAGGAATGCTGTTGAGGTCCCATACTTCACCTGTTCAAGCTAGAGTTATGCAGGCTAAAGATTTAAAACTTCCGTTGAAAGTTATTTGCCCTGGTAAAGTATATCGTAGAGATAACGATGCTACTCATTCTCATGAATTTGGTCAAGTAGAGGGATTGGTCATCGGTGAAGATGTCAATCTTGGAAACCTCGAAAAAACTTTGACCGATCTTCTTCAGTATCTATTCGGTCCCAAAGTCACCGCTAGATTCCGTCCTTCATTCTTCCCATTTACTGAGCCTAGTGTTGAAGTGGATTTGTCATGCTTTGAATGCCATGGAAAAGGTTGTGGCTTATGCAAAGGTTCGGGTTGGATTGAAATATTAGGTGCAGGTATGGTCAATCCGGATGTGTTCAGATTAAATGGAATAGATCCTGACAAATATCAAGGCTTTGCATTCGGAGTAGGAATTGAACGTGTTGCAATGCTTTTATATGGAATCGACGATATACATAGGTTCTATACTGATGATGTCGATTTCTTAAAGCAGTTTTCTAAGGAGGATTAATTTATGTTGGTCTCATATAATTTGCTTTCTCAATTAGTCGATTTATCTTCTTGGACTAGTGAAAAATTAGTTGAAAGATTGACATTTGCTGGATTTGAAGTAGAAGAAGTCCGTCAAATGACTCAAGCTTCCAAATTGGTTGTAGGTAAAATCATCGAATGTCAAAAACATCCTGAAAGTGATCACCTTCATCTTTTAAAAGTTGATTGTGGTGGTGCTATAGGTGTTTTGGATATAGTTTGTGGAGCCCCAAATGCAAGAGAAGGAATTAAAGTCATCGTCGCTTTACCAGGATGTGACCTTCCCAGTTTAGGAAAGACTATCAAGGCTGGTGTCATAAGAAATTATCCTTCTAATGGAATGTGCTGCTCATTAGTTGAACTCGGTGTTCCCGCCAATCTTCTTCCTTCTAAAGAAACTGATGGAATTCATGAATTGGATGATAGCTTCAAGATTGGTGATACTGAGATTTTGGAACACTTGGGTCTTAAAGATACCTTGCTCGATGTCAATGTTTTGCCAAATAGACCCGACGCCCTTTCTTTGATCGGCTTTGCAAGGGAAGTCAGTGCTTTAACTGGGGAGAAGTACTTAGGTGTCGATGAATTTGATATTTCTTCTTTAAAAAGAGAAAATCTAGCATTGACTTCATCTGATTTTGCTAAGAAATTCTCCTTAGCTAAAGTTCATTTGAAAGGCTTCGACAAAACAATTGCACAGAAGATTGCTCATAATTTACTTCTATCTGGTTATGGAAGTGTAGATCCTTTGGTAGATGTTGGAAATTATGCAATGGTTTTGACTGGTCAGCCTTTCCATATTTATGACAGCTCTAAAATTTCTTCATATCCATTGGAAATCAGAGATGATTATGAAGGTCAGTTCCTCGCTTTGAATGATAAAACATATGATTTAAAGAAAGGTGATTTGGTAATCACATCTTCAGGTAAACCTTTATGTTTGGGTGGAATTATGGGCGGAAAGGATGTAATGGTGGATGAGAATACAAATGATATTTTGATTGAAGCTGCTTCATTCTATCATGCAAATATACGTCACACCTGTGCAAGAATTGGACTATCTTCACCTTCTTCTCTTTTGTTTGCCAAAGGAGTTAATCCTTTGATGACTGATGAATCATTGTCTGTCATGCTCGACTTGTTATTAAAAGTCTTCCCAGAATCTACCGTCGAATCTTTCTCTACTTCAACTAAAGGTGAGTTGTCTTTACCTGCACCAATCGATTATTCTTTGGAAAAGACAAACCATAGACTTGGAAGTGATTATACTAAAGAGGAAGTCGATCGTGTATTGACTGCATACTCCATTTCTAAAGATAAAGATGGCAAGTTGATTTCACCTTTGTGGCGTGTGGATTTAAAACAACAAGCTGATATTGATGAGGAAGTATTTAGATTTTATTCAGCTGATAGAGTTTCACTCTCGTTGAAAGGAATGCCTTTGACCCAAGGCAAGCTTTCCTTTGAACAAGAAAGTGAATGGAATATTAGAAACTTGCTGATTTCTAATGGATTATATGGTGTTATGACTTTTACTTTGGTAAGTCAGGAACAAGCAAATCAAATTCGTGTCTTTGAAAATACTCCATGTTATAAGATTTCAAATCCTCTTACTAACGATCACGAATATGTCAGAGTGGATTTACTTCCTTCGTTACTTGAAACTGTTCAATATAATCTTTCCCATAAAAAGAGTGATTTCGGATTCTTTGAAATTTCTTCAATCGATTCACCTTTAGGTCATAGAAGATTGTTAGGAATTGTTTTGCATGGAAATAAACAAGATCAGGAAGGATTTGGAGCTAGACCTTATGATTTCTACGATTTGAGCGGAATCATAGAAGCTATATTAGTAAATCTTGGAATTCAAAAGAATAGATATAGTATTGTAAAGAGCAAGAATTCTAGTTTCCATCCTGGAAAGAGTGCCGACATCATGATCGGTAAAAGCTTACTTGGAACTTTCGGAGCTTTGAACCCTGGAAAGTTTGATGAAGAATATTTGGTAGGTGAATTGGATTTAGGTGTTTTGTTTGGAATCAAGACTGGTCGTACAAAGTTCATTCCTTATGGAATTCATCCTACAGTTTTCAGAGATTTGTCCTTTATTCTTCATGGTGAGGTTTCTTATCACGATATCGAATTGTTAGCTAAAAAAGCAGGTAAGAGCTTATTGAAGAGTGTAACTCTCTTCGATCACTATGAAGGTGATTTGAAGAAATCCATTGGAATAACCTTGGCCTTGGAGGGTGATCACACCTTGAAGGACAATGAAATTAATGCTGTTGTCAATGATGTTGTCAATGCCTTGATTTCAAAGCTTCCTATGGAATTGGCCGCTTAGGAGAATTATTAATGAATAATAAAGAAAAAAATGTGATTAGACATAAATTGTCTGATGGATTATATATCGATCCTAGATTGTTGAGAACAGGTGATAATGAGACGGAATACTTCCCATTTAAGCCTACTGAAGAAGAATGTTCTCCCCGCCCTAGCGTCAGAGGATTTGGAGAAAACGGTTGCTTAGAAGTTGTAGCTATGGTAAAGCCAATGGCTGATTTCCTGTTGGTCGAGATCACTATGAAAGGTGAAGTTACTTTATTGGACGATCACGATTTTACTTTGAAGAATTATCCAATCGATGAAAATTGTGAATTGTCTTTATCTAGTGATCCAGAAATGGCTGATATCTTGCCTGATTCAGATGGAAGATACGATTTGAAGCCTACTCTTTTGGCTTTGTTCTATGATGCCATTCCTCCTGTCTATTCCACTGTTCCTTTGACAAAAGTCGAGGGAGATGGATATGTAGTTTATAGTGAGGATGAATTTGAGAAAGACTATAAAAATTTAACTGAGAATAAACAAGACAACCCATTCAAAAACTTGAAATGATATCTCCCCACTTTTACCCACTAAAAAGGGAAAAGCGATCAAATTAAATTTATAGCGAGGAAACACCTCGCTTTTTTTATTCTTTTTCTTAAAATTTTCCCACTAATCACCCACTATTAAAAGCAAGTAAAAAACCTAATATATTAGGATTTTTAGTGCTTTAGCCTTTAAAAGTCAATGCAAAAAAAGAAGAAAAATAAACAATGTGTGAAAAAGTGTTCAAAAATGGTAGAATTAGGTCAAGTGGGGAGGTGGATTGGCGATGTTCCTAGGATTGTCGGTTCATAACTTAGACGATAAAGGCCGCATTACTTTGCCTAATAAAGACAGAGGTGCTTTTACTGACTCTATCGTTTTTGCTACAATCGGCTTTGATGGAAACATCGAACTTTATCCACAAGATGCTTACATGAAGATGGCTGAACAATATGAACAACTCAGCGACTTTGATGCCAACAATCGTCAGTTGAAACGTATCTTCTTCTCTCAGTCAAATCAAATTGAGATTGATTCCCACGGCCGAATTCAGTTATCAAAGCCATTGTTAAACAAAGCTGGAATCTCTAAAAGTGTCACATTTGTTGGAAGAATGACTCACATTGAATTATGGGATACAGATAAGTTCAATGAACTTGAGAAGAAAGGGGAGGATGATTACTCATGTCTAGCTCAGAACGCTCTAAAACAAGTGCCGCAGAACAAGTAACTGAGTATAACATTCATATCCCAGTACTTTTGACGGAAGTATTGTCGTTTGTCAGGACTGATATTCCAAATATGGTCATTGTAGATATGACTATAGGTAGAGCAGGACATTCTTCAAATATTTTGGAGATGGTAGATGATACAGCTTCTTTATATGGATTTGATAGAGATCCTGCTGCTCTATCATATTCGGAGCAAAAGTTGTCTCACTACACCCAGTCTCATAAGTTGTTTCATTCGAAATTCTCCCAAGCAATTCCTACTTTGAAAGAATATGGATTGCGTGGTGCTGATTTCATTCTTATGGATATCGGTGTATCATCACCTCAATTCGATGATCCTGAAAGAGGATTCTCTTATCGATATGATGCACCTCTCGATATGAGAATGGACAACACACAAAAGTTGACAGCTAGAGAAGTAGTTAATACTTATTCGGCTGATGAATTGAAGAGAATACTATTCGAATATGGTGGAGAGAAGTTCGCTGGTCCGATAGGAAGAAAAATAGTTGAAGAAAGAGCTAAGAAACCAATCGAGACAACATTTGAATTGGTCGATGTCATTAAAAAAGCTCTTCCTGAAAGAATTCTTAGAAAGAAAGGACATCCTGCGAAACAAACTTTCATGGCTCTACGTTATGAAGTGAATGACGAAAAGAATGAATTGATCAATGGATTGAGCCAAGCTGTAGAATTCCTAAATCCAATGGGTAGAGTTGCAATTATTACCTTCAACAGTGAAGAAGATGAAATTGCTAAGAACATCTTTATGAAATATGCACCGAAGAAGACATTTAATCGCTTCTTGCCTATTCCAACAGAAGATGAAAAATGCCCATACGAGATTCTTACAAAGAAACCTATTCTTCCTGACAAAGATGAACTTGAATTCAATCCTAGAAGTGAAAGTGCCAAGATGAGAGTAATAGAAAGGAGGTACTGATTATGTTTAAAAAGAATCGTATTGAGAAGACTTATAAAAAGAATAACACCAAAAAAGTTAAAAAAATCATAGCTTTAGTATCACTTTTCGTAGTGCCTGCGGCTGTTATCGCTGGAATAGTTACTGCTTGCCTTACTATTAATCATTCTGACACTGTATCTGGTGCTAAGATCGTCAACGCACCAAACC
>ERZ1031845.757-NODE-757-length-11312-cov-28.596873_pt1 | contig 11312 bp, 8 predicted proteins | sample MGYA00518169_ERZ1031845 | MGnify/ENA primary metagenome ERZ1031845 (study PRJEB33719, sample SAMN04261265) | wastewater metagenome | biome: rural village; feature: human; material: feces | host: Homo sapiens | place: El Salvador | collected 2014-01-14 ...
CTTGTACTACTTGTCTGTTTATGTAAAATCTTTCAAAGAACTCTTTCTTTATTGCCTTGAGGAATGCTTGATTTCTCAAAAGCGAGTGCAAAGGTACTAACTATTTTCCATTCCACCAAATATTTCAAGGAAAAAGTTTCAAAAACAGTATGATTTTAACATTTAATTACATATTGAGAGATAATTAATGCAAGTTCACATTATAATATACATACGCACTCCTGCCTGTGTACGCTGGTATGCATACACAGGCATAAACATAATATGATTGGAAATTTGAAAAGCGAAACGAGAAAAACCCGTCACCCTTCACCCTATCAACATAATTATCTGGCATACAGACAGTTATAGACAAAACAACTAAAAACCTCCCTTCACCACCCTTCACCTCCCATCACCACCCATCACCTCAATCTAAAAATCGCATTTACCCTAAAAACCTACTATGAAGGCTAAAACTGGTCGTCTATTAAGGCCAAAAGCAGTCGTCTATTAAGATCAAGAGAGTGTGTGTCACAAGTCCATGATGCAATTTTTCTCATCGGATTTAAACGGAAAAATATATATATTTTTCATAATCAGCCAAATTTCAAATAAAACGAAGAACCCGTCAATCCAAGCTAAAAACGGCAAAAAAGATGAAGGGCGGTGAAGGGTGGTGAAGGGTTAAATTTTACCATTCACCCACGAATCCCCAGTATTTATCGGCTTTTCAGGCAAACAGGTGAAGGGTGAAGGGTAAAATCGTTTTTCGATTTTAAATTTTCTATGCTATAAAGATTTTTCTAAAAACTACCACCTCTATTTTTATAGAAATACTGCTACTATCAATTTCTATAATAAGAAAATAGGAGAACAGAATGCCAAGCAGATATTCTTAGTTTCGCCAAGTTTGCAAAGCGCCTAAGGAAGGGCACTATTGTGCCAAGGCAAGGGCACCATCGTGCTCGGGTAAGAGCACTTTTGTGCCCCCGAGAAGCGCAATGGTGCACAAGTCAGACACCACCCGAAAACCCGAAGCACAGATTTCTATCTTTCAGAGATACGAGTTACAAACAAGTCTTTAGTACTTAAGTAATAACCGCATAAAATGTTTCATTTACCTATCATTATGTTTCATTAGTAAAGAAACACTCATTCTCAGGCGATTTTTCACGATAAATAATCTTAAAACCGTTGGTGTATTCAAATTAAAATTGTACTTTTGTCGTCAGAAAATTTCCATTTATATGGAGACATCTCTGTAAACAAGCGAAGGAAGGAATCTGAATTTGCAGTAACAAACTTGAAGAATCTAAATAATTAATATACAAAAACAATACTATTATGGTAAGCAACAACATTCCAGTAGTCAAGCTCGGTATCATTGCCGTTAGCCGTGACTGTTTCCCTATTGCTCTCTCTACCCAGCGTCGTGAGAACATCGTAAAAGAATACAAAGGTGACTTGTACAACTGCAAGACAACTGTAGAGAATGAGCAAGATATGCTCAAGGCTGTAGCTGATGTGAAAGAACAGGGTTGCAATGCATTAGTTGTATTCCTTGGCAACTTTGGTCCAGAGACACCAGAGACATTGATTGCCAAAAACTTTGATGGTCCAGTAATGTTTGTTGCTGCAGCAGAAGGCGATGGCGACATGATCAATGGTCGCGGCGATGCATATTGCGGTATGCTCAACTGCTCTTACAACCTCGGTATGCGCCACTTGAAGGGATATATTCCTGAGTACCCAGTAGGCACAGCAGAGGACGTAGCAAAGATGATAGCAGACTTCGTACCAGTGGCTCGTGTCATTCTCGGTTTGAAGGGTTTAAAGATCATTACATTCGGTCCTCGTCCTCAGGATTTCTTCGCTTGCAATGCTCCTATCAAGGGCTTGTATGAACTGGGTGTAGAAATCGAGGAAAATTCAGAGCTCGACCTTCTCGTATCTTATAAGGAACATGAGAACGACCCACGCATCGATGATGTATGCAAGGATATGGCGGAAGAAATGGGCGAAGGCAAGTACTATCCAGACTTGAGTCGTCGCATGGCACAATTTGAGTTGACATTACTCGACTGGGCAGAGAACCACAAGGGTTCACGCCAGTATGTAGCATTTGCAGACAAGTGCTGGCCTGCATTCCCAAGCCAGTTCGGTTTTGAACCATGCTATGTAAACAGCCGTTTGGTAAGCCGTGGCATCCCTGTAGCTTGCGAGGTAGATATCTATGGTGCACTCTCTGAGTATATCGGTATGTGTGCTTCCGACGATACAGTAACATTGCTCGACATCAACAACTCAGTACCTAAGTACATCTATGATGAGGACATCGTTGGCAAGTACGACTACAAATTGACCGATACCTTCATGGGCTTCCACTGCGGTAACACGCCTCAGTGCAAGATGTGTTCTACCCGTGCCATCAAGTATCAGTTGATTCAGAACCGTTTGTTGGAGAATGGCGGCAAACCAGACTTTACCCGTGGTACTCTGGAAGGAGACATAGCAGCTTCAGATATCACATTCTATCGCTTGCAGTGCGATTCAGAGGGCAATCTCCGCAGCTACATTGCCGAAGGAGAAGTTCTCGACGTTCCTACCCGTTCATTCGGTGGTATCGGTATCTTCGCTATCAACGAGATGGGTCGTTTCTACCGCCACGTATTGATACAGAAGGGTTATCCACATCATGGAGCCGTAGCATTCTCTCACGTAGGCAAGACCCTGTTTGAGGTATTCAAGTATCTCGGCATCAAGGACATCGCTTACAACCAGCCAGCAACTTTGCCTTATCCTACAGAGAATCCTTGGAAGTAATTATAAGAAACATTATATTACACTATAATCACAAGAGGGTGTGTCATAAGTTCATGACGCACCCTTTTTCGCAACTTGAATAAATTAAGTTAAAATTAATTAGGTAGGTTGCTGTTGGTAATTGAAATACAAAAAGATACTGTAGCTATAGGCAACAAAAATCAATCATTTTTATTAACAAAATTACATTTAAGCTCAGCATTTCCTCTAAAGAAGTGCAAGCACGAACTCTAATGATGCGCTTTATTAAGGTCTAATGATGCGCATCGTTAGGTATTAATAAAGCGCATCGTTAGGTGTTAATAAAGCGCATCATTAGGTGTTAAAGAAGCGCATCGTTAGGTCATGTGGATTTTTTACCAGTTATATTCCTGGAAATCAGCAAATTATACTCCTTTCAAGACAGCGAATTTCAGTCGATCCTTGGTCATGCACCTTGAGAAAAATTCATGGTAGCAATAGGATGAGGCATAAAACCATAGAACTTTTTTCGCAGAAAAAACAAGGGTGCATCATAGAAAAAACTACGACACACCCTCTTTTTGTGTAAAATTATATGTGATGACCTATTGAATTATCAGCAGATAATCACCGCTAAAGCGATGAATTACTGAGCCTCCAGATAGAGCACTCGTGAAGACCAGTCTGTTTTCTTGCCCCAATCTACTTCATTGGTATAAGGCATCTCCAAACCATGTTCCATCAAATACTTACCCGAATAGAACTTACCCTCGCAGTCGAGAGGCTTGTTGTCGATGACATCCAGCTCACGTACCTTATACATCTTATTGGCATCCAAACCAGCCATCTTGACTAATGGCAAATGTACATTATAGAAATTAGCTATCTTCCACCAATAGAACACAGCCTTGTCCTTTGCCTCGCTTACATACATAATGGAAGACAAACCCTGATTATCGTATGGTGAAACCAAGCGATAGAGATCACCAAACTGTACGACAGGGCGGATTTCCTTATACTCAGAAATGGCTTTCTTGCAAAGCGCCTTCTCTTCATCAGTCATATTCTTAGGCTGGATTTCCATACCCAGACGACCGCTCATCGCCACATCAATACGATACTTCAAGGAAGTGGTACGGAAGACGGTATGATTAGGAACCGCAGAGATATGGCTTGCCATAGCGATGGCTGGGAAGAAATAGCTGGTACCATACTGCATGTAGATACGCTGGAGGGCATCGGTATTATCGCTCACCCAAAACTCGTCGAAGCCACGGAGCATTCCCCAGTTGGCTCTACCACCACCACTCGCACAGCACTGGATAACTACATCTTTATATTTGGCACGGATACGGTCAATAACTTTGGCAAATCCCTGATGATAAGCGATATAGAGATGACTCTGATCTGCCATTGGGAGATATTGGCTTCCGTGATTCATAATGGCCATGTTGGCATCCCACTTGATGTAAGCTATCTCAGGATACTTGGTCAGCAAATTGTCAACCACACCATAAACAAAGTCCTGTACCTTCGGATTGGACAGATCGAGAACCAGCTGCGTACCGCCACGTCCCAATACTGCATCACGTTTAGGAGCCTTGATGACCCAGTCTGGATGTTTCTCATAAAGTTCACTTACGGAATTGGTCATTTCCGGTTCTATCCAGATACCAAATTTCACGCCGTTTTTCTTGGCATCACGAAGCAAACCCTCTATGCCATCAGGCAATTTTTCGGTATCAACCACCCAGTCGCCAAGTGCACAGTTGTCTGTCTTACGAGGATATTTCTTGCCAAACCATCCGTCATCCATCACAAAGAGTTCACCTCCCATGCCATGGATGTCGGCCATCATCTGGTCCATCCCCTTCTGATTGATATCGAAATAAACGCCCTCCCAGGAGTTCAAAAGGATGTCACGCTCCTTGTCACCATGAGCGAGGATATACTTACGTCCCCATTTATGGAAATTGCGACTTGCGCCACTCAAACCTTCTGTAGAATAAGTCAAAGCGAGAGCTGGAGTCTTGAAAGTCTCACCTTTCTTCAGATGATACTCAGAATTCTGCTCATTGATACCGGCAAAGAAATAATGATATTCGGTATCATCAGTAACCGTTTTCAACTTATAGTTGCCGCTATATACAAGCGCTGCGCCAATGACATCACCCGTATTCTCCTGTCCCTTGCCATTGAGTGAAAACATCACTTCACCATGATCGGTATGAGAATTTCGAGTACCGTCGTTGTTGCGGATAACAAATTCGCCTGGTTGCAGTTTCTCGTGACTGAGTTGACCCTCGTTCGCCCAAGTGCCAGAGAGATGGCTCATCCAGACATCCCCGCGGCGGATAGGAAGCATGGCAGAAGCGAAAGTAGTCAGAGTAACCGTTCCCTTCTCGCCGTTCTGGATTTCCGTCCAAGCCTCAATCATATCCACATCACTATATGTGCGATATTTCAAATCCACCTTTATACGATATACAGGATCCTTGAGATGAATGGTAGTGACGGTAGCATTTCCTTCTGCTTTCACATCGCTTCCTGTTGCCACGAGTGCAGTAGAGAGATTTCCATCGCTATGACGCATGGCGAGCGCAGCCTCAGCAGGAGTGTTCAAACCATAAGCAGGATAAGCATCCATACGACCGTTATCAGCCACTTTCAGATTCTGTAAATCAGCGTTATTCAACCTGGTACCGAAATAGAGATACTGGGCTGGCTTACCGTTCTCTACATCAAGAACAAGCGACATTTTCCCTGTATTCACCGATACCTTTTCTGCCATCGCAGGCAAAGCAATGGTCAAGAGTAAGAAAGCAATTGATTTTAACTTCATGATATATCGTTCAGTTATTAGTAATTATTCGTTTCCCAATCGTCTTCGAAAGCTATTCTAATAGAGTAAGAACCACTTTCCGTATGCAAATTTATAAAAAAAAGTTTTAGTCTCCAATATTTTTTTACCTTATTTTCGGGAGAAAGCAGAAAAGGACAAAGAAAAGACAAATAAAGCAAAGGTCGGGGCTTCCATATCGAGCCCACCGACCTTTGCTTTATCAATTAGTATAACTTAAAATTCAAATTCAGCGAAACACTCTTGGAAGGAGCATCGTCACTATAGAACACGCCATGCAAACTTCCTTGTATGCCAGGCCACTGATGTCCATAATACTCAAACTTCAAGCCATCATGCTTTTCGTATTTGTCATCTGCTGTCACAATGAAAGCATTCCATTTAGCAGTAATAGGAGATATATGGGTAGGATGATACTCGGTTACATCACCTGTTTTATTGTTCTTTATCTTTATGCAACAAGTATCATCTGATTGAACAGGTTCCCCATCATTTGGCGAATATACCAGACAGTTGGTTCGTCTCAAATCGCTAATGTGGAGGAAAAGTGTCACCACAGAGTCTGGCATATCAACCATCTTTACTTCCCAATCAAATATTCGTGGAACATCACTTCCCTCTATATTTTTAAATGAATAATACGATTTCTCTGAAGTAACATCAGCATTAATGTCATTCATCAAGATCGGAGATTGATTGAATTCTCCCTCTACATAATTCTGATGATATATGTTTTCCTTTACATCATCATCAGAACAAGCCACGATATTTAACAACATAAATACCGAAAGCAGCAACAAAGCAAAAGACTTAATCTTCATCATTTTACACACCTTTTAATAATTCGGGTGCAAAGGTACTGACTATTTTTCTTTCGGCTTCTAACAAAAACCTAATATTTTTCTAATATTTTCTCCGCATTTTCGTTAGATTGTTAAAGGGCGGCTTGCATTATCTCACCAAAAACTTGGTTTTATTATATATTTTAATTACCTTTGCACCAAAATCAACGGTTCAATGAAAAAAGTATATGTCATTTCTCTGATAGCTATCATTGCTATTGCTAGCTTACAAGGATATAATATAAGCTTGCAACACAAGAATTATGCCCTTAAAGAAATGGATAGAGTCAATAGCGTTATCAGTAGTTCTATTGACGAAGAACTTAGCCTCAGAAATAGAAAGAGCATTCATCCTGACAAAGTTGGCCAACAACACTTTTTATATAAAGCGTATGAGCCAAATGAACCAACACCATCAAACACAAAAGACAAAACGATTGATTTAAGAGACATAGATGCCAAAGAACTAAAGAGAAAAGGTATCATCCATTCTTCTACAGACATTCTGAATCTTATCATGCAAGATTATAATCAGAAAAAGGGCAACGACATCAATCTGGCAATTCTATATACAATCTTTACCCACAACTTAAAAAGCGACTTTACGCATACCATATATTTATTAGACAAAAACAAGAATGTCATAAAGAAGGTAGGCGACCAAAACGATAAAGATAGTTGGTATAAAAGTGAGGACATTGCCATCAATTTGGCCAATCCTCGTTTCATCCGAGTCGCCGTCCACATCACTCCCTCGCAATTCATCTTCCAGTCCATTTGGACATTGGTGCTGTCATTGCTCTTCGTACTCATTGCTGCAATTTGCATCTACTATCAGTTGAGGGAGATACGGAGTATGGACAGACTGCTGAAAAGCAGGGAGTTGACCGTCAACAGCATCATCCACGACCTCAAGTCTCCTATCAACAGCATCATCATACTGATGGGAGTCATCAAACAGAAGATGACTGATGCCACAACCCTGACACTCGCCGGACAAATCACCAACAAGGCGAAGCAACTGGTGTGCGACATCGAGACCATCCTGTCAACCGCCAGCGACAAACGAAGAATCATACTCAACCTGGAGAATGTCAATGCCGTAGAACTGGCGAACAACGCCAAACAGGATGTCGACATCATCTACAAGGACAAGCCACATACCATCACCATCCACAACGACACACAAGGCAACGGTACCGTCAAAGCAGACAAGATGTATCTGCTCAACGTGATTAGAAACCTAGTGGAGAATGCCGTCAAATATGCTGATAACGGAGTGCTGGTAAACGTCTCCATCAAACGGAACGACAGGGCTTTACAAATCAGTGTGGCTGACAATGGATGGGGTATCAGCAAGAAAGACCAGAAACAAATATTCAAGCAGTTCTACCGAGTGGCTCACAAGCATAGCCCTAGGGGGCATGGCATCGGACTCGCCCTTGTGAAGTATGTAGTGGAATCACACGGTGGACAGATTATCGTAAATAGTGAAATCGGAAAGGGAAGCAAGTTCGTCTTCTATATTCCTTTTCAATAATAGATTCGAAAATATGGATAAGATAAAAATACTAATCGTTGATGACGATGCTATGCTGGGTGCTACCATCACCTTGGGATTGGAAGCGATGGGCATGCAGCCTGTCTACCAGACCTCCTTGGCTGGCTTGCAAGCCGTCGTCAAGTCGGCTAATCCCAACATCATCCTGCTGGACGTGGAAATCGGCGAAGACAATGGCATCGAACAAATGCAACAACTGAAACTTTTTGCTCCCAACATTCCCGTCATCTTCATATCTTCCCATACCGACGCTGGCTATGTGTCACAAGCCATCAACCAAGGAGCGGTCGCCTTCCTGAAAAAACCTTTCGAGCTGGAGGAACTCTCCGCATATATCAAGCGATTTGCCAAGATGGACACGCCACAGGACGCTGCATCCTGTGTCGCTATCGGACAATATGCACTCGACCTGAACACTCGACAACTCACTTATCAAGAAGAAAGCAAAGGCAGGCTCACCGTCAAGCAGTTACAAGTGATTCGATTCCTCTTGGAGCACCCCAACGAAACCATCAGTCGACAAATGCTCAAACAGGAACTTTGGCCAGACGGCAATGACTCAGACCCAAGCCTTGACAACTATATCTCGCAACTACGCAAGATATTCGCCAAGGATTCCCATATCCAAATCATTACGATTCCAAAAATCGGTATTAAACTCAAAATATGAAACTCAAAATTCATTTCAGTCATAAGGAGGAACTCTGGAACTCCTGGTCTCATGCCGGAGGCATCCTGCTGGGTGTCATCGTGGGCATCATCTTCCTCTATTGGTGTTTCACGCAGCACAATGGTTGGGCCACAGCGGGCATCATCCTCTATCTTTTCGGTATGCTCATGTCATACATCGCTTCCACCACCTACCATGCCATTTCCGCTTGGAGTAAATGGAAGGAACGTCTGCGCAAGTGGGATCATGCCGCCATCTACTGGCATATTGCCGGTTCCTACTCCCCTATCACGCTCATAGCCATGCGCGAACAGGGTTACTGGGGATGGAGCCTTTTTATCTTTATCTGGGCTTGCGCCATTGCTGGAACCGTCATGAGTTTTGCCAAGCTCAAGGACCACAGCAACTTAGAGACTCTTTGCTTTGTCGGCATGGGTCTCTCTGTTCTCGTTGCCTTCAAGCCTCTTATCGATTCTGTTTCCCCAGCCACAGTCTGGTGGATTATTGCAGAAGGTATTTGCTACATCACGGGTGCTGTATTTTACAGTATCAACAAGAAGAAATACATGCATTCCGTATTCCACTTCTTTGTGCTGGCAGGTAGTGTCTGCCACATCATCGCCGTTTGGGACATCCTCATGAAATATATCTAAACAACTTAAGAATAAGGATCAAGGCATCGGAAAGTTTTCGCTTTCTGATGCCTTTACTTTTTTATAATGCTCTATATTACAAGACGTTCATCCATATCATACTCTTCTTCTAATATAATAAGGTGGGATTGTTAACAATACGTTAAAGTATGAAAATAATTGCCCCAAAGTTTGGAACTTATCGCAGAAAAGCATACCTTTGCAGTGTTCTATTGAAGTAGTACACTAAAACATTAAAGATTATGATACAGATTAAAGACATTGATTTCAGATACCCAGGTAGCAAGCACCTTGTATTTAGAGATTTCTCTTTGGAACTCAAGGAGAACAACATTTATGGCTTGCTCGGCAAGAACGGTACAGGCAAGAGCACCCTGCTCTACCTCATCAGCGGATTGCTCCGCCAGCAACAAGGTACCGTTCTCGTGGATGGCATTTCGGCACAAGATCGCAAAGCCGAGATGCTGAAGGACATCTTCATGGTGCCCGAAGAGTTTGAACTGCCCAACGTTTCCCTCGCCACCTACGTGAAGATGAACCAGGGGTTCTATCCTAACTTCTCGCAGGAAGTGCTGGACCGTTGCCTCAAGGATTTTGATTTACCACTCTCTCTCAAGTTGAACGAACTCTCGATGGGACAGAAGAAGAAGGTATTCATGAGTTTCGCACTCGCCACGGGTACCCGCTTTCTTCTGATGGACGAGCCAACCAATGGTCTCGACATCCCATCGAAGAGCCAGTTCCGTAAGGTCATCGCCAACAACATGACGGAAGACCGCACCCTCATCATCTCTACTCATCAGGTGCACGATGTAGAGTCGTTGCTCGACCACATCATCATCATGAACCAGAGCCAGCTCCTGCTCGATGCATCGGTTTCAGACATCTGCGAGAAATACATCTTCGAGTACCGCAACCCACAGGAGATGGACGACACCGTGCTCTACGCCGAGCCAACCCTGCAGGGCAATGCCGCCATCTGCAAGCGACAGGAGGGTGAACAGGAAACACAGATGAACCTGGAGTTGCTCTTCAATGCAGTAATTAATGGAAAATTAAACGATTAAAAATTAGACGATTATGAAAAAGAATTTCGATTTACATAGATTAAGCATGGTACTTCGTTGGGATATTCTCACCAACTGGCAGCGTCATCTTGGAGCTACAGCAGGTCTCGCCATCTGCATTTCCATCTATTGTGTATTGCGACTTTTTAGCATGAGATATTGGCTTAACTCAACCGATGTAGAGCTGGCTGGTCATCAATACCAGGTAAGTGTTTGCATGTTCTTTTCTATAATAGCATTCATCGCGTTCTACGTCTTGGCAAGTTGTATATTCAATAACATGAAGACTAAATTGCAAAGAGAGAGTTTCCTGATGCTTCCTGCTTGTAATCTAGAGAAGTTTGTGGCCCGACTACTCATGATGAGTATCGGTGTTTTGGTTCAACTTTTTGCAGCAGTAATCTTGTCCGATGTTATACTGTTCATCTTTAGTTTCATCATCACTCCAGATTTTCATATCAGCATCACCTGGGCTGTGCTCAGCCATATTATTTCCACAATTCACCCTTTCGACAACGACTGGCTGAAATGGATTACCCTCTATTCATTCATACTATTTTCCCATTCTTTCGCAACACTTGGCGGAACATTCTATCGCAAGTTGCCTGTATTGCTAACAGCTTGCACGGGCATTCTTCTTAGTATGATTTTGGGATACATAATCAACAAATTAGGAGAAGCTGGAGTTTTTGATTTCTTCAGTCATATTAACTTCAGCAATGGTTCCACAGCTGACTATTGTATAACAATTACAGCATTCTTTGTTTTTCTGGCTTTGGCTGCCTTCAACTATTGGGCATCTTACAAGCTCTTCACCCGCATGCAGGTTATCTGCAACAAGTGGATCAACATCTAAGAATTAAAATTTGAAGATTATGAATTTCAGTAATGAT
>ERZ1031845.759-NODE-759-length-11302-cov-8.388103_pt1 | contig 11302 bp, 11 predicted proteins | sample MGYA00518169_ERZ1031845 | MGnify/ENA primary metagenome ERZ1031845 (study PRJEB33719, sample SAMN04261265) | wastewater metagenome | biome: rural village; feature: human; material: feces | host: Homo sapiens | place: El Salvador | collected 2014-01-14 ...
GTAGTAAAGGTATTTTTTATCGAGGAGTGAGAAAAATATAGTTATGAAGTACATGACTTTGGATGAAATTCGTGATATGTGGCTCGAGTTCTTCAACGAACACGGATGCCATATAGAACAATCAGCTTCGTTGATTCCTGACAACGATCCTTCATTGTTGTTTATCAATGCCGGTGTTGCTGCATTGAAAAAGTATTTTGATGGACGTGTCACACCACCTTACAGAAGATTGACCAACGCTCAGAAATGTATCCGTACTAACGATATCGAAAATGTCGGACGTACAGATCGTCACCACACATTCTTTGAGATGCTCGGAAACTTTTCTATTGGTGATTATTTCAGAGATGAGGTTATTCCTTGGGCTTTTGAGTTATTGACTAGTGAGAAGTGGTTTGGTTTTCCTAAAGAAAAACTTTATATCACATATTATCCTGATGATATCGCAACTAGAGATCTTTGGATAAAGTGTGGTATGGATCCTGATCACATGATTCCTTCAGAAGACAACTTTTGGGAAATTGGTGAAGGACCTTGTGGACCTGATACTGAGATCAACTTCGATCGTGGAGAGGAATATGACCCAGAACATATCGGAATCAAGTTATTGAAAGACGATATTGAAAACGATCGTTATATTGAGCTTTGGAACATAGTCTTCTCTCAATTCAATTCCAAGCCTGGAATGAAACGTGAAGATTACCCTGAACTTCCACATAAGAACATCGATACTGGTGCTTCATTGGAACGTTTTGCATGTATTATGCAAAAGACTGAATCCAATTTTGAAATCGATACATTCAAGCCTATTATCGATGAAATCATGAAGGAATCAGGAAAGCCTTATGAAGGCAAATACAAGATGGCTTATAGAGTTGTGGCAGACCACACTAGATGTTTGGTCTTCGCCTTGGCTGATGGCTGTCTATTCTCTAACGAAGGCAGAGGATACGTTCTTCGTAGAATCTTGAGAAGAGCAGAGAGATTTGCTAAATCTTTAGGACTTCCTTCTGGATTTATAGCAAAACTTGTTCCGTTTGTAGTAAAAACAAATGATCATTTCTATCCTTATCTTAAGGAGAAAGAAGAGAAGGTCACAAAGATGATCTTGGCTGAAGAGGAGAGATTTGCCTCTACTTTGAAGATTGGTGAAAAACTCTTAGGCGAGTATCTATCCAAGGATACTGACACTCTTTCTGCTGAAGATGCATTCAAGCTTTCTGATACTTACGGATTCCCATTTGAATTGACAAAGGAAATCGTAGCAGATAAAGGCAAGAAAGTAGATGAAAAAGGTTATGAGAAACTCTTGGCTGAACAAAAAGAAAGAGCTAGACAAGCTCGTGCTGCTCAAGGAATTGTCACTTATGGTTCCCAATTCAAGGATTTGATGGAATTCAATACTCCTTCTACTTTCATTTATGATGATAAGGTGATTGAAGCTAAAGTAATCGGAACATTCAAGAATGGTGTTAAAGTAGATGAAATCACCGATGAAGGTGCTGTAGCCTTCGATACTACTAACTTCTATGCAGAACAAGGTGGTCAAGTGGCTGATACTGGAAGCATAGTGAATGATTCTACAGAAGCTGAAGTCACTGATTGTCAGCATGCTCCTAATAAGCAAAACTTAGCTTTCGTCAAAGTCTTGTTCGGATCTATTAAAGTCGGAGATACATTTACATTAAAACCTGATTTTGCTACTCGTTCATTGACAAGAAAGAATCACTCAGCATGTCACTTGCTCCATCAAGCTTTGTCTGATGTCTTAAATCACAATACTGCTCAAGTTCCTCAGGAAGGATCTTTGGTCGGACCTCATATCTGCCGTTTGGATTTTGCTTGGGATAGAAAATTGACTCAAGACGAGCTCGATTTGATTGAAGAAGATGTAAACAACAGAATCGAGTCCAAGACTCCTTGTGAAGTTAAATATATGGACAAGGCAGAAGCTATGAAGCTTCCTGCCTATCACCAATTTGCTTCTAAGTATGGCGCTACAGTTAGAGTCGTCAAGATGGGAGATGCAGAAGAGTTCTGTGGTGGAACCCATGTATCTAATACTGAAGATATAAATGTCTTTGCTATTGTTTCCGAACAGGCTATTTCTTCTGGTGTCCGTAGAATTGTTGCTGTTACTGGTAAAGATGCTTATGACTACCTCAAAGGATATCAAAAGAATATCAAGGGATTAGTTGAGAATCTCGGCTTGACTGGTGAGAAGGATGTCACTCCTAAGATCAAAAGCTTATTGGCAAATAACGATCAACTCAAGAAGGATGTTAAGGATTTGAAGGAAAAGGTTGCTTCTATCGAAAAGGAAGAACTTGAGAGTAAATTCAAAGAGGTCAATGGTGTATCTGTCTTGGTAGTTAAAGAGAACGATATGGATCACGCCCAATTGAATAGCTTGATTTCATCTCTCATCAATGAACACAAGAACGGAGTAGCTTTCATCGCCTCTGTCTCAAAGGATAGAATCGATTTGGGAGTAGGTGTTGGAAGTGAAGCTTTGAAGAGCGGACTAAAAGCAGGAGATATCATGAAGAAAGCTTCTGCCTTGTTGGATGGAAGAGGAGGTGGACGTCCTGACATCGCCTTCGGAAGTGGAAAATCGATGGAGAAATTCAATCAAGTTTCTTCCTTGATTGAAGGATTGATCAAGTAGTGGGATTTAAGCCTATTTTGGGGCTTGACCTAGGGATGTGTACCTTGGGCATAGCCATAAGCCGTTCTGGCCATATGGCAAGTCCTTTGGAAAACATGCATTTTCCTAATGGCAAGTTCGATGATTGTTATCCTAGGGTAATTCAATACATAAGAGATAACTTTATCGGATTGGTAGTATTGGGAAGACCATGCTTTCCTTCTGGTGATCCATCACCTATGACAGAGACTGTACTGGGGTTTAAAGCTGAATTAGAGAAAAGATTAAGCGAAGCTAATCTCAAAATCGATATTGTTCTTCAGGATGAACAATATTCGACTTTGGAAGCTGCTTCCTTGATGCATGACGAGAATTTGTCCCATAAAAAACAAAAACCTAAAATTGATCAAGTAGCTGCTTGTGTCATCTTAGAAAGATACCTTAGGAAAAATGGATACGATGTTTGGTGATAAAGGAGAAAAGAAAAATGGCTGAGAACGAAGAAAAAGAAATCGAAGAAGTCGATGAAGATGATGATGTCATCATTCTTCAAGACGAGAACGGAAATGAGATAAAGAGAAAGATAGCCTTTACGGTTAGAGATGACATGCTTCATGTTCTCTTTGTCTATGTCTTTGAAGATGATGAAGAAACAGTCGATGTTTTGTATGCTCAAATCGATGAGGATGGTAATCCTACTAGCGATGAACTTCAGGAAATCGACGACGATTCCAAATATATGGATATTGCAAGCAAATATTTGAATCAGTACAACCAAGGCACTCTTATGTCTCACGAAGATGCTTTGAAAGAAGATGAGGAGTTGATGAAAGAAGCTACTCGTACTAAGTAAGCTTATACAACATCGGCTATGCCGATGTTATTTTTTAATTAACTGAAAGGATAAAGGATATGGCGAAAAAGAAAAAGGAGTATCCGTCTGCTGGCAGAACTGTTGATTCTGCTAAGCGATATAAGAAAGACTTCTTTTGGGGTCCTTTCTTCAAGATGTTTGAAGCAATCTTTGAATTGATAACTCCGGTCATGATGTCTTTGATTGTTTCAAAAGGTCTTATTTATAACGAAGCTGGCGTAGTGACAGGTGCTAATTGGAACCTGGTCGGTGGCTTGATAGGTGCGATGTTGGCCATGACTTTCTTAGGCTTTGGTTCGACTATGATTTGTCAATACAAGGCGGCTAGGGCATCGCAGGGAACGGGAACTGATTTGAGAAACAGATTGTTCGCCCATGTTCAAAAGCTTCCAGCAAGTCAAATGGAAGAATTCGGAATAGGAAATATCATAAACGTCATAACCAATGATACTAACCAGGTTCAACAAGGTGTCGCAATGTTGATAAGACTTGCTATCCGTGCTCCTTTCTTGGTTATTGGTGCAATCGTAGCATCTCTCATTATCGATTGGAAATCCGGATTAGTCTTCATAGGATTGGCAATAGTGTTGTTCGCATTCTTGTTGCTTGTCTTACCTAAGACTTCTAAGGGTTATGTTAAAGTCCAGGAAAAACTCGATGTTCTTTCTCAAAAGACTGATGACTCATTGAGTGGTGCTAGAGTCGTCAGAGCATTTAATAAGGAAGAGTTTGAATTGGATAAATTCTCTAAAGCTTCTGGAGAATATGTCGATGAATCATTAAAGATTTCTAAGATTACTTCTTTGATGGGACCTGTGACGACATTCGCAATCAATGTAGTCATTTTGATCTTAGTCATCATCGGATCCATGAGCGGAATATTCAATCCCAACGCCACAGCTGAAATCATCGCTAGCGAGAATGGAAAGATAGTTGCTTTGGTCAACTATTTGAACCAGATCCTTCAAGCTATTGTCGTAGTAACTAACCTTATCATCATCTTTACAAAGTCTTATGCTTCAATGAAGAGATGTGATAAGTTACTAGCTATAGAGCCTAATTTGGTGAATGATCCCAAGGTTCAACCTTTTGATATCGAAATAGGTCAACCTTTATATGAATTGAAGAATGCTGCATTGAATTATCCTGGAAGTGATGTTCCTGCTATCGATAATTTGAATATTACAATTCATAAAGGCGATAGAATCGGAATAATCGGTGGAACCGGAAGTGGTAAGTCGTCAATCTTGAATTTGTTGCTAAGATTCTATGATCCATCCAAGGGTGAAATAGATTATAAAGGTCATCCTTTAAAGGATTATGATCTTCATGCCTTGTATAAGGAAATAGGATATGTTCCTCAAAAACCTCAAGTTTATAGAGGAACTATTAAAAGCAATCTTCTCTTATCCAACCCTAACGCTACTGAGGACGATATGAAAGATGCTTTGAATAACGCACTATGTGATTATGTCTTCAAAGATGAAAAAGGTCTCGATAGGCCTATAGAAGAAGGTGCTAAAGATTTATCCGGAGGTCAAAGACAAAGATTGGCAATCGCTATGGCTTTAGTTAAGAAACCATCCGTTATTTTCTTAGATGACTCATATTCAGCTTTGGACTTCCTATCGGAAAGAAAGCTTAGAGACAATCTATTAGCTTTAGGTAAAGATTTAACGCAAGTAGTCATCTCGGAAAGAGTTTCTTCTTTGATGGGCTGCGACTTGATCATGGTCTTGGACAAAGGCCAAGTGGAGAGCATCGGTAAGCCCGATGAGCTCTATGGAAAGAGCAAGGTGTTCACTGAAATTGTGGATGTCCAGAAAGGATTGACAAGATGAACGAGATTAAGAGAAAGGATGGATTTGGTGATATTTCCAAATTCTTGAAAAAGCATATTGGTCTTGAAGTGTTAGTCTTTATCTTGGCTTGTATCTATGTTGTTTCCTTATTGTTGACACCTTACTTCATGGGAAAGGCTATCGATTTAGCTTTTGACAAAGTCTATGTGACTGACTCGCCTGAATTAAAAACTGCAACTTATAATTTCTGGCTCGATATCGGACTTATGGGTGGGTTGACACTCGTCTCAGCCATTGCTGAATTCTTCTTCGAATATTTGGCAAATGTATTATCTCAACTCATCGTCAAGGATATTAGAGACTCAGTCTTTGAAAAGTTGACTTTTCTTCCTTTATCTTATGTCGATAATAGACCTCACGGTGATATGTTGACTTTGGCTAGTGTCGATACAGAAAACGTAATGACTGGAATCACTGGTGTGTTTAAGCAACTTCTTGAAGGTGTCTTTACATTGGCATTTACTCTAGTCTTCATGTATATCCTAAACTGGATATTAGCTTGTGTCGTGTTGATTCTTACCCCGTTGTCATTCTTCGTCTCAAAGTCTGTAAAGAAAGCTACTAAGAAACATTTCAAAGCCCAGGCAAAGACAGCTGGATCATTGGCTGGTTATACTTTGGAAAGAGTCAGAAACTATAAGACAGTAAAAGCCTTTGATATATCAGAACCGTCGCAAGATGAATTTGAAAAACTTGATGAGGAATTGTATAAAGAGGGAAGAAAAGCTCAGTTCTATTCTTCTTGGACCAACCCTTCGACAAGATTGATCAATAATGTCGTTTATACAGTCATCGGTGTAGTCGGAATCATCTTGGTCTATTTTTCTTCTAGCTTAGTCACTGGTAGCGATATTACTTGGCTTTCAATGGTCAAAGCGACATTGTCCATAGGTTCGTTCACAACATTCTTGACTTACGCTTTGAAGTTTGCCAAGCCGTTCAATGATATTTCTTCAGTTGCTACTGAAATTCAAAACGCTCAAGCTTCTTATAAGAGAATTCAAACTCTTCTTGAAGTCAAGGATGAGAAAGAACAAGATGAGGGTCTCGATCCTAATTTGAAACCAGGTGACTCTAAGACTATTGAATTCAAAGATGTCGAATTTGGATATGAGCCGACTCAACACATTTTGAAAGGACTCGACTTGCAAGTCTATGCTGGACATAAAGTGGCCTTGGTCGGTCCTACAGGATGTGGAAAGACAACTTTGATTAATTTGTTGCTGAGATTCTATGATCCTAGAAGTGGGCAAGTAATCTTGGGTGGAGTCGATTCACAAAAGATGCCTAAAGCTAATGTGAGAGGTATGTTTGGAATGGTCCTTCAAGATACTTGGATTTTCAAAGGAACTGTTAGAGAAAACATATCCTATGCAAAGCCTGATGCAACACTAGAAGAAGTCGAAGAAGCCGCAAGACGTGCTCAAGCTACTTCATTCATTGAAAGATTGCCTCAAAAGTACGATACAGTCATCTCCGCATCTAGCGGTTTATCGGAAGGTGAGAAGCAATTGATTTCAATCGCACGTGTCTTGTTGATGAATCCAGATATGATCATTCTCGATGAAGCAACTTCTTCATTGGATGCTGTCAGTGAAAAGAATATCACTGCTGCTATCGCAGAATTATCCACCAATAGAACTTCAATCGTTATCGCACATCGTTTACAAACTATTGTCAACGCTGATGCAATTGCCGTTATGATCGACGGCAAGATTGGTGAAATAGGAACCCATCAAGAACTCATGGCTAAGAAAGGCTTCTACTACAACCTCTACACAAGCCAATACAAGTAATAGTAAAAAAGAAAAATAAAACTCAGCCTTTGTGTGTGGCTGAGTTTTTTATTTAGCTTCTTCCACTTTCTTATTGAATTTGATAGATGGGAGAATCAGTAGTAGCAGAGTCATGATGGCAGCTAAAAGGAAGAAAGATGGATAATGACCTGATGCTCCTGAGACAAACTTAAATCCGTTTATCATATATTTAAAGACTAATTGACCGATTCCATTTATCAATCCATAAGACATAGTTACGATGAATACTCCAGGAGTCTTCAATTTAATTCCTACTATCTCGTTTAAGAATGGAACGAATGTCGAAGCAAAGCATCCGAATACTATTCCTCTCAAGGAATTCGTAGCCATCAATATTGCGATGGAAGAAGCTCCAAATCCTAATACTGATTTGACATCTATGTAGGTACAAACGCCTAATCCCAAGAATCTCAATACTGAAGCTGATATTCCTATGCTTAGGATTGCTTTTAGATTTGAGGATGATATTAGTGCAGCTACTATCAAACTAGTTATAAACTCAACCGCCTCATATAAGGCAGTCGACATTCCTAAAGAAGCGGGGTTGTTATCTTCTGTGTTTCCTAAATTCCAATAATCTGTATAGATATTGTCAGCGAATAATAATCCTCCTATTAGGAATGCGATTATTATCGTGTATAAGACGAAGTTCTTATTCTTGAATAAGTCTTTATATGAGTAAGATTGATTTTTAGTCTCTGGATGACTCAAAGATAAATCGTATGGTTTCATCCAATAAGTTAAAGACATCAAGAGAAGATAGATTGGGAGAATGCATATGAATCCATATCCATAGGCTGATGAACTATTGATGTTTAATCCTTGAAAAGCTTTTACGACGAATCCAATAACCAATGCGCCGAACATGTAACCCAATGATCCAAAACAACGCATCGAAGAGAATTTTGAGTGCTCTTCTACATTGATATCACCAGCTGTGGCATCCAACAGGTTATAAATAGACATGGAGAAGAAGTTTCCTATGATGGAGAAAATCAAGGTTAAGGCAAATGAGAAATTTACAAATCCTATCGAACAAATAAAGCATGATTCGATAGGAAGAAAAATCTTTAATAGAAATAGATTTCTCTTCTCGTTCTTAGATAGCTTTCCAATTATAATGTTTCCTAACAAGGCTGATAAAGGAATCGATGCTAATAATATTCCAACTTCTAAAGTATCAGTAAAAGCTAAAAGAAAATAACAAGGTAAGAATCCATAGACACATCCATCAGAAAAATATCTAAGAAAATATAAAAGACACATTTTTTTAGATTCGATTTGTTTGTTTCTATCCATATGTTTCTCCAAAAACAAAGAAATTATAATAATGTAGGTGATATAAAGAAATATGTATTTGCTTACAATGGAAATAAAAAAGGATGAAGTTATTCAAAAGAATAAAGGTCTTATATCTAGATGTTAAAGTTGTTTTCAATAATAATAGTTCAATAGACCTAAATACTGAGAAAAAATTAAAAGCTACATATAACCCTTTATTTAAAAGTTTATTTGGATTAAAATTATATAAAAAAATAGGATATTAAGGGGGTTGATATGACTTTCAAAATAAATGAGCTTTTATCAAGTGTCTCTGGCAATGAAAACATCTTCAGCAACTATTCGACTAAGGATTGGGTCGATATAGGAATTGCTTGTGGAGTTATATTGATCATCTTAGTTTTAGCCTTTATCTTCTTTAAAAAGAAGACTTCTTTGATAGCCTTCTTCTCAGTTACTTTGATTGGATTGGCTGTTTCCTTCATATTCAAATTATTCTATCTTTCGATAGTGATAGCAATGATAATCTTGATGGTCGGTGTTGTAGCAGTGTTCTTCAACCTTGGCCCATTGCATGAAGCTTTGACTCTTCCTTTTACTCCTAAGAAGAATAATCAACATTCGAAGAATGATGCTAAGGCTGCTGATTCAATGACTATTCCTTATAATGAACAAGATTTCTTCAAGGATGTTACTACTGCTGTATTAAAACTCTCTCAGACAAAGACAGGTGCAATAATGACTTTCCAAAGAAATATGAACTTGGATTCATATATGAAGAATGGAACTATCATCGATGCGCCTTTCACTCCTGAATTAGTCGAAACGATCTTTTATGTCGGAACAAGACTTCATGATGGTGCAATCATCGTTAAGAAGAACATCATAGTTGCCGCATCTGTCTATTTCACTCCTTCGACCAAAGCTTTGACTGGAAAGTTTGGAGCTAGACATAGAGCAGCTCTTGGAATTAGTGAAGCTACCGATTCTGTTACTGTAGTATGTAGTGAGGAAACCGGAAGAATTTCAATCGCATATAATGGCAAGATGGAATCTGTAAGACGTGATGAGTTTATGATTGTTTTCAAAGATTACATGACGAAATAGAGAAAGCTATTTCATTTAATGATGGGGCTTATACCCATCATTTTGTTTTAAAATAAAGATGGTCTAAGGAGCCTTATCTATGGTCAAATATGATTTCACTGATTTCTTATTAAAAGTGGAGGAGATTTCACAAGTCGGTCTTAAGTATTCAACAGATAATTATGCTTTAGATAACTATTATGAATTATCTAAGTTGACCAAGGATTATATTTCTAATATAGATAAGATTCAAAAAGAAGATTTGAATGTTTTTAAGAAGGATGTATATCCGACACCTAATGTTTCAGTTAGAACTATCTTTTTATCAGAAGATAAAAAGAAGGTTTTCTTGGTCAGAGAGGCTGTGGATGGTGGATGGTCTTTCCCGGGTGGATGGACTGAAATCGGTCTTTCTCCGATGGAAAGTGCAAAAAAAGAAGTGTGGGAAGAAGCCGGATCTGACTGTGATATCACTAGAATGATAGGCGCAATGGATCGATATTCTGGATTGAGAACGACAGGTACACCTGAATATATCCTTGTTTATCAAGGTGTTTTTAAAGGTGAAAAACACAAACCTACTTATGAGATATTGGAAACTGGATGGTTTCCAATAAATGACCTACCAGAAATTTCAAAGAAGAATGTCAGAGCTCAGATGGATAGAATGATTAAATGTGCTGTTGAAGGAACTTCCTTGTTAGATTAGTGTTTCTTTTATTTGTAATTTTGAAGAAAAAGATATATGATTATGCCGTTTGTTAAAAGAAAGGATTAATGTATGAATTTTTGTCCTAAATGTGGAAACTCAATCGGTGCTAATGACAAGTTTTGCCCTGTCTGTGGTGAAAAATTACAAAATGATCAACCTGGTGAAGTTGAAGTTAAACCTGTTAGTTCTAACGAACCCCACCAATATCAAGAACCCCACCAATATCAATATCAAGCCAGTGGTGTAGATACTAGAGAAAAAAGAAGGAAAAGGATAACGGAACTATATCGCTTGTCTGTGGCTCTATAGCTCTCGGATCAATCGTTTTTTCCTGGATTCCTTTTGTTGGAATCATCGGATTGGTTTTATCTATTGTTTCAATCGTATTCGGCAACAAAGCTAAGGGTAATAGCTATGGAAAGACTGGAAAAATTCTTGGAATTATAGCCTTAGTAATTCAAATCGTTGAGTTTGTTATCGGCCTAGTGGTATTTGGTTTGATTGTTGCTGGTGTTATTACAAATGGTGGAAATTATTACACTTACACTAGTTTATTTAACTTAATCGGAGGATTGAGATAATGTATTGTAGACAATGTGGAAAAGAAATACCTGCTGGTGCAAGATTCTGCACTTCTTGTGGAGCTCCACAAGATAGTGGAACAACAATAAATGCTAGAAAGTATGGAAAGTATGAAGATTGTTCACCTAAATCCAGAGGCTTAGCCTTGATTTTAGCTTGCTTAGGCTGTCTCATAATTTCTGGAATTCATAGATTCTATGTTGGAAAGATTGGAACAGGTATATTGTGGCTTTTGACCGGTGGTGTCTTTGGAATAGGAACTATCATCGATATTATTATGATTGCTTGTGGTTCTTTCGAAGATAGCGACGGCAAACCTTTGACTAATTGGAATTTCGAGGAATAATAAATTTCCATAGATCATAAAAACACAGCTTTGAGCTGTGTTTTTTGTTGTGTGACGGGCATGTCATATATCTAAAGGGTGAAAGTCCCGAATAG
>ERZ1031845.761-NODE-761-length-11277-cov-5.403582_pt1 | contig 11277 bp, 11 predicted proteins | sample MGYA00518169_ERZ1031845 | MGnify/ENA primary metagenome ERZ1031845 (study PRJEB33719, sample SAMN04261265) | wastewater metagenome | biome: rural village; feature: human; material: feces | host: Homo sapiens | place: El Salvador | collected 2014-01-14 ...
GATTCTGGAAATATCGACATACTGAAAATTCTTATAGAACACGGCACAAGAATAAAAAAAGTCCGTTATCTTCAAAATCCTATTGTGCAGACAGTTGCAACTGGAAATTTAGAGATGGCGCAGTTTTTTAAAGAGCTGGGTGAAGATTATACAATTGTTTCTGACGGAAAAAATATGATTCATCTTGCTGTAATGAATTTTCAGCCAGAAATGATTCCGTTTCTTGTGGAAAGCGGCGCAGAAATTAATGCGGAAGATGACGAGAATTTAACTCCGCTTTTAATTGCAATAAAAAATGATGAGCCGGAACAAATTTCTGTTCTTATTGAAAATGGAGCGGAAATTGAAAAAAGGAATGCAGATGGACAGACGCCGATTTTCTTTGCGATTGAAAATTTTTCTGGTGCGGCACTTCAAACACTTATAGATAAAAAAGCAGATATTGAAGCAAAAGATACAAAAGGAAGAACTCCATTTTTGTTTGCCTATGAAGTTGACAATGTCGATGCGGCAGGAAAACTTTTAAATGCAAACGCCACATTTCCGCAGCAACAAATATTTACAGCTTTAAACGACAAAAAACTTTCATATTTGCCGCTTCTTTTAAAAGCTGGCGCAGACATAACTGTTAAAGATTCTGCTGGGCGGAATGCGCTTCATGTGGCGGCGGAAAACTGCGATTCAAGTTCGCTTTCGCTGTTTTTGGAACTACCGGAAACTGCTTCGATAATAAATCAAAAGGATTCAAAAGGGAGAACTCCGCTTGTTTTGGCGTGTGGAACAGGAAGCGGATTTACAAATGGCGTTGCGCTTCTTTTAAATGCAGGCGCTTCCACAGAAGAAAAAGATGCCAGCGGAAATACTGCCATACATTCTTCAATTTTGACGAATACTGATTCGGCTTCCAAAGAGCTAAGTCAAATTGTGCTTGAAAAAAATTCAGGCTTACTGAATGCAAAAAACAATGCGGGACAAACTCCTCTTATGATTTCTTTGCAGAACAAAAAGCCTGAAACTTCTGCTTGGATTTTAGCTTTTCACCCGGATGTTTTGGCAAAAGACAATCTTGGAAACACAAGCCTTCATTATGCGTGCAGTTCCGGCATAGAAGATTCTGTAAAGAAAATAGTTTCTCTTGGGGCGGATGTAAATGTGCTGAACAGTCAGAATGAAAGTCCTATTTGTATTGCCTCTAAAAAACAGTACGAAAATATTTCTTACATTCTTTTAAAAATCCGTGGAATCAATATTGACACAAAAGATTTAAAAGGAAAGTCGGCGCGAAATTATTTGATGGATTTATATAATCTGCGGCATGATCAGTCTTCTAAACGATGGGAAAAATATTTTAATGAACGACAGGATGCATGGAATCGTGCGGCTGTGGCAAGAGATTCAAAATATAAACTTGAAAATGAGAACCGTGAACGAGAAAGTGAGAATAGATTATTGCAAAGAAAAATAGATAGTGCAAAAGAAGGAACGAACACAAGCGGATGGTCAAATAAAATTTTCTCCAATGATATGGCGATTGCTGCCAATAATCTTTCCATAACATTAGAAAATATTACAATTTCAGATGAAAATAAAAAAGCTGACGAATGCACAAAAAAAATGGATGCGGAAATGGAAATTCAAAAAAGTTACATTTCCAAAATGGAATCGTTGAATAATATTCCTCGTCAGTAGTAATGGTTTGAAAATTTAGGGGATTTTTATGAAGTTAAAACTGTATTTTTTTACATCGCTTTTTCCGCTTATTCTTGCATCTTGCGCAACAACAAATGTTTATCAAAAAACATATCAAAGATATTACGAGGATGACAAGCTTGTGAGCGAGGTAGTGGAACTTACAAAAGATGACAAGTTTGTTTCAAAATCCACAAAGGAAACTTGGACTGCAGAAGTGAGCGGACTTTATGCAGAAGCCTTTGTTGAGTCATCGGATTCTAATGCGGCAGAAACGATGAATGTAAAACTGTACAAGAATGGAAATTTTATAGGTGAAAAAAACTTTGTTTCAGTAAACGGGCGGCTTAAATTTGACACAAATTCTTCAGTTTCAACTGCAAACAAAAATTCTGAATATCGCAACCTTGTTGATTATGGCGACTTTGTTTATGTTGAGAATACTGTAAAAAATCAGGATTTCTTTGTTGCAAAAAAAGAAGTTACGCAGTTTCAGTGGCAAAAGGTTATGAAAACGAATTCAAGTACATATAAAGGAGAACAGCTTCCTGTTGAAGGAATTAGTTTATATGATGCGTTTGAGTTTTGTAATAAGCTCAGTATGAATGAAGGAAAATCACCATGCTACAGACTTTTAGGAACCACTTGGAATTATGATAAATCTGCTGACGGCTACAGAATTTTAACAGGAGACGAATTTATATTTGCGGCAAAAGGCGGACGAATTTCAGCAGGAACAAATTTTTCTGGAAGTAACTCAGCGGCAGAAGTGGCCTGGACAAAAAGCAATAGCGGAAAACAGACTCACGAGGTTGGAACAAAAAAGCCTAACGAGCTTGGTATTTTTGACATGAGCGGAAACGTTTGGGAATGGGTTTGGAGCGATAGCTACAATATTTGCGGCGGCTCTGTAAATGATGCTTCTGATAGTGCGAAGATTGGTTATACTTTAAAAGTTCCTGAAAATAAGATTTATGTCGATGTAGGATTTAGGATAGCACGGAATGTTACGAGTCAGGAAAAAATCACATTTTCAGAAAAGAAAAAACTTTCAGCAAGGTTGCCTTCATATTTTGCCACAGCCTACAAAGATGTGAATAAAAAACGCAAAACTCAACAAAATGTAACGGAGCTTGCCGAAACAACAGAGGAAAATTCAGCAACAAAAACAAGAAGTGAAATTTGCGTTGAGAAAGTGACTGTTCACAGCACTGTAGATAGCGGTTATTTAGCATATTCATTTTTAGGAAAACCGTTCGTTATTTTGGGAGCGACAACTTGGAACATTCTTAAATGCTTTGGTTATGCCTTTATAAATTTTGGAGGCGGTTATAATTTTGCAACAGGAAACTATTCGAGCAACAATGATTCTGTTTGGATGCTTCCGAGCTACAAAAAATCCAAGGAAAAGGCAACTGCCGCAAAAGAAGCCAATAGGATAAAACATTACCCAGAATATCATAAGGCATTCACAAACAATCATATTGAAGTTGACACATACAATCAAATTGCTGGAGCGGAATCAAGCAGGCTTTCTGATTCTGAAAAAATTTATGCGATTCAACATAGTGAGTTTGACAATACGATGTCTGTTTCACTTTCATCAAAAGCAGATGCTGCTTCAACAGCTGCTACGGCAAATATTATCGGTACTGCGGTTACAATTCCTATTTCTGCAATTACTTGGGTTGGCGGAGCTGCAATCGGAATTTGTGGAAGCATAAGCAAGTAAAAAATCCTTTTTACATAAGGATGAAAATAAATTTTTAGTTGGAGGAATTTTTATGAAAAAAATTTTAAGCGCGGTGTTTATCGCAATGGTATTAGGTATTTTTGCTGGGTGTGCTTCAAAACCTACTGGAGATGCTCGTGATACTTCTGCATATCAGCAGAATTTAAAGATGAATCTTCCGGCTTGGGCAGACGTGCAGTTTAAGAGTGGCTGGAACAAAGGCGGATATTATTGGAAAGGTCCTGTTGATGAAGCCGGTTTTTTTGCATCTGGAAAAGCAAAATATTCTGATGTGAGCACTTCTACAAGTGCCGCTGATTTGGATGGAAAGGCTCAAATCGCATTTTTTGTAAAGCAGGAATTAAATGCTATTGCAAAACAGGAATCTGATGCGGCAGATTCAGACAGCAAAACTCAGACTGCTTATAAAGATTTTCAGTCATCTGTAGCTCAAGTTAAAATTTCCGGCATTATTAGAGTTGACCGCTTTATTGCCGAAGATGGAACTGTATATGTTTTGATGTTTGTTCCTTCTGATGAAATTAAAAGAGCAATGCCTTCAGACAGCGAGTTCTCTCAGAAAGTTATGGACATATACGTTAATGGCTTGAGTGAAGACAAGGAATAAATTATGAAAAATCTGAAAAAAATTCTTTTTTGTGTCGCATTGCTTTTGAACTTGGGACTAATTTTTATTTCCTGTGATGCCCTTAAAGATGATGACGGATGTCCTTCTGCTGAAGATGCAGGTTATCCATATAGATACCACTTGTACTATACTACTAGTAGCGATGGTGTTTCTCACGAATATTCTAGCGACTCTGAGTGCAAAGCCAGAGCTGACAGTGAAGCTTTCCCAAAGTATTGCTACGAAGATGGAGTTTGCTATGGATACTCATTTCTTAGCAATCGTTATTAAAAAGAATATTATAAACTATACTATTGTTACGCTGTTCGCTTTTTTTGCTGGTATGTTGTTTTGCCAGAAGGAAAAAGTCGTTTACTTTATCCGTTCAAAAATGAACTACACAAAGGGAACTGCTCAAAAACTCTACAAGCAGTGGGACAAATCGAAAATGTTTTTTTATTCTGATTCAGGCGATTCCAAGCCGTTCACTGAATTCGAAGCAGAAAACAAAACTTATGCTTTGTATTTCTGGGCGACTTGGTGTCCGCATTGTGTAAATGTATTTGAAACAGTTGCGGCTTCTTCCAAAAAGATTCCTTTTGCTTCCCTTCCATTTGAAAAAAAGGAAGAATCTTATATTGATTATAAAAGTAAACACGATTACTTGTGGCAAGATTTGGTTCTTCATGAAAATGGCGGGCAAAAATTTATTCCGCGTGAAAAAGAATTTAATGTTCCGTTGATTCCGTCAGTATGGCTTATAAAAAACGGAAAAGTTAAAAAAGTTTTTATAGGTGAAAAGGGAATTAAGAAATTCAGTTTGTATTTATTAAATTCCCATTTTCAATATTAACTTAATACTCAAAATTTTTTCTGCAGTCGTATTTTCCCATTGCTGAAACATAAGAAATTTCGTCTGTTTCTATGACTTGTCCGTAAACGTCTGTCAGGCGGAATTTCTTTTTTCCGGAAATTAAATTTTGTCCATCAATTTTGTACCAGTTGTTTTGCGCAGAATCTCGTGTCATTTGCTTGTATGCAGAACCGTCAATGCTGATTTCAACTTTTTTAAGCGGATAGCGCATATTATAAAATCTTCCGGCAAGCCACCATTCATTGATTCCGTCTTTTGCCTGAAAGAAAATATTTGACGTTGTTGGATATGGAATCATTTTGAATGTAACGTCAATGTGCCCTAATTTTTCGTCCGCAAGTTTTGTGAATGCGTTTTTTGCAAGGTCAAAGAAATATGAGCTTTGGCTTGTCCATTTGCTGTTTTCTGAAGAAGGGCAGAGGTCAGTTATGAGAGCGTTGATTGTTGTTCCGTTGTAAGTTATTTCAAGGGCAGTTCCAGGTGGAAGCTCTGCAAGTTTTGGTTCTGAAACTGCGCATTTGTAAAATCCATTTTCAATCTGCGGAACATAATATGCTACAGAAGTTGCATCGTAGCCTTCATAAAAAGTGACAGTTCCAATTGTTGGCTCTGTGTATTTTCCTGCAAATGAAGATTCCTTTGAGCTGCTGTCATCTTCGTCATCTGAAAAAATTCCGTCTAAACCAGAGCAGCTGCACCCCCCCCATAAGGCGGCAATGCAAACAACAGCTTTGAGTGAAGAAAATAATTTAAAATGTTTCATGCATTGATTATAAAATCACTGTTCAACATTTTCAACAAAATTTATTGCAACGCTTTTTGGATTCTTTTCATTGCCTCTTCAAGAGTTTTACGCGGGCAGGCTGCATTTATCCGCTGAAATCCGTTTCCCGATGTTCCGAAAATTTTTCCGCTGTCAAGCCAAAGTTTCGCTTTGTTGATAATCAAGTCCTCAAGTTCCTGCACATTAAGTCCAGTTCCGCGGAAGTCAAGCCAGACAAGATAAGTTCCTTCGTGGTGAATCATTTTTACGCCGGAAAGATTTTTCTGTGTGAACTCTTCAATAAAATCAATGTTCGCCTTTATGTATTTTTTTACAGAAGTGAACCATTCAAGTCCATGCTGATATGCCGTTTGGCAGGCTTTTATTCCGAACACGCTCAGCTGGCTTATTCCCGCGGCGTTAACTTGCTTTTTGAATTTTTTTCTAAGCTCAGGATTTGAAATAAAAATATTTGAAATAAGCGTTCCTGCAAGATTGAAAGTTTTGCTTGGCGAAGTGCAAGTTATGGTTACATTTGCAAGTTCTTCGTTTAATGAAGTAAACACATTGTGCTGTCCTTCAAAAATAAAATCGTTGTGAATTTCATCGCTTACAACAATTACTTTGTGGCGCAGGCAAATTTCTCCAAGTCGCAAAAGTTCTTCCTTGCTCCAAACTTTTCCAACAGGATTATGCGGACTGCACAAAAAAAACAGTTTTACGTTGTTCTGGATAATTTTGTTTTCAAAATCGGAAAAGTCAATGTGGTAGCGGTTGTCGTTGCCCAAAACAAGATCGCTGCTTACAACTTTTCTTTCGTTGTCGCGGATTACTTCCATAAACGGATAGTAAACCGGCAGCTGCAAAATAACGGCGTCTCCTTTTTGCGTGAATGCTTTTACCGCCATTGCAAGAGCAAATACAACACCCGGAGTTTTTATAAGCCAGTCTTCCTGAACTTTCCAGTTATGCTGATTTTTCATCCAGCCGGCAATCGCGTTAAAATATTCAGTTTGAGTTTCTGTGTATCCAAAAATTCCATGCTCGCAGACTTTTTTAAGCTCATCGATTATGTAGCTTGAAGTTTTAAAGTCCATGTCGGCAACCCAAAGCGGAAGCACATCTTCTGGAAGCCCTCGCCGAACTGCAAAGTCATATTTTAAGCAGTCTGTATTTTTTCTGTCAACGATTGTGTCAAAGTCAAGATTTCGTTCCATAAAATTCTATTCCTCTTTTTGCGCCTGTGAAAACACCCGCTTAAATTCTTTTATAAGATCTTCGCAGTTTTCAATTCCAACAGAAAGCCTCAATGTTGCATTTGTGATTCCATTTTTTATTCTAAGCTCTTCCGGAACATCAGCATGCGTCTGAGTCGTAGGATAAGTTATTAATGTTTCAACACCGCCAAGACTTTCAGCATAACGGATAAGCGAAACTTTTTCCAAAATTGAAAGCGCGAGCTTTTGCGACTTGACTTGGAATGTAATCATTGCGCCGAACCCTCTTGCCTGCTTTCTCATTATTTTGTGTCCAGGATGTTCAGAAAAGCCCGGATAAATTACGCGGTCAACAAGCGGATTTTCTTTTAGCCACTTTGCAATTTTGAATGCGTTTTCTTGCGCGCGTTCCATTCTTACAGCTAAAGTTTTTATTCCGCGCAAAATAAGCCAGCAGTCAAACGGCGCAAGTCCAGCTCCAGTTGTCTTTATAAGAAACCGCAGTTTTTCCTGAATGTCGGTTCTGTTTGTAACAATGAATCCTGCAAGTGTGTCGTTGTGTCCGCCAAGATATTTTGTTCCGCTGTGAATTACAATGTCTGCGCCAAGGTTAAGCGGATTTTGAAAATATGGCGAAAGAAATGTGTTGTCCACAATCAAAAGAAGTCCGTGCTTTTTTGCAATTTTAGAAAGAAGCGAAATGTCCGAAACATTCATCATCGGGTTTGTGGGAGTTTCCACGTAAAGCGCCTTTGTGTTTTTTGTGATTAAATTTTCAATTCCGTTTTCATTGCAAACTTTGCTGAATTCTGTGCGGGTAAATGCAATTCCATTTTTTGCCGAAACATTGTCGAACAGTCTAATGCTTCCGCCGTAAAGATCTGAATCTACAATCAAATTGTCGCCCGGAGAAAAAAGTTCCATCAAAAGACTTATTGCAGCCATTCCGCTTGAAAGTGCAAATGAATCGATTCCGTTTTCAAGTGAAGCGGCAGTTTTTTCAAGCTGCTCACGGGTTGGATTTTGTAGACGCGAATAATCAAAGCCAGTGCTTTTTCCGGCTCCCGGATGCGCGTAAGTTGCTGTCTGATAAATCGGGAAACTTACTGCGCCGTAATGATTTTTACAGTTGTCCTTATTCTCCAAGTGAATGCATTTTGTTTCTATTGATAACGCCATTTTTTCCGCCTGATTTTTTAAATTATATATTCGATTGGCTTTAAAACACGCTGAAGAAATTTCTTTGTGCGCTCTTCTTTTGGATGCTGAAAAATCTGCGCGCTTGTGCCTTTTTCTACAACAACTCCGCCGTCCATGAAAACTACTTGAGTCGCCACATCTTCCGCAAAACTCATTTCGTGCGTAACAACAATCATTGTACTTCCTTCCTTTGCAAGCTTTTTTATAACGCCAAGAACTTCTCCAACAAGTTCAGGGTCAAGAGCAGACGTAGGCTCGTCAAAAAGAACCACATCAGGATTAGTTGCAATGGCGCGCGCAATTCCGACACGCTGCTGTTGTCCTCCAGAAAGCTGCGACGGATAAAAATCCTTGCGTTCCAAAAGTCCGACTTTTAAAAGAGCTCCTTCCGCAGTTTTTTTTGCATCTTCCTTTGGAATTTTTCTTGCGGTAACAAGACCTTCCATTACATTTTCAAGTGCAGTCTTGTTGGTAAAAAGATTGTAGTTTTGAAAAACAAAGCCGGTTTTCCGCCGCACTTGAAGAACAGTTTTTTTATGCGGATGAGAAAGGTCTGTATGTATTTCATCAAATTCCATTTTGCCTTCATCCGCAGTTTCAAGAAAATCAAGGCAACGCAGGAACGTTGTTTTTCCAGAGCCGGAAGGTCCGATAATTACAACAACGTCTCCTTTTTCAACTGTCAAATCAACGCCTTTTAATATTTCATTTTCACCAAATGACTTGTGCACATTTTTTACTTTCAGCATTTTTCACCTTCTAATTTTAACGCTCTTTTTCCTGTTCTATAAACTGAAACTTTCTTTTCCGCCAGCCTGAAAATTTGCTGGACTATAGAACACACAATTATGTAGATTACAAAAATATCAAGATAAGATTCGATATAATTGTAGCCGTAGGAAGCTTCAATTCTTGCAACTGCTGTAATGTCTTTTACAGTCATCATAAATGCAAGCGAAGTGTTTTTTATAAGATTTACGGTTGCGTTGCAGATGTTCGGAAGCGCGCTTTCCAGTGCCTGCGGAATTATGATTCTTCTGTAAGTCTGGCAGTTTGTAAGTCCGCAAGTGATTCCGGCTTCAAACTGACCTTTGTTGACTGTGAGCAAAGCTGAGCGGAATACTTCAGAAAGAATCACCGTGTTGTTCAATGAAAATACAATGTAAGCATAGACAATCGGATTTATTTTGAACACGTCAATTGAGCTTCCGGCATTTTTTAAAATCGAATTTAAAAGAGACGGAATTATTGAATACACAACAAGAATCTGAAGAACAACTGGAGTTCCGCGTATAAACGAAACTAAAAATGCGCAAACTTGTGAAAGAACTTTTATCTTGTGTATTCTGCAAAGTGCAATCAAAAATCCAAGCGCGGTTCCAACAGCAAAAGCCACGGCGGTTATTTTTAAAGTAACAGGAAGAGCCTTAAAAGAAAGCCAAAATGTTTTAAAGAAAAATTCTACATCAAACATAAGTTCTCCCAGTTAAAAAGTTTTTCTTCCACGTGAAAAATGTTTTTCCAGTCTGCCGAAAATCTGCTCAATTGAAATTGTGAGCATCCAGTAAATAAACGCAAGAGCCGTGTAAGTTTCCACAGCATAAGCTCCAAAATTCATGCTGATAAAAAGGTTGCCTTTTCCCATTACGTCCACAAGCCCGATTGTATATGCGAGCGAGCCTTCCTTTAAAAGCGCAATCAAACTGTTTCCAAGATTCGGAAGCGATACTGCGAATGCCTGCGGAAAAACTATTCGCCTGAAAGCTTGGAACTCTGTAAGCCCGGAAGTCAATGCGGCTTCTCTTTGACCTTTTGGAACGCTTAGGTAGCTTGCCCTCATTATTTCCGCTGCGCTTGCTGAAAACAAAAGTCCCAGCGCAAGAATTACATAAAATGATTTTGCCCAGCCATTTATGTCAACCTTGAATATTGCCCAGAATAAATTTGGGAGTCCGTAAAAAAACTACAAACAGCATTACAATTGAAGGCGTGCATCTGAATGCGTTTATTATAAGGGAAGAAATTTTCCTTGGCACATTGTGGGAAGAAAGCATTCCTTTTGCAAGAAAAAAACCTATGAAAAGTCCAGTCAAAACTGTTCCCGCGATAATTCTAAAAGTTACCAACAGGTAAGGCAAAAGAACTGGAATAAGCTCAAGAATTTTTTCAGGATAAAATGGTCTGTCCATATTTTTACGGTGCTCCCAAAAGTTAATGTTTTTATTCTACAAAGGAAAAAATGTTCTCGCCAAAATACTTCTGCGAAAGTTTTTCGAGCGTGCCGTTTTCCTTGAGCGTTTTTATTGCTTCGTCATAAGCGTTTGCAAAAGCCTGATTTTTTCTGTTGAAAAGCGGCCAGGTTGGAATCGCTTTGTACGGAACATAAGAAAGTTTGTCCTTGTATTTTGCGTAAGGTGCTCCTTCTTTTTCAATGTTGTTCTGGAACGAAAGTTTTATGTCTACCCGGGCATCGTATCTGCCTTCCACAACCCAAACATAACCGTCCGCTGCTTCAAACTGATCTCCTGCCACAAGCTTTACCCGGGCATCTGGATTTTGCTTGTTGTATTCATCGATAATGTTGTACTGCGCATTTGAAGGTCCGATTGGAACAAGTTTTCCTGAATACTTTGCAAACGATTTTATGTCTGTTATTTTGTCCGCTGTGTCTTTTCTGATTACAATTCCAATGATGCTTGCCGCAATTGGGTTCTGCGGAAAAATATATTTTTTCTTGCGCTCTTCTGTAATCCAAACACCTTTTGTTCCCACATCATATTTTCCCTGAAGAACTCCGATTAAAAGGTCATCATCGGAAGTCGGAAAATATTCAAATTCATACTGTGGAAGAAGCTTGTTAACTTCTTTTAGAACAGCAACTTCAAATCCGTCTGATTCGCCCTTGTCATTTACAAAATCATAAGGAACGTAATAGTTTGTGTGAGCTACGCGGATTTTCTGAATTTTTCCGTCTGATTTTTTTGGTTTTGCAAAAAGTGGAATAATTGTTGTCAATGCAATAAAAGCTAAAAATGTCTTTTTCATAATTCACCTCGTTTAGTTTCTTTTGTCATTATCGTGTAACAGATTGCCATATCAGGTACGGCAATGACAATTTGAATTGTATATTTTTTTACTCTGCGGCTTCGCGGATCCATTCAAGATGCTGCAAAT
>ERZ1031845.762-NODE-762-length-11266-cov-7.876996_pt1 | contig 11266 bp, 7 predicted proteins | sample MGYA00518169_ERZ1031845 | MGnify/ENA primary metagenome ERZ1031845 (study PRJEB33719, sample SAMN04261265) | wastewater metagenome | biome: rural village; feature: human; material: feces | host: Homo sapiens | place: El Salvador | collected 2014-01-14 ...
AACAGTCATAAAAAACATAGTAAACATCGATACTTTTTTATATATTTTAGTTTGCTAATTTCAAAACAAAAAATTAGGTTTTTTCATTTTAAAAATCAAGTTAGGTTTTTTTTTGAAATTTATTATTGATTTTTTGATTGGTTTGCCCCATACTACTCAACGATTTTCTGACACAGATATAGATACGGAAAATAGGTTAGGGGGAACATAGGTAAATTGGAACACATATCTTCTGGTTCGGATCTTGATCCTGGGGGTGTAGTTTTAATTAGTGCTCGTGCTCTATTGAGTCGATACGTCAATCTTTTTTTGAATAAAAATTCAAAAAAAGGCTCTGCTTGTTTTTGTTCAATTATAGAAGATAAAAATATTTAAATTCTATGAACGAACTTTTTTGGCGTCTTTTTAAGAAAAGGATTTATTAAATGGAAAGTAACTTATTTCAAAAACCCGTAGTAACTGTCGGCGACAACAAAACTGAACCAGTCAATGACAAGGCTACCACCAACACTATTGAGTTAGGAAAGAACGGAAAGCATGTCGAAAGAAACTTCGACAGACCACGTTCGCCAATGACAGATGAGAAGATCATCGAGTTCAAACACGTAACTAAAATCTTTGATGGCGTCACAGTCATCGAAGATGAAAACTTCTATGTCAGGAAAGGTGAATTCTTAACAATTCTCGGACCTTCTGGTTGTGGAAAATCCACAACATTAAGAATGATTGCTGGATTTGAGACACCTACATCAGGAGATATTCTCTTAGAAGGAAAAGACATCGTTACGATGCCTGCTTACAAAAGACCTATCAACACAGTCTTCCAACATTATGCTTTATTCCCAAACTATGATGTTTATGGAAACGTCGCTTTTGGATTAAAGCAAGTCAAAGTTCCTGTTCCTCTCAAGAAGAAAGACGGAACTCCTGTTTTGAAGATTAACAAGACTAAGATTAAATATTTAAAAAAGCAAATTGCTCGTTTATCCAAAGATAATATCATGGATCAAAACGAAAAAGAGGAGAGAATCAAGAAATTCGAGGGAATTATCGAAGAATTGAAGAACACTCCAGAACAAGCTTACAAATACCGCCACCTTTCTAATGCTGAAATGGACGATAGAATTATGAGAGCTCTTCAAATCGTCGATCTCGATGAAATGGAAGGTCGCTCTATCGACACATTATCCGGTGGTCAGCAACAACGTGTCGCTATCGCTCGTGCTATTGTACTTCAACCTAAGATTCTACTTTTGGATGAACCTTTGGGAGCTTTGGATTTAAAGATGCGTAAAGATATGCAACTCGAATTGAAAGAGATGCATAGAAAATTGGGAATCACCTTTATTTACGTCACCCACGACCAAGAAGAAGCCTTGACAATGTCCGACACAGTCATGGTCATGAGCGATGGTGTAATTCAACAAATTGGAAGTCCTACCGATATTTATAACGAGCCAAAGAATGCTTTTGTCGCAGATTTTATCGGAGATTCCAACATTTACAACGGTGTAATGACAGGTGAAAAGAAAGTCAAGATATTAGGAAAAGAATTTACATGTTTGGATGACTTCCCCATTCACGATAGAGTCGATGTCGTCATACGTCCTGAAGACATCAAATTGTCAACAACACAAAAAGAAGATAGTTTCGAAGGATTTATCGACAACAAGGTTTTCAAAGGAATATTCTTCCAATACTCAATCATGGTCGGAAAAGAAGAAGTCATTGTTAAATCAACAAAAGATTTTGCTGAGAAATCAAATATCTTCTTAACATTAGTTCCTGATTCAATGCATATTATGAAGAAACAATTGAGTACTAATGTTTTCACCGATATTCAAATCGATAAAAATAACAATGCCGTTATTGATGATGTTCCCTTCGAAGTCAATATCACCCAATTATTAGCAAACTCCAATGTCGATGAAGATGGATATCTCGTCGTTGGAAACAGCAAATACGATCTCACTGGATTCAAAGTGACAGCTACAGTAAAGCCTGAAGATATTCAAATTACAGACGATATATCTTCTTCTCAAATCGGAGCTACAGTTATATCTCAAGTCTATAAAGGAGATCATTATTTGATCATCGCCAGAACTGATGATGAAGAAGAAGACTTCATTATCTCCACGCCTTATCCTTTCAACGTAGGTGATACAGTTGGTATATCAATTCCTAAAGACAAGATTACTTTAAGAGCGAAAGGAGATATTTCCGAATATGAAATCTAGGAAAAATGGTCAAAGGTTCCTAGCAGTTCCTTACATTGTATTTCTTGTTCTATTCGTCATCTTGCCAATATTAATCATCATCTATTATGCATTCACTGATTCAAATGGTTATTTTTCTTGGCAAGCATTAGTTAGCTTCTTTACTTCTACAACAAAACTATCAGTCTTGTTCGTTTCAATATTAATCGGTTTATTCAATACAGTATTATGTTTGTTGATCGGATATCCTATCGCATATTTTTTATCAAATCCTAAATATAATAAAAATGCGATGATGGTCATGTTATTCGTTCTCCCAATGTGGATTAACTTCGTTTTAAGAACAGGTGCAACACGTGATATTCTATCTTGGATTGGAATAGACTCTGGAGAACATCCAATCATTACAACAATGATAGGTATGGTCTATAACTACTTACCTTTTACTATATTACCACTTTATTCCACATTATTGAGATTGGACAAGGGACAAATAGAAGCTGCAGCAGATTTAGGTTGTTCTCCTTTCCAAGTATTCATAAAAAATGTCATTCCTCAGTCCATGCCTGGAATTATAGCTGGAGCTCAAATGGTCTTCATGCCGACTATGTCGTCTTATGTCATATCAGACACAATGAGTAACGGAAAGATAATGCTATTTGGAAACTCAATTGCTTTGTCTTTCAACAACTCTAATTGGAACAGCGGATCATTTATGGCATTAATCATGTTGATTCTAGTGTTCCTTTCTATGCTAGTTTCTAAGAAATTCTCCAAAAATAACGATTATGTCAGAGGAGGTGGAGCATGGTAACTCTAAAGAAAGTACTAGCATCATCTTTCTTATGGATAATGCTTTTGTTGATGTATCTTCCTATTCTAGTTTTAATTGCCTTTTCTTTCACTGATACTAACGTTATTGGTGTTTGGAATAACGGAGGTGGATGGTTAGGAACAGGCTTATCAGGTGATTTATATGTAAATCTATTCCATAATCAAGAAATAGGAATCGCCTTAGGTAACACTGTAATTTTAGCTATTACATCTGCTTTAGTTTCAACAGCAATAGGAACAATAGGTGCTATCGGATCATTCTATTCAAAGAGAAGAACTCAAACTGTTATCGAAGGAATGACTCAAATTCCTGTTGTAAATGCTGAAGTCGTCATGGCTTTATCATTGACAGTTATGTTTGTTTTTGCAGGTAATATCATATTTAGAAATTCTCTCTTCTCATACTGGACTTTGTTAGCAGGACATTGTGTTTTATCTATGCCTTTCGTTTATTTGAACGTAAAGCCAAAGTTACAACAAATGAATCCAGAATTATATGAAGCTGCATTAGATTTAAATGCAACACCCGCCCAAGCACTGAGAAAGGTCATCATTCCGCAAATCGCACCTGGAATATCTTCTGGATTCCTTCTCGCTATTTCATTGTCTTTGGATGACTACATAGTCACTGCTTTCACTGCAGGAAATGGATTACTCTCCGGTGAAAACACTATAACCACTCTTTCTACTTTAATTCAATCAAAGATAAGAAAAGGACCTGTTCCACCAGAAATGCGCCCATTAACAACTTTCATTTTCTTAGCAGTAGTGCTAGTAGTCATTATCAATACTATCTACACAAATCATCACAGTAAAAACATTCAAGCAATACACGCTCGTAAAAGAGCAAAGCTTGCTAAAGAAAGGAGATAGAAATGAAAAAGCAATCAATTTCGTTAGGACTTATCTCTTTAGCTTTTATCGCACTAGAAATCGGTGGGTCTGCTTCTAGCCTAGGATTAAATGCTGCAAAGGCAATCGACATATCAAACAATATCAAGAGAGCTGAAAATTCCAAAGTACAAGTATTGAAAGTCTATAACTCTGATGACTATATTCTTCCTGACATGGATGCTAGAGAAGCTGAAAACAATGGTTATGACCCAGAACCTATCAAAGGCATCAATACTAGATTTGAAGAATATATGAAGAATAAATATGGTAAAAATGTTAGAGTTCAATATGAGACATTTTCTACCAATGAAGATATGATTAACCAATTGAGAACGGGAAAGATTGATTTCGATCTTGTCTGTCCTTCTGATTATGCAATTCAACGTTTGATGGCTCAAGATTTAATCATACCTTTTGAAAGCGATGATTATCCTGGATCTACTCCAAACTATGATCATTACGCCTCACCATATTTGATTGAAAAGGTTAAATCCATTAAAGCAGTGGATTGCTATAACGGTGGGACAAGTGGTGAAGAAAAAACTGACATCATGCAAAATTATATGCGTGGATATATGTGGGGTACTGTCGGTCTTCTCTATAATCCTACTTTCTATAAATTCCAAGATAGAAATATCACACCGGAAAAAATCACCGAAGATATTAAAGACTGGAACATAATGTGGGACGAAGACTATAAGAACACTGCTTATGCAAAAGACTCTGTCAGAGATACTATGGCAGCTGTTTATATGAATGCTTTCCACGATGAAATCTATGCTTTAAAAGATCAGTTTGAAGCAAAGACTATTTCAGATGATGAATACAACGAAAAGCTCACTGAGATTTTCAATAGAACAGAACAACATTATTTAGATCAGCAAATTTCAAATTCATTGTCTACATTATCTAAAAATATCTATGGATATGAAGTAGATAACGGTAAAGACGATATTCAAAAAGGAACAATGGTTGGAATTGATTTGGCTTGGAGTGGTGATGCTGTTTACGCCATGAACGGAGCTGATGATTTGAGAGAAACAGATCCTTCTAAGCCAACTCTTTATTACGTTTTACCTGAAGGCTGTGATAACCTTTGGCTAGACGGATGGTGTATGACTAAAAACGCCTTGACCCATGGTGTGACCGAATTAGCTCAACAATATGTAGACTTTTTATCTAATCCTTTCCCCGAAAGTGACGAATACGAAATGGGTCCTGCCGTCGCAAATATGGATTACATCGGATACACTCCATTTATCGCATCAGATGAAATATTAAATTACCTCAGAGATAGTTATGACGTGAGAACACCTGAAGAAAGTGAGGAAATCATCGGTGATGAAACAAGCGATGGTTCATCCGGAAATGAAGAATATAATCCATATATCGATGCACCTGAAGGTGTAGAAGGCGAAGATTATTTGAAGAAAGACTTGTCTTACTTCTTCGAAGGAACCTTGGAAGATAATACAGATGCTTATATATATTATGATGTCGAATCTAAAGATAGACAATTAGATGCTATGTATCCTGACGCTTCTATCCTTCCTCATCTAGTCATCATGAAAGATTACGGTGATAGAACAACAGCAGTCAATGAAGTTTGGGAAGCTGGAAAAGCACTTCAATTCCCAGTTTGGGGTTATTGGGTTGTCCTTTCCGTAATACTAGTCGGTCTTATCACTTGGGGTGTCTTAGAATTAAGAAAGAAATCCTTAAACGATAAAAGAAAAACTAGAATGGCTGCTATCGTCTTGAACATGGATGAATCTCAAACAACTGAGAAGCAAAGAAAAGACGCACATAAAATAATTGAGAAAACAAGGAAGCAAAACAAAGACACCACCACAAAGACTGATTTACCTAAGCAATAAGCGAACATAATTTTAAATCAGCACTTTTAAAAAATAGTGTTGTTAAATTCAGCCTCATCGAAGTCTATGATTATAGGCGTTCAAGGGGAATGAATAAATTGAACACAGATAAAGTTTATGCAGAATCTATCGCTAAGGAATATTAGGAATGTGCTTAGCAATGGGTGTAATCGGTGGAGGAACTACACCTATGTTTATTTTAGGAATCATTACAGAAATAATCGGAATAGTGGGTATTTGTGTTAACTATCCAATTTCCACTGCAATGCTAAACTCCAGAGAAAAAAATATACAGCTGACATCATGAAACTCGCCAAAGAAATCACTGACGTCGATGCTGATACTACTGCCGAAGAAGAAACAAAGTAAGTCTATTATGAAAAAAGGGCGCATCCGCCCTTTTTTATGATTAAAAGTAACTTCAAAGAATCAATAGATCATATTTGCAATCTAATAATTCAATTGATTCCAAGAAGTAAAATATAAATCAACTAATTAGATTTGCTCAATATCATCGCTTTATCGACGACTATCTTTCCATTTAAAACTTCAACTTCTTCATCATTCAGCAAATCATGATACTTTCCGTTATATTCATCAGGAAGGATTGCTATTTCTTTAGTTCCTTCCAACGGGAATAATCCAATCTCATAATCCTTTTCATCATAAGTATTTACTAAAGCCAACAACGAGCCTTGTTCATCTAACATTTCGGTAGTTCTGATATTCTTATTCTTTTCTCTTCTTTTCAAGGCTATGTTCTTTTTGACAAATTCAAAATAATCCTCATCTTTTATTTCTAATGAGACATCTTCTTTCTCAAAGAAATTTAACTGTTTATCATTTCCAACTTCCTCACCGAACATCAAGAATCCAGTTCCTTTTCCAAAGAATGAATAAGCTAAGAGTGACTTGGTAGCTTCTATATTTTTACTATAAGAAGCTATTCTTCTTTGATCGTGATTCTCAATCGTTAAAAGATGACCTTTATTTACAGCTATCGAAGCAATGGATAAATTATATAAAGCTCTGTATTGACTTAAATTCATCATAGCCTTTTCTCTATCAGTATCCCTGTTTTCTAAATATCCTTTAAGCCACTGCCAAATATCATAAGGATAAAGAATATTAAATCCAGCATCCATCAATTCCTGTTGAGTATCCGCATTAAATCCAACTTTCCAAGTATAAAGAACAAAACTAGAATCAATTGCTTCACCTATATAAATAATATCTTTATTTATAGGACCCAATTCATTTCTTAGCTTCTTATAGAAAGACAAAGGAATTAAAGAACATACATCAAATCTAAATCCATCTATTCCATAATTTACGACGTAATTCTTCAATACGGATACAAGATACTCATCAAGACCATACTTATAATGATCCAAATCATATACATCTGCCCAATCACCAACTTTGTTAGCAAACTCACCTTTTGAATTGTGATAGAACCATTCAGGATGTTCTTCTAATAATCTGCTATCTCTAGAAGTATGATTAAAAACAACATCCATGACAACTTTAAGACCTAAAGCATGAGCTTTAGAAACGAAGTCTTTCAAATCACATAAAGTACCATAATCTGGTGTTACTTTCTCGTAATCTTGAATAGCATAAGGCGAACCATAAGTTCCTTTTCTTCCTTTAACTCCAATAGGATGAAAAGGCATCAATTGAATAATTGTTACACCTAAACTCTTAATATATTCAAGCTTAGTTTCAGCTGCTTTAAAAGTTCCTTCCTTGGTAAAGTCTCTAATAAATACTTGATAGACAACTTGATCAAAAATATTCATATAATTATCCTCCAGATAATTGGATACATTAAAATTATCAATCTCTCTTTTAAAAAAGGTCAATTATTATTTTCAATAAGTTGTTTATAAACCTATGTTTATTATTACAATTTTTAGAAAAACCATCATGATGATTTTTTTAGAAAGTTATCTAAGAAATTATAGCATATTAAATTGTTAAGGACTTTTAAGTCAAATCATTGATTAGTAAAAAAAGGAGTGTATAATAAATATGAAAGCGCTTAGCTAAAGGAGGCCTCATGAAAAATTTCTTCAAAATTTGTTTGGGATTTATATTACTCTCAACTCAATTTAATTTTAAATTACCTGATGTTAATCCCCCTGTAAATTCTATTCAATCCAAAAGACAAGTCAAAGATGTTTCTCAAGTTGACAACTTTAAAGTGGAAATATCAAAAAGAGATAACATTAATGATTTTATAAGTACTTACAACTTTTATACTTCTAATGATATTGCTTCAAATTTAATTGTTGCAGATGCTTTAAATAAAGATAATTATATAGATGGAATTTATGAATTTAAATTAATTTCAAATAATGTTTTTTATGACTACTTGAATTTCAATTCGTTATATAGCGAAAAATATGTTGTCGAAATAATTAGAACAGATTCATCAACTAATCTTATTAAAGAATTTTATATACCAAATGATAATGAAGTGAATAAAATTATTGAAAAGTCCCTAAGGATTAATAACAATGATTCAGTTTTCAGCAATTTAATTACCAGCATTAATATTGAAAACTCATACAAATCTTCATTACCATCTATAGTTCCTCTCAACACAATATCGTACAACGAGGATGTTAACAATCAAAACATATTAGATCATTTTTTAAGTACCCAAAGTATAGATACCCCTGAACTTGTTATGACGAGTCAAAACGCGTATAAAAAAGTTGTCGATCATCAAATAGTTAATTTGATTCCAAAAAGCAAATTCACCAGTGTTGGTACCTATACAAGAAGTGGAACTGAATGGGGATTCTTTCTAAAAACTTATAATGATTATGGTAATAATATGATTTCCAGTTTGCTTATTTATGACATTAACAACTTAAAATTTAATACAGTAGATTTCGACATCGTTAGTATCAAAACCGTTTATACAATGAATTTTAAATACGATGCCACTTTAAATGTTGTATACAAAGATTCCCCTAATAATTTTTGCATTGGAAACCCTCAATATAAGGCTTCTGTTCAATATGTCACTTTAGATGGCAACAAAAACAATTTCACCATCTCTAATAGCATTGAAAATGATCATGGATATTGTTTTAGCGCATATGATGCTGCACTTATAGGTGTTGGAAAGAATTTCAATCAAAGTCATGTTGATTCCTTATCAAATATCCTTATAAAAGCTGGAAGTATAGCCCTAGCTGCTGCTACACAAAATTGGCCATTATCCAGTCAAATAATTGCTGGATTGGCTTATGATTGGATTACTAAGTCGACTGTCAGTTATTTTATGCAATCGACTGAAAGCAATTCGGCTGAACATTCAGAAATTGATGAATACAAAGCAAAAGGAAAATATGTAAAAAAATATCACAGAATTTTTCCTGGATCCAATTTGGGGACAATGAAAAGAACTAATCAGTTTTATAAAACTCTTTCGTTAAGTTCTCCTTATCAAAACGAATCAGAAATAGAAAATAACAGAAACAATCCTATGTTATTTAAAAATGATCAAGATTCGATTAATTATTCATTTAATTTGATGTCAGAAGGAGACTCAAGCGATAAATATACTATTTTACTAAATCATTATTTCAAATTAGACATTTTTAACGACAACACGTGGTTATTTAATCAAAATCCGGAATTCCTTAAACAAATTGAGTTTAGCTGGTCTTATGCATATGGATATGACATAAATAGGGATATCACAATAACCAACGGACAAGAACAAAATATACTTTTTGGCAAAAATGGTCAGCAAATCGAATTCACTCCAAAATATGATGGTGTTTATGATGCTCTACTATACGATATGCCGGCAAAAACAACATTATCACTAGAAAGCACATCAATATGTTCAGGTGATATGAAAAAAAATGAGCCTTTATTAAGCGATAGATCATTTCCAACAATAAATGTGATTAAAATAAATCAGTACTTTTACAAGAATAAAAAGTATATCTTTAAAATACTAGGCTCTGAGGATACTACAGGATTTGCTCACTTTAGGATGATTAAAAGTAGTAATTCTTCGCTAAAAACCGGCACGAACATTTATGGTACAAACTACATAAGCAAAGCTATCAGTAATCCTGGTTTTGCTATGGATACGGAACTTGTTCCACAGTCTGATGGTCTATATACAATAAATATAATATCTTCAACAGACGCGTATACAACAGATACATATTTCGAATTATTAAATTCAGATTTCAAGCCAGTTTTTAAAGACGATGATGGATGGGGAGGAAGCGTTGCTGGAGCAAGGTTTAATCTCAAAAGAAATCAACGTTATTATATTGTCAGTAGAAAATATATAGAATCCAATTCAAGCGAATATAATGTTTCTATATTCAAGCAATCATACCTTCCTGATACATCGCAAAATAATTTGTTCTTCTTTAAAGAAATTGGTCCAAATGTTTATTCAGAAGATATATTAATTTCTTTTAGAACAAATAGAACTCTTAGATTTACTGCAAATTATGGGAATATCACATCTGGTGTACAAAAAAATATTTGGCTGAACATTTATGATGCTAATATGTCATTATTATTTAATGGAGGTGATATATTATCAAGGGCAGCAGGTTACACATTTGATCTAGATAAGCTATATATCCTAAGGATATCAGTCCCTATTTCAAATACTGGTGGTGTTTCTTTATCTGTAGAAAACTTGTGAGGTAATCAAAAAATGGTAAATATTGTTAATCTTTCATATAAAGAAAATGGAACTCTAAATGATGCTTATTATTTAAAAGAAATCAATTTAAACTTACCTTCATGTGGCTTAGTCATTTTTACTTCTGATGATAAGAAATCATATTTATCTTTGATAAAGATATTAGTTGGATTATATACTGCAACAAAAGAATCAAAAATAATTATTGATAGTGAAGATTTCACTAAGTTAAAAGGAGAAGCTAAACTTAGTTATATCAATACTAATATCGGATTCATCTCAGAAAATAGCTTCCTAAACCCAGACTTAACTGTTATCGATTCAATAAAACTTAATTCTTTTTTGTTAAAAGAAGAGATTGATTCCACATTAGAGAAATTAAACTTATCATTAATTAGAAATAAAAAAATATCTAAGCTAACTGATGAAGAAAAAGAATGTGTATGCATAGCACAAGCTATTTCAAAGAATCCAAATATATTATTAGTAGAGCCTACAATAGCAAAAAATACCCGATATTTAAATTTATTAAAAGATTATTCCAACAATCATCTTGTGCTTATATTTAGTGACGATAAATCAACATTTAACGATGAAACAATTTCTTTTATTGAATTTAAAAATGGACAGCTGTTTAATTCTTCTATTAAAAACAACAAAGGAAAAATATTTAAGAGAGAAAAGAAATCAAACAAACTCAATTTTATCAATACGATAAAATTAACTTTATCTTATTTAAAAAGAAATAT
>ERZ1031845.770-NODE-770-length-11191-cov-4.705550_pt1 | contig 11191 bp, 10 predicted proteins | sample MGYA00518169_ERZ1031845 | MGnify/ENA primary metagenome ERZ1031845 (study PRJEB33719, sample SAMN04261265) | wastewater metagenome | biome: rural village; feature: human; material: feces | host: Homo sapiens | place: El Salvador | collected 2014-01-14 ...
TTGTCATCCGCGAATCGCCAAGATGATAATCAGCAGCGGTTCTCCGTCGATCCAACCCGATAGCTCGCTATCGGCAGCGCTTTTGCTTCTTTTCCGTAATGAAAAGAAGTTTACAAATCAAAAAATGTCGCGTTTTCGCGTACCTATTCCATACCTGCAAAATTTAGCCGTCTTATTTTCAATGAGTTATGTGGCTAAATTTTGCAGGGTGCAAGACTTTCGTCTTTGCAGCACTACACCGCCCTACGCCGAGACGGCAATTGCCTCCCTCCGACAAAGCGGAATATGCAGAACGATGTCCCCAAGTATGTGATTTCGGCTTGCGGTCGGGCGACCTTGTGTGAGGAAAAACAGCTTGGCAATTGCCAAACCAAAAAAGCCACCTACGCATCACGCGCAAGTGGCAAACCCTAAACTAAATAAAAACTAAACTAAAAATGAAACAACGAAAAAAGCTAAAGACATAAAGCTAACCGTATGTGTTGACTGTGCCACCAGAGCCTTGGAACACGGGCTTGGTCTCGGCACCTATGCAGAGCACGTCGAAAGCGTCGGAGCCATCGGTACGCGCCTCCAGCTTGTCCTCCTCAGTCTCGGCAAGCTTCTCACCTCGCTTGTCCTTCTTACCATTGTAGACACCTGCAGAAGTGATAGAGATGAAGAGGTCGGGATTGTTGTCGCGGTTGATGAACACCTGAAGGCGGGCACGTCCGCGGAACATATTGTTGATAAGAGCATTCTTCTCGATGTGGTTCATCGGGTTGCCCAGGTATACGTCGCGCACAGCCCATCCCATTGAGCGCAGGGACTTGATGACCTCCTTGTGCGGGTCGTTGTAGTGCAAGCCCCAGTTTGTGCCAACCATGGTGGAGTCGTAGTAGAATATCACCTGATGACGCCGATGGAAATGATAGTAAGCATTAAAGTCCTCAAGCAGCTCAGGAATCTTGCGCTCATACTTTACGAAGAACGACTTGAGGATGCGTAGCTTGGAGCCTTGTACCTGCCCCACCACAAGCCAGTTGATGAGGTTGTTGGAGTCGAAGGCTATGAGCAGAGGAGCACGATCGTCGCGGTCGGCATCCATTCGGCAGTCGTTCGGGATGACTCCACCCTCAGCCTTGGCAAGATTGTGGAGGTTAAGAACAGACTCGTTGGGAGCCGTATAGAGGTTGACATCCTCACGCAGACCACCATAAAAGCCGTCCGCAGCAATGCCTATGCGCTGGCACATGATGGATGTGGCGAAGGTAAGCGGAGGGAGGTCACGCTTGGCACGACGGATGAACTCCTCGCCGAGAAGTGCCAAGTTTTCGATAGATGAGTACTCCTTGTATAGGAGACAATGAGAGCGGAAAAAATTAAGCTGCCGGTTAAGCTCCTCAAGACGCTTGCTTATAGCCTCATGCAGCTCAGGGCGCTTGGCCATCTTGGCACGCAGCTTCCAAACCTGGTAGATGATGCCCTCGATGACCTCGACAAGCTCAGGATCCTGCTTGTCCTTGTAGGACAGAAACCATGAACCTTTTTTAGTGACTGGCATATCTGAGGTAATAGTCATGCCATGATGCAGAGGAAAATGCTTGAAGTACATCTCATTGCCACGGTTAGCCTGAAAAGTCTCATCCTTGAGCTGCTCGAAGTCGATGAACTTAGCCTCGTCGATGATGAGGTAGTCGAGCGACATAGAGTTAGACGTACCCGAGCGGTCCTGCGAGATGATGTTGCAGACAGAGCCGTTGTAGAAGCTGATAGTGTTCTCCCAGTTGGCAGGTGTGAAGATGGGCGACTTCCAATGCAATTTCTTCCATGGTCGGCGACCAACAACATAATGCAGGTCACGCTTGAACCCCCAACGCTCGAGATGGATGAGCATTGAGGGAAGGATATTGGTGAGACAACGCTTGACAGAAGGAGCGACAAAACCACCCATCGAGCCGGGCATGCCCTGGAAACACGACTGCAAGCGTCGGGCCTGAATAGCACCCTTGCCGATACCACGACCTGCCACAATCACCTCGTCGCGAGTATTCATGGCAAGCGAGTAGTACTGGGCATCGTTGAAGTATTGTCGGTTGGGTTGTTCTGTGTTATCAATCATCTTCATCGGGTTTAGGTTCATCCTTAATCTCCTCAAAGTCAGCGTCCTGCACCATAGTATTGGAGTAGCGCTTGTAGAGAGCACGAATCTTGCCACGGAGGTCGGGGATGCGCTCTATGCCAAGAACTGTAGGATCGTCAGTCGGCTCAAAGTTCTGCGGCACAATCTTGTCGAACTCAAGGTCAGGTTCATCATCCTTGTCTGTGCGATTGTTAGCCACAAGCACCTTTGAGAGAGCAGCCACAGCCCGCCACTCACCAGCCTTACGAGCTGCAGCAATGTCCTGCTCGACAGACTTGTTGATCTTCCACCTCATAAACTCCTTGGTGGTCTGCTGCATGTTGCCGAGCAAAACCTTGGTGAGATGCAGATCCTCATATGCAAGAGAGCGCGAAGCTTTGAACATATTAATGTCGTACTGCACAAGGTCGTTGTCGCTTTTCGAGGGGAACTGCAGCCAATAAGCATATAGCCCACGAATGCGATGCAGCCTATTGAGGACAGAATCGGAGACACGCAGGTCGCGAAGCTCAGAGTCGTCGAGAGTGACGTAGCGCGAGTATTCATCGAGGTTGACGGGAAGAGGCATGTTGAATGTGGAATGTTGAATGTTGAGTGTTGAATGGTTGCGCTATGCGCAATGTTGAATTGCTAACTGACAGCCGACTGTGCGATGGAGAGGAGACGCTGGCACTCCTGGACAGCATACGGAGAGCCAGCCAGAGCCGTGTCGTGGAGAGTACGGCGAAGCTCAAGGGCAGTAGCAGAAACACCTTTGAGGTAGGCAGTACGGGCAGGATGGCCGACAGTATTAATATCGTCGGACAGCTGACGCTCATCAATACCCAAAAGGGCGGATATCTCCGGAGGAGTCATCATCTCCTTTGCATGAGCCTCTATCTCGGAGAGCAAGTCGGTTGAATAGTCCATTAAGTTCCAAAGATTTATCGACGATGCCTCTGAGACCGGCAAGAAGCGAGAAATAGGCTTGAGGGTCGGTGGTGAGCATGGTACACTCTGCGCGGTCGCCATAAGTCTGATTCTGCGAGCTAATGACCGACACGGTATAGTCGGCAGTCTTGACGAGGACAATCTTGGAGTGATTCTGCGCAAGATGCACATGGTCGAAACAACTCTGCATAAGCCGATAGAGCTGCACAGTCTTACGAGCAGCCTTGAGGTCGGCCACCAGAGTAGCATGTGCAATCAGGTTGCGACGTCGCAGACGCAAGAAGCCAGAGAGGAAAGCGTCGGAAGTTGAGAATGTTGACACATATACGTCGGCACGCCCGGTCTGCTTCAGAATCCAACTGAGCAAACCGAGCGTGTGTAATCCAGTACCGAGATGATACTGAGCAGTAGCATCACTCAGCGGACGGAAGGGACAGACCTGCCTCATTGAGTTTAGCTAAGATGTCATCGCCGATAGGGGCAGCATTTTCGAGGAGCACGGTAACGCGCTGCTGCACCTTGGCGAGCAAATTGTTGTAATCGGCGAGAGCCTTGGTGTTATCATCAGCAGAGAGAGAGGAGCGACGAAGCTCCACAAGGCGGTCGATATACTTAGTAATGTAAGAGCGAGCGTTGGAAATGTCCTTGGCAATGTCAACTGGCGAGGGAGCCGCGTCATCAGCGGCAACCTCCGAGTCAGAAGGAGCCACATAGTTGTCGTAGCGTTCGAGCTCACGCTTGTAGGTATACCATGTCTCCTTGAGCTGCTGCAGATACTCGTAGCGGTCACAAGGCTGTGTTAGAGGCAGCAGGGTCATGTAGAAACGCTTGATGTTGTTCCAACGTTCCTTGTTCTGCTGCCAGATGCTGCGCACGTCGGCTGGCAGCTTGTCATGGTCGGGACGGATGCCCGACGCGCGAGGGAGGAATGACATATCAGCAGGAGCATCAGAGTCCTCCGAGTCCTCAGCAGCCTCCTCTTCTTTATTGTCGGTCATGAACTGCTGCTCCTCGTCGATGGCCTCCTTAACCTCAGGTGTGACCTCGGCATCGAGAGCCTTGACATCCTGCAGAGTCATGCGCTCGAGTCGCATAGGCAGGAACTTGTTAAGCTCATAGCGCACCTTTGACTCGAACTTAAGCGGACGGCGGATTATAGTCTGATACATAGACACATTGCGGTTGAGCTTAAGCACAAGTTCGGCACCATGAATGATGGACGCGCTATCGTGAGACTCGGCAGCAAGCCACGACTGCAGATCTTGAGTTAACTTATCGTCGTACATAGAGTAAAGAAATTGATTGTTAAGTAAAAACGGCCAGCACAATCGCTATGCTGACCGCCCCTAACACGTTAATAAAATCAAACCTATTATGATATAAAGAAAAGCCTATGCAGCAACAGTAAGAAGTTGGCCAGTCTCACCTGAAAAATCGCCGTCGGCAGTCTCAATCTTGCCCGGATAGAACGGAGCAGGATACTCGTCGTCGGCAGCAATCTGTATAGAGGTAGAGTTGGCATCGGTTGGAGCCTTGCCAAGATCTTGCGAGAGAGTAAGCTCGGGCGTGAAAGCCTCGGAACCGAGCATACGAGCCTTGCCGTTGCGCTGGATGAAGAGATAGACCATCTCATCGTTGTTGGCCTGTGCTATGTAGCCGGTAATCTTTTCCTCTGTACCAGGGGCCACGGCTGTGCCAGTAGCCTTGAAGGTCTTGGAACCGTAAGAACCCTGCGACTCCACCTTAAGCTCCGACTCGTTGGGGATAAGAGCAATCTTATGCCATTTCTTGTCGGATGCGAGGACGAAATCGCCCGTATATTTAGCTACAGACTCAAGATCCTTAGGAGCTTCAGCCCCGATGGTAGGCCATTTGACAATGTCGCGCTTGGAAATGCCGTAAATCCAGCCACGCACACCCGGCAGAGACTTCTGCCCTGGGCAGAAATTAATGTCTGAGTAGATAGACTCAGCGCCAGTACACTTTGTCATAGTTGTAAAATTATTAAATTATTAATTGGGGAACCCCACGAGTGGTGAGGAACCCCTAATCACTATACATAACCCTGCTTAAGCCTTCTTTTTCCAGTAGCGGAGAACTTCAGGAGACACAGACTCAAACTGAGTGCCAAAGAAGTAGTTCATGATGAAGTCAACGTCGTAGTGGTTGCTAAGCGACTTCTCGACAAGGAACTTATCATCATCCGTCTTCTGGTTGAAGAGGAGATAAGCGTTGTTCTTGGGCGTGAGAAGCAGGAAGTCGTTAGGCACGCAAGGTAGCGGAACGAACTCGACATTGCTTGCGCCATCGAGCGACTTCTTGTCGTAAGCCTGGTTGTAGGGCAACGAACCGTGGTTGGTCTGATATGACTCAGTATAGAAGTGATAAGCCTGGTCGCTCATAAAGAGCTTGAGCTGCTGCGAGCGAAGCTTGGCAGCAGCTGCAGGATTGCCCACCTGATTCCAGTAGAAATCTTTAATAAGGTCCTCGGCGTTGTCGGCTGTGATGGACTCAGCACCCTCGACAAGGTTGCCAATGTCAGCAGATATGAGCACCTTGTTAGTATAATTAGTACCAGCGACATCATTCTCGAGGATGGTCTGGAAACCGTTGAACCACTTTGAGGTGCTTGTAGTGTCTGTAGAGTCGTGCTTAGCCGTGAACGAATTCATAAACATTTTCTCACCAATCTTCTTGACGAGATAACCGCACACCTGCACAACAATCGGAACATTCTTGAGACCGTCGCCCTTGGTGACGTTGCTACCCCAAATGGACTGATAGATAGCGTTAGGGTCGATGCCCTGCACGATGTTGCCGAAGAAAGTTTCGAAGACGCGAGGGTCGATCTTCACATCGGCATCCTGATGCTTAGTCTTAGAATAGTTGCTAATCTCAGCATCGGTCGACATCTGGCTGACAGTCTCACGGTAGCGAATGCCGGTGCGGACATTCATGTGCTTCGCAAGCTGCTCCATCGCGAGGAAAGGCATGATGACGAACTCCTTGCGGTAAGTCTGGAAGGTCTTGGACAGCTCCTCGGCACCATAAGTGACATTACCTATTTTAATCGAAGCCATAACAATTACACATTTTTAACAAGGTTAAACACATCCTGAGCTGTGAACGACTGCTCAGCAGAATCAGGCTTATTATTGGTAGAGTCGCCAGCCGAACCCTTAAGGGCTGCAATCTGCTCATCACGCTGCTTGACATCGTTCTGAGCCTGGGTGAGCTGATCCTTGACACGTTTGAGGGCAGCACCTGCCTCGTTGACAGCCTTGGAGTTGTCCTCCACCTGCTTCTTGAGCGAGTGAAGCTCATCATCGATAAGCTTCATCTGTTCCTGAGTAAGAGTGACATTGCCCTCGTCGTTGGTGGCGAAACCTTCAGCGACGTTGAGCAATGCCATGACAGAAGCGAAAATCTTAATCATCTTATTACTTTGAGAGAATTTTGGTGCGTGTTGGTTACGGAAGAGGGACTTGAGACCTTCACACGTCTTTTGAAGGAAGCTCTGAGTTGGATTGCCATCACCATCAACCACAGATGCCACCTTAGAGGCGACATCATCCGAGGCTTGCGGTTGAGGTAACGGCGGTATGCCTGCATCCTTGAATTGGTTAGAGATATCGTAGTTGTTGACGAACTGGGCAGAGAACTCGGCAGCAGCCTTCTCAGCCTGCTCATCCTCGCGGATGGAGTCGACAAGGCCGAAATCGAGAGCTTGCTGAGCAGTAAGCCAGTTACCCCGCTTCATCTGAGCGAGGCATTCATCGACGGTCTTGCCCGTCTTGTCGGCATATAGCGAGGCAAGCACCTCGTCGAAGTTCTTGAGGGAGTCGCGCTGCGCCTGAAGCTTGCGGACGAACGCATCAATCTGCTCCTTGTTGCTCTGCTCATATTTATAGATGAGAGTAGAAACATTATGTATCAAGAAGAAGCTGCCTTTGACAATGTCGATGGATTTGCATCCGAGCATAGCAATAGTAGCGATTGACGCGTTCATTCCGAAGGCGTGGGCATGGACGTTACCATGATCCTTGAAAGCCTGGTGCATCTCAAGGCCATCTTTGACGAAGCCACCGAGCGAACAGAATCCGACATGAACCTCCTTGCCCTTGTTATTGTTGAGCACGTAGCGGACATAATCGGCAGAGCAACAACTCCACCAATCGCCGATAGTGCCAGATATTACGAAATTATATTCCATAGCTATGAATTTTCGGCAAAGATAGAGCTAAGATAGAGCGGATGAAAATACTGAGGCAAGTGAGACTAAGCCCCAAAATGAGCACGGAGACGGTCATCAACCATATACATTCTGAATAATATAAGGTGGAAGGTGGTCGGACTTGAAGGACACATTAATCTCTGTGAGCTGATTGTCGGTTATAGACTCCGGGCAATTCTCAGTCACAACAATCTGGGTGTAGGGACGACCATTGATGCCAACAAGATATTGCCTGTCATCGGTAAGGGTGACGCGGAATACCATGTGCCGTTGGCGGATAATCTTGAGTGTTTCGGGCGTGAGCAGCTTGAGAGTGGTTGTTACTATAGTATTATTGTCCTCGGTCTTGCTCGACGAGACGAGCGAAGGATGATTGCTCACGCAGATGGGAGTCCAGACGACAGACGACGGGATGTAGACCTTGCGCGAGCCTCGCCGCTCAAGGGACTTGATGTCGGTAGTGTAAGCATACTCGACAGACTTGACAATTTTGATTGATTTCATAGGAGTGAACGGTATTGAACGCACGTGAACAAAAACGGGGTTCTTGTCCGTACGAATTATAGATTATTTAACACAATTTACTTGCTGTGGTCACGCGATGAGCGCCGCAGGTCGATGCCCGACTTGAGATAAGCGTTGCGCATGCGTTGGAAACGCATCTTGACAGTATCCTCATAATCTATGCTGATGCCATTGTTCTGACACCATGCCCGGACAGCCTTCAGGAGTGGGCAATGCAGAGTCTCAAAGCCGTTGAGGTCATGCCAAAGCTGGAGCCGGAACGTGTCCTCGATACAGTCAGCCACGGCAGCACGTGCATGAGAGCCGAGGTGATTGTAGGTGACCACCGGCTTCTGCTTGCTGTCAGGTATACAGATAGCAATCTCTCCAGGCTGACACACAGCCGGCATGGACGTAGGCTGACGGGTGAGGAAGCGACGGATGCAAGCATTCTCGGCACTCTGGTCCGGGAAGCGGACTGGAGTGCCGTAGTGGAATGTCAGCCATTGAACGATGAAGGGCTTGAGCTTGAGATATACGACGAAGTTTGACACGACTGCTATATTATTAGTTATTATTTATTAGTTGTGGATATTTCCCTACAAAATTAGGAAAAATAGAACAAATATCCTTATGTTTAAGGGTGGTTTTCCGTGTTTATTAGGATTTTCTTTTTGTATTTCTGAGTTTCCGTTGAGTCTGTTATGTTTTTGTACGAAAAGTTTGTGACAGAGTGAAAGTTTGTGACAACGCTGTAACTATCTGAATATCAAATGTTGCAAAATTAAGTCGGGGCTTATCACAAGTTTGTGACAGAGACCGAAGTTTGTGACACACCAAGACTGTTGAAATGTCGTTGCAAACTTTGTAAGTTTGTGACAACTTTGTGATGTAAGTTTGTGACAGTTTGTGACAAGCCGAAACCCCTTTATTTACTATGTTTTTAGACTTTTTTGGAACATCTTATACAAAATCACAAAGTTTTAAGACAAAATAAGAGAGGGGTGTCGGGGAACAGCAGAAGGCCTCGGCGGGAGTCTCAGAGAAATGCCTGTGGAAATTTGGAACACCCTGCTACAGGTTGTTGGAATATGGGACAACGAAAAAGCGGACCGCACAGGCAATAAATACCTGGCAGTCCGCCACCCATTGAAGATTAAAGCGAAATTATGATAGAAAAAAGATTAGAACGGCCGATTGTCTTCCTCGCCATCGAACTGCAGCTGTTGCTCCTTGGGAGGCTCAGCTGCTGCATCTGTAGACATAGAGCGCACATAGAGCATATCCTTGGTCTTACGCAGCTCAGGAGTGATCTGAACAGCTTTCTGGATGCGTCCGCTTGAATTACAATACTCCGGAGGGTTGATACAGTCAATCCAAGGGCAAAGCTTACCGAAAGCCTTGAGCTTCTTGGTGAAGGCTTGCATGGTGATATGCTTGACATTGGCGAACCTCTGATAATCGGTGAAGACATCGTCACGCGCGATGAACTTGTCGAGGTTGTCACCTTCGGTCGAGAAATAGCCATTGGCCCAATCCTCGAAGTTGACACCCATAGCCGCCTTCAGACGGCGACGCTCCATGTTGGACATAGGAGGCTGCGGTTTGATGCCGGAATCCTTGACAGAGAGATAGTAGCGGCAGCATTGAATCCAAAAGTTGAGGTCACAGTTCCACTCCTCCTCGCTGTAGTCGTAGGCATAGAGAGTCTTGCCGAAGTCGTCGCGGATTGAGCGAGTCTCATGATAGTCATTATCCTCAGTCTTCTGGTGATACCAATCGGAGAACACCATGTACAATGATCGAGCCTCGGATGACGGGTCGAAGTCCTGTGGCACATAGTTAGTGGTGAACGCCATCTTTGGCGACTCATCGAAGCTGATGGTGAAGGAACGGTTGTTCTTCGGGTTCACATTCATGTCGGAGGTGATATTGTCGTAGAAGAGACCGAGATTGAGATAGCGGTCGCAATCATCGACAAGCAGCATGTCTGTAAACTGGCTCACCTGGTCGAACACATGAGGGTTGTCCATCAGTTTCGGGTTACGGCCAGACAGTTTGACTGTCTTCATCAAGAAGGACAGCACCTTGAAGAAGAATGATTTGCCGGAGCGGCCATTGCATTCGTCCTCGTCGCCTATCTTATTGTCCATGGCCAACGGGGCCCAAGCCCGGACGGAGTCCTTGTAGCGATGCAGCATGTAGCCGAAGGTGAATATCTTGTTAATGAGGTTACGCTTCTGTTCCTGGATCTCATAGGCAGTAAGGCCATCACCATCGATGCGGAAGGGATGAGCCTTGACATACTCCTCTGCAGACTTGCGGTCGTCCTTGAACCTAGTCTCAGTCTCAGCACGCCAATACAGACGTGACGTGTTGATAAGATAACCGAAAAAATGGCTCTTGACATTTTTAATCTTTATATCGAGAGTAATCTGGCCATCCTCGTCCTCTGACTGTGTAATCTCAAACATATCATCCAACGCCTTGAACCGATGCGGAATGACATCCTCCTCCCACACGTAGTTATGCAAGTCGTCGGCACCAGGGTCATATTCCTTGATACCATTCGACTCGCCTACAGGCTTGCACACCTCAACCGTCTTGTTAGGAAAGAAGAAGTATTGCGAGTTGGGCGTGAAGTTGATAAAGTTAAGGTCAACCTCCTGAAGCGACTCAAGAGCTGCAGGAGAGAGTTTGGTGGTATTAAGCACCAGGTTGAGGATGTTGCGATCCTCGAACCTATCAACCACCCATCGACGGATAAACTCACGAATATCCTTGACATTAACACGCTTGACAATATTGCCCTCGACACGGACGAACTGTGTATTGGCCGAGTTCTCGTCGTGCAAGGCATAGAAGCCGTTGAGCTGGAGGAAATTGTAGAGACACGCTGTATCAATCTCAGTCTTAGGTTTGCCATCCTTAGCGAAGTATTGCACCCAAAACTTAGCCGGCATGGCTATCTTGAGCAGGTTGCGGAAGTCCTTGCGCTCGCTATGTATCTCAAGCCAGTCGCGCAAGTCCTTGCGAGGCTTACCGCGGTTATCCTTGAAGGTCTGCAGCTTGTCGGGAAGCCAAGCTGTATGGATGTCGATGAAGCGCAAGGCAAGCTCACGGCCTTTGCGACGGCCAGTCTCATCGATGTCCGGAATATTATACAGCACCTCGACATATTTCATTATCTCCTTGTACTCATCTACGGAGAGTTGGTAGGTCTCGGAGTTAAACCACAAAGGAGGATAGCCCATAGAGCGGCAGCATAGAGAGTCACGTTCGCCAGAGCATATGACAGCCTCAGGTAGCTTCTTTATTTTGTATGGTTTATCGTCGCTATGCTCAGCATTCCACAGTTTTTCCTCTTCGCATTTTTTTATAAAACTATTCAACTCTGCCAG
>ERZ1031845.773-NODE-773-length-11164-cov-4.147898_pt1 | contig 11164 bp, 10 predicted proteins | sample MGYA00518169_ERZ1031845 | MGnify/ENA primary metagenome ERZ1031845 (study PRJEB33719, sample SAMN04261265) | wastewater metagenome | biome: rural village; feature: human; material: feces | host: Homo sapiens | place: El Salvador | collected 2014-01-14 ...
GTTTCTGTAATCCTTTGGGAAAAGAGGTCTCATAGGACGGTCAATTACACGATCTGTAAGGATGGCGTTCTCAGATGCCTTTCCCTCACGCTTGTTAAAACCACCCGGAATTTTTCCTACAGAGTACATCTTCTCCTCGAACTCAACGCTAAGTGGGAAGAAATCCACACCGTCACGTGGCTTGTCAGATGCTGTAGCTGTTGAAAGGACTGTTGTATCACCATACTTGATAAAAACAGCTCCGTTTGCCTGAGCTGCTACTCTTCCGATATCTACAGTAAGAGTCCTGCCGGCAAGTTCCATTGAATAACTTTTGTACATATTAATTCTCCTTAAAATTCTTTTGCAGAAGTGTATTCCTCTTCCGAAACTACTAAACAATACATGTATGCTCATGCACTCTTTAGTGGTCTCGGCTTACTTCTGCTTTTCAAAAAACAATAATAAAAACAATAATAGAGCGGAATAATAATTACTCCGCTCTAAAGAAAATACTATTTTCTGAGTCCTAAACGCTCGATAAGTGAACGATATCTCTCGATATCAATCTCCTTAAGGTATGCAAGTAATCCACGTCTCTGACCGATCATCTTTAACATTCCTCTTCTTGAGTGATGATCCTTTGGGTTCTGTTTGAAATGCTCAGTTAACTCTGCGATTCTTGCTGAAAGAATTGCAATCTGAACCTCTGGTGAACCTGTGTCATTTGGTGTTCTACCGTACTCTGCGATAATAGCCTGTTTCTTTTCCTTTGCGATCATTGTTGATCCTCCTTATATTATAATGCGCCCTGATAATTGTATGATGCTCAGCAATAGGTCGGAGTGTCCAACTACCGAACATGGGCAAAACCATACTTATGCAGTATAGCATAGTAAGCATTTGTTGTAAACTGTTTTTTTATTAATCCGGCAAATATCTTGCGACACAAATCGGATTTCTGTAATATGCATTTGAAACCTTGATTCCATCACGCTTGTTGCTGGCATGTACAATCTGTCCGTTTCCGATATAAATTGCAACATGTGAGATACTCCTTCCACTTCCGTAGAAGAATAAATCTCCCGGCTTTGCTTCAGATGCACTGATTTTTGTGCCGTATGAAGGCTGTGCTCTTGATGAATGCGGTAATGAGATTCCATACTTTCCAAGAATTCTCATTGTGAAGCCTGAGCAGTCAACTCCCTTCTCAAGGCTTGTACCACCCCACACATATCTGTTTCCGACAAACTGTAACGCATACGATACAACAGATGCCCTTACATCTGATACGCCGTCACCATACTTCACCTGCTCTATTGTCTTTGCTGTAGGAAGTGCCTGTGCCAGTGTCACATAATCCTGTGATATATATCCTACCGAATCATCCACACTTATCTCAACCCAGCCGTCAGCGACAGAATTAACCGTGAATGCCTCTGAATTTCCAACCTGCGAAAGCACCGCAGCCTCTGTTGACTTCTCTGCACGCACATTCAGTGTTTCCGTATTTACTGTGGCAACCGTCTTAATCTCCTGTTCTGCAATAGCCTCTGCTTCATCTCCTATTACAAGATACTGCTTGTTTACATATCCTGTCACCTTGCCTGATGTGACCTTGTACCATTCTCCGGCATCCTCAAGAAGCTCACAGGCATTGTGATTGGTAAGTATTCCTATTACCTCGCTGTCTGTCGAAGCTTCCTGTCTGATATTTAAGTTTCCGCTGCTGATAACCGACATACCAAGATTTGTGTAACCACAGGTCTGTGCGGCTGTCGGTGTCTGGGATGCCTCATTTGCCTGTTCTGTCTCCTGTGCAGTATTGCCAACCTGTGCACCCTGAGCAGATGCAGTAACAACATTGCTGTCGTTTTGCGCTACCGATACGTCAGCTCCATAATAAGTAAGAGCCGATGTAACCCCTGCTGTGAGAAGCTCTGTGGCATCTGCCGCCTCTGTCAGACCAAGGGCCACCCCCGCATTGACTGTTCTGTTTTCCTTTAATGATGTTCTGGCATCTACTGTGCTGCTTGAACTCATAGATACAGCACCTATAATAATAGCAAACGCTACAACGCCTGCTGCCTGTCCTAATTTTAATTTATTTTTCATATAGCCTCCAGTTCATGCTATCCATAATCCCATGTTTACGAGTATATCACAAATTGTTAAAATGTCAATATTTCTCCGTAATATTTCCGTAATATTTGTCATTTTTTCGTTATTTTGGGTAATTTCGCAAAAAAACAGCCACACTAGAATGTGTGACTGCCTGCATAATTGATTGTATAATTGATATCTGCACTCATCTGGCTCTTTAACGCTTCTATTGAATCAAACTTCATCTCAGGTCTTACGAACTTATGAAGCTCTACCATGATATCCTGTCCGTAAACATCCTGCCCAAAATCTATGATATATGTCTCTGCACCGATTGGATTTTTGCCCTCTATAGTAGGCTTGCATCCTATATTGGTTACACCAAGGTACCAGTTGTCCCTGACAAGAACTCTTGACATATACACTCCCTTTGGTGGAATCAGCTTATCGTGCGGCACTGAAAGGTTGACTGTCGGAATGCCAATAGTCCTGCCTAGTGCTCTGCCATGCACTACTCTTCCTTTTATGAAAAAGGGATATCCCAGCAGTTCATTCGCCTTTTTAATATGTCCTGCCGCAATCTCCTCGCGGATATAGGTACTGCTTATATCCCTGTCTCCATCCTTTATCTTGTCCACCACAATAAGATCGTATCCAAGCTCTCCTGCCATCGCAGAAAGCAGCCGATGGTCTCCTGCCCTGTTGTGCCCGAAACGGAAATCATCTCCGACAATGATACACTTGACATTAAGACTTTTAACTATCCATCTGACAAACGCATCCGCCTCCATCGTCATCACCTGTGGCACAAACGGACACTCTATCAGATAGTCAATACCTGATTTTTCAAACACATACTCTTTTTCATCGTTTGTGATTATAACCTTTGACTCAACGCCAAGTACCTCCGATTTGGGAGGAATGTCAAACGTAAATATGATGCGCTTGTAGCCATGCAGATTGCTCTGTTCAATTTGCTTTTCCATCAGAAATTCATGTCCTCTGTGAAGCCCGTCAAACTTTCCAAACGAGATGACGGACGGCTCCTTGACATGAAAATCCAGAGTTTTGCTTATATATTCCATAATATCTGTATACTATTCTATTCCATAAAAATCTTAACTGGCTTAAACTCACCGGTCTCATCAAGATACGAATACACACCGACAAATATGCCCTCATGATTGTATACTCTGTATCTTATATCAGAGTCAGCACTGTGTTTTAAATAATCCGTAAGCACTGCCGGAATTTTATTTCCATTTCTGACAAGCTTATCAGCATCTGAAGCAGTATGCACTGCCGGCAGATTTTCGAATACTCCGTCAACAGGCATCACCATATCAAAGCAGCCTTCATCCACCTTTGACTGAATCTGTGAAAGTGTAAGTGCATGCTCTAAGTCAAAGCCTGCTACCCTTACTCTAAGCAGTGACTTCATGCAGCCATGGCAGCCCAGCCTCTCTCCGATGTCATTGCACAGCGTCCTGATATATGTGCCCTTTGAACAGTGCACCGTCATCGTAACCTCCGGTAAATCAATGCTTTCAACCTTGATATCAAACACCTCGATATCCCGGGCTTTTCTCTCTATAACCTTGCCCTCCCTGGCAAGCTCATAGAGCTTTTTCCCATTGACCTTTAGAGCCGAATACATTGGCGGCACCTGCTTTTGTCTGCCAATAAACTGTGATATTGCATCATACACCGCCTGATCAGTCACATTGACCTTAGCCTGATTTAAGATCTGCCCTGAAATATCCTGTGTATCTGTCTCCTGTCCTAAAAGCAGCACAGCTTTATAGACCTTGTCCTTATCTGTCAAAAGGTCACACACTCTGGTTGCCTTTCCAAGGCAGACCGGAAGGACGCCTTGCGCATCAGGATCAAGTGTACCTGTATGGCCAATCTTCTTCTGGTGGAATATGCCTCGAAGCTTTGCCACAACGTCAAAGCTTGTATAGCCCTTTTCCTTGTATACATTGATTATTCCATTAACCATCTGCCCAAGAATCTCTCCCTAAATATTATCCTTAATTGCCGTAAGGATGCGGTCTGTTGCCACCTCAAGCGGTCCGTCAATCGTAAATCCGGCTGCCTTTACATGTCCACCGCCGCCAAATACCGACGCAACCTTTGCCACATCATAATCACCGTTTACGCGCAGGCTGCCCTTGTAGGTACCATCCTCATTTTCGTAGAGAAATACAGCAACCTTTATATCCTTTGTCACGCGCAGCTGATTTACAATACCATCAAGATGCTTTGGTAGCACATCATACTTCTCCATCTCAGCGCGCGATACTGCAGACAATATAACATCACCATTCAGATACAAAGCAGCATTCAAAAGTGCCTGCCCCATAATCTTGTTCTGAGCAAATGTCTTTGTATAAAATGTATCATCGATTATCCTTGAATAATCAATGCCCATCTCCATCAGGGAGCCTGCTATATCCATAGTCTTTTTTGAAGTGCAGGAATACTGGAACACGCCTGTATCATGCACCATGCCTGTGTAAATACACTCTGCTATCTGTATTGTGATGCGCTCCTTCGGCAGAAGTTCAAACACAAGCTCACAGGTTGAGCTCGCATCCGGAAAGATGTAATTTGCGTCTGCAAAGGCCCCGTTTGTAACATGATGATCTATGCAAAGTGTCCTTTTTGCAGACTCAAAATACTTAGCTGCACTTCCCAGTCTGCCTGTGTCACTGCAGTCACATGCTATGAACAGATCGTATACTGTATCATCCGCATAGCTGCTGTCAATCTCATCTGCTCTTTGCATAAACTTAAAGATGTTTGGGCTTGGCTCTAAATAAAGCCTTGCCTTTATATCAGGATAATAATCCTTTATGTAGTTGTATACCGCAAGTGTTGAGCCGACACAGTCGCCGTCCGGTCTCACATGACCGGAAACGGCAACTGATTGTGCATCCTTTAAAATAGAATCAATCTCTGTCATAATCAATCCTCTTTGTTAATCCTCTTTGAGATTTTTTGTTACTTCATCAATCTTTTTAGACATCTCAACACCATACTCTATAGACTGGTCTATGATAAATGTAATGGCAGGTGTATTTCTTAAATTGATGTTCTTTGCGAGAGTTCTGCGTATATATCCCTCCGCTGACTTAAGTCCTGCAAGTGTATCAGCCTGTGATTTCTTGTCACCAAGCACACTGATATAAGCCTTTGCTGTCTTTAAATCAGGTGCCACCTCGACAGCAACAACACTTGTCATGGGATTGATACGCGGATCCTTTATCTCACCGCGTATGATATTTGACAGTTCACGCATTACCTCTTCGTTGATACGAATATTTTTTATGCTGTTCTTTCTCATATAATCCCGCTTTCTTTTTATATTAAACCGTAACTATCCGAATAGCTGCATTAATTCAAGATGACCAATATATGATTATCTCGGAACCTCTACCATCTTGTAAGCTTCAACTATATCGAATTCCTGAATATCATTAAATCCGTCAAATACAAGACCACACTCGTAGCCTGTCTTGACCTCCTTGACGTCATCCTTGAATCTCTTGAGTGAAGCAAGGTCTCCCTCGAATATCTGCTCACCCTCTCTGCTAATTCTGACACGGCAGCCTCTCTCCATAAATCCGTCAAGCACATATGAACCTGCAATGTTTCCAACGCCTGAAGCCTTGAAAATCTGTCTGATTTCCGCATGTCCGATAACCTTCTCCTCAAATACAGGATCAAGCATACCCTTCATGGCAGCAGATACATCCTCGATTGCATTGTAGATGACCTTGTAAAGTCTGATATCTACGCCCTCACGGTCTGCTGTAGCCTTGGCAACAGGATCCGGTCTGACGTTAAAGCCAATGATGATTGCATTTGATGCTGATGCAAGGATAACATCTGACTCGTTGATGGCACCAACGCCGCCATGGATAACCTTAACCACAACCTCCTCATTTGAAAGCTTGACAAGACTCTGCTTAACAGCTTCAACTGAACCCTGTACATCTGCCTTTACGATGATATCAAGCTCCTTCATATTGCCGGACTGAATCTGTGAGAACAGATCATCAAGTGACATCTTTGCCTTTGTATCCTCGATGAGCTTATTCTTCTCCTCTGAAATATATGTGTCAGAGAATGCCTTTGCCTCCTTCTCTGAATCGCATGCCACAAATGTCTCTCCTGCTGAAGGCACGCTGTTAAGTCCAAGTATCTCTACAGGCGTAGAAGGCTTAGCCTCCTTTACTCTGCGGCCCTTGTCATCAATCATGGCTCTTACCTTACCATAGCTGCTTCCACATGCGATAGGATCTCCGACATGGAGTGTTCCTTTTTGTACAAGCACTGTGGCAACCGCACCACGGCCTTTATCAAGCTGTGCTTCAATTACGAGACCTCTTGCGTTTCTATCAGGATTAGCCTTGAGCTCGAGCACCTCTGCTGTGAGAAGAATCATCTCAAGGAGATTGTCGATACCCTCCTTAGTATGTGCAGATACAGGACAGAATATTGTGCTTCCGCCCCAATCCTCCGGGATAAGCTCATACTCTGAGAGCTCCTGCTTAACCTTGTCGATATTGGCACTTGGCTTATCTATCTTGTTGACTGCAACGATAATCTCTACACCGGCTGCCTTTGCATGGTTTATTGCCTCAACAGTCTGTGGCATTACACCATCATCTGCAGCAACAACAAGGATTGCGATATCAGTAGAGTTTGCACCACGCATACGCATTGCTGTAAATGCCTCATGTCCCGGTGTATCAAGGAATGTGATGTTCTGGCCATTGATTGATACAACAGATGCACCGATGTGCTGTGTGATACCACCTGCCTCACGGTCTGTAACACGTGTCTGTCTGATGGCATCAAGCAGTGATGTCTTACCATGATCTACGTGACCCATTACGCAGACTACAGGTGGACGAGGAACCATCTTGCTCTCATCCTCTTCATCCTCCTTGAGAAGCTCTGCAATCACATCGACTTTCTCCTCTTCCTCACATATGAAATTGAACTCTAAAGCAATCTCCTCAGCAGCTGCAAAATCAACCTCAGAGTTAACTGTTACCATCTCGCCCTTCATGAAAAGCTTCTTTACGATGGCTGAAGGCTGAACCTTCATCTTATCAGCTAAGTCCCTTATTGTAATCTTCTCCGGAAGAGAAATTGTCTTAATCTCGTTCTCATCCTCTTTTGGCTGTGCCTTCGGCTGCTGTGGCTTTTTCTTGCCGCCGTGCTTCTCGAGATTGATGTAATTCTCCTGCTTCTTTCCGAGCTTATCCTGCTTCTGGCTCTGATTGTGATTATGCTTATTCTTTCTATCGTTGCCTCTGTCGCGGCTCTCCTTTCCTCTTACATCATCAGGAGCTGCAACTGCAACTGTTTCTTTTCTGAAACGATTTCTGTCATCACCTCTGCTGCCTGTTCTATCGTTATTTCTGTCATTGCTCCTGCTTCTGTCATTGCTTCTGCTTCTGTCATTATTTTTGTCAAAGCTTCTGCCACCCTCTGCAGGACGTCTGGAGTCATTTCTGAAGCCTCTGTTATTGTCTCTATTATTGTCTCTGCTGTTATCTCGGTTATTGTTGTCGCGATTGTTTGTTCTTCTATCGCTGTTTCTGTCCGTATTTCTGCTTCTGTCGGCATTCCTGTCGGTATTTCTGTCAGTATTTCTGTTGTTGATTCTGTCACCATTATCCTGACGTCTGTCGCCTCTTCTGTCTGCGTCAGCCTGACGTGCCGGACGTGAATTGGCTGCCTTCATATCTGCATACGGATCTGCTGTACGCTCACTTATAGGGCGCATAGCTCTCTCTCCGACAGGTCTTGGCTTAATAATGCTGTGCTGCTCAGGACGTGATGACTGATTATCGCGTCTGCCATTGCCATTCCTGCGCTGCGAACTGTTATTTCCATTATTTCCGCTGCCGTTTCCACCATTTGTTTTCCTACCCTGCTTACTGTACTGGGCATTGAAAACTGCTGTGATGCTTGCCTTTTTCTTTGGTCTGTCAGCTGCCTTAGCCTCATCCTTTTTAGGTTCTTCCTTTTTAGGTTCTTCCTTCTTAGGTGCATCTTTTTTTACTTCTGTTTTTGCGTACTTCTTTCGTACAATTTGCTGTGCCTCATCCTCAAGACCGCTCTGCACATTTTTGACAGCAAACTGTGTGCCGTTTAATGTGTCTATGACGTCCTGCGACTTTATATTTAATTCTTTTGCAAGTTCATGAACTCTCATTTTTGCCATATATCTATTTTCCTCCATTATTCAGTTTTATTCGACTGCAGCTTTTTTATCACTGCATTTGCAAGGTTTTCATCCGTTACTGCAAGGGAAGCGCGAAACTCTTTGCCTATTGCATTCCCTAACCCCACCTTGTCACTATAAAAATAAATCGGAACCTCATAGAAAGCAGTCATATCCGAAAAATGCTTCTTTGTGTTGTCTGATGAATCATCTGCAACTATCACTAAAAATGCCTTTCCTGTCTTTACAGCTTTCTCGGTAGAAAACTCTCCGCTAACCACATTGCCTGACTTTGCTGCTAAGCCCAGCATAGAAAGTACTCTATCTGTCAATTTGGTTCATCTCCTTTTCAAGCTCCTCATATACCTGCTCTGATACACTAACACCAAGGGAACGCTCAAGTGCCTTTGTCTTTTTAGCCTTTTTAAAGCATTCAAGGCTCTTACATATATAAGCTCCCCTGCCGTTTTTCTTGCCGGTGTCATCTAGAATTATGTCGCCCTCCGCAGTCTTTACCACGCGGATAAGTGACTTCTTTTCCTTCATCTCCTGACAGCCTACGCATTTGCGCATTGGAATCTTTTTATTTGCCATTACTGCTCATCACCACTATCTGCCGCATCATTTTCTGTACCTGCTGCTTCGTTCTCGTCAGCCTCTGTATCAAAAGCCTCTGCCTGTACATCTGCCTGTTCTGTATCAGCTAATCTCTCGTTCTCAGCAAGCTCATCATCCGAATAATCATAATCGTCATCATAATCATCCTCTTCATAGTCATTCTCATAATCCATGAAGTCCCCTGACTCTCTGGCCTGTGTCTCGCTCTTGATATCAATCTTGAAGCCTGTAAGTCTTGCTGCAAGTCTTGCATTCTGTCCTTCCTTACCGATTGCAAGTGAAAGCTGATAATCCGGAACAACAACCTTTGCTGATTTCTCATCTGCATCTGCGATAACAGAGATAACCTTTGCAGGGCTGAGTGCGTTCTGGATAAGTATTGCCGGATTCTCATCCCATGTGATGATATCGATTTTCTCACCGCGAAGCTCATTTACGATAGCATTTACTCTGGCACCATTCATACCTACACATGCTCCTACAGGGTCTACGTTTGGATCATTTGACCATACAGCAATCTTTGTTCTGCTTCCGGCCTCACGTGAAATAGCCTTTATCTCAACTATGCCCTCTTTAACCTCTGTAACCTCTGACTCGAAAAGTCTCTTCACAAGCTCAGGGTGAGTTCTTGAAACAAGAATCTTTGGCCCCTTTGATGTGGACTTAACCTCAAGGATATATACCTTGATACGCTCTGTAGGCTTGAATACCTCACCCTTTATCTGCTCACTCTCAGTCAGAAGTGCATCTGCCTTACCTAAGTTGATGCTGACATTCTTTCCGATGTATCTTTGAACAACACCTGTCACAACATCCTTTTCCTTGCTGTTGTACTCGTCAAATATTACCTTTCTCTCCTCCTCGCGGATTTTCTGAAGGATAACATTCTTTGCGTTCTGTGTAGCAATACGTCCGAATTCCTTTGACTTAACCTCAACTCTCACGATATCTCCAAGCTGATAGTTACCGTTTACCTTGTGCGCATCTGCTAAGGAAATCTCCTCAACCGGATCCTCAACCGTATCTACAACCGTCTTCTCCTGGTAGCATGAGAAAGCACATGTCTCAGGATCTATTTCTACCTTTACATTGTCTGATTTACCAAAATGGTTCTTGCAGGCAGTCACAAGAGAGTTCTCAATTGCCTCAAGTAAAGTTTCTTTACTGATGTTTTTCTCCTGCTCTAATATATTTAACGCTTCTAATAACTCATTGCTCATTATTTTTTCCTCCTATTTGTGTTATCGTGCGCTTTAATTAAAAATCCAATGCCTGACGTATAAGCGCAATGTCACTCTTATTAAATGTAGTCTCATTGCCGTCTTCATCGGTTATTGTCACTGTATCCTTATCATAGGCTTTAAGCAGACCATAAAATTCCTTTGATTTGTTGATAGCCCTGTATGTGCGAATCTCTATCTCCTTATTCATATTGCGCACATAGTCCTTTTCCTTCTTGAGAGGTCTTCCAAGCCCCGGCGAGCTGACCTCGAAGGTGTACGAATCAGGAATATAGTCCTCTCTGTCGAGAATCTCATTCATCTGCCTTGCAACCACTTCACAGTCATCAACAGTTATGCCACCCTCCTTATCGATATACGCTCTCAGGTAGTTCATGCCGCCTTCCTTAACATACTCGACATCAACAAGCTCAAAATTCATGCTGTCAAGAATTGGTTGTATAAAGTTCTCCGTCTTTGCCTCATATACACTTGCCTTTGACATTTTATCACCTCTCTTTTTTATATTTGTAACTATTCAGAATTGTTCCAAGTGGTTCTGAATAGCTGCCTGATGTTTATAAACGTGAATTGAGAGAGGACTTTTGCCCTCTCTCAATCTAGTCAACGTTGTTATCATAGGTATAATAGCACTATCAGGAAAAAAAATCAAGTTTTTTTAAAAAAGTACTTGCTTTTTTTGAAACTCCATGATAGTATAATACACGGTTCGTTGGTCAAGCGGTTAAGACGCCGCCCTCTCACGGCGGAAACACGGGTTCGATTCCCGTACGGACTGCTCACTGATATTTATTTAATTAAATACAGCCCAACCCGAAAGCATCGCATTTATGCGATGTTTTTTTTTTGTTGTTGACACCGGACGCACCCGCAGCACCGAAATGCATCTTGCATGCGCTAACGCTACGCTGTCAAGATACTGTACGAATTATGCTTTTCAGGCTCACTTTGCTTGACGAAACCGTCGAAACGCGCC
>ERZ1031845.780-NODE-780-length-11108-cov-3.745589_pt1 | contig 11108 bp, 7 predicted proteins | sample MGYA00518169_ERZ1031845 | MGnify/ENA primary metagenome ERZ1031845 (study PRJEB33719, sample SAMN04261265) | wastewater metagenome | biome: rural village; feature: human; material: feces | host: Homo sapiens | place: El Salvador | collected 2014-01-14 ...
ACCCTTAATTATCTCATTTCAGATATAAACAATTTCGATATAAGTGATTATCCGACCGTCATGATTGATTTTGACAGTGAAGATATTGCCCTTGATAAGGATAAACTCAGCCAGATAAGACAACAACTTGATATATATGATTATAATGCCCTTGATAAAGATCAGCAAATCACCTATGATTCTCTTGAATACTACTTAAAAAGCTGTCAGTTATCAGATGGACTTGAACTATATATGGAACCTCTTGGCCCTACAATTGGTATTCAGGCGGAATTGCCAATAACTCTTTCAGAATACACATTTTACACGTCAAAAGATATTGAACGCTATCTTACCGCCTTACCTACAATATATGATTTATTTGAAGAAATAATGAAATTTGAGGAGAAAAAATCCCAGTCAGGACTTTTTATGTCAGACGATTCGGTAAATAATGTATTGGAACAATGTAATGAATTTATATCAAAAAAAGAAGATAACTACCTTATAACATCATTTAACAGCAAAATTGACAATTACCACGGACTAACTGACGAAGAAAAAAACAGTTATAAATAAAAAAATAAAGACATCATTCTTAATAAGATAATTCCCGCCTACAAACTCATAATAGATGGTCTTAATGAGCTTATGACTACAGGATGCAATACAGGCGGACTGTGTAACCTGCCTTTGGGAAAACAATATTATGAATATCTTGTCCATTCCAAAGTAGGTACTGACGAAAGTGTTTCCCAGATTACCACAAATCTGGAAAATTATATAACAAGCAATATGTCTGCGATGTATTCCATAAGTTCAAAAGATTCTGACATATATCAAAAAGCTAAAGATGCAAAAGTAGATTACAATTCACCTAAAGAAATGTTAGAAACACTATCAACAAAGATTTTGGATGATTTTCCTGATGTCGGAAATATAGAATATGAACTAAAGGATGTAGATAAATCTTTAGAAGATTATCTTAGTCCAGCTATGTATTATAAGCCACCAGTTGACACATCATCATGTAACAGCATTTATATAAACAATGCCAAGACCAAAGACTCTCTTAACACATTTCTTACTCTTGCACACGAGGGTTTTCCAGGGCATATGTATGAATATAATTATATAAAATCTCAAAAAAACTATCCTCTAAGGCAGGCTCTTGATATCACTGGTGTTAGTGAAGGCTGGGCAAAATATGCAGAATACAACGCCTACCGCTATTGTAATCTTGATGAAAATGTAGCTGATTTCCTTTATGCCAATTCAAAAATCGCTCTCTGTGTTGAGGCGAGAGCAGAAATAGGTGTTAACTATGAAGGCTGGGGAAAAAATGAAGTATATGACTATGTATCAAAATTTTTCAAAATAAACAAAGATACCGCCGATAGCATTTTCCAGTCAGCTATCGAAACTCCCGCCAATACCCTTAGCTACGCATATGGCGAGTATATCTATAGTACACTTGAGGAAAATGCCCGCAGTTTAATGGGGGATAAATTTGTATTAAAAGATTTCCGGACATTTTTACTTGACATAGGAATTGCGCCTTTTCCTGTTATAAAAGAGCGTTTTAAAGAATATTCTCAGAATTAATAAAAAAACTCCTATTCGCATGCCATTTGATTAACTTAGTCAGACACTGCGAATAGGAGTTTTAATACTGTCAGAAACAATATCTCCTATATACTTATAATGTCTTAATAAAATCATGAATTTTGTTTACAGTTTCATCATCAAGACACAACATCATGTTCTGTGCCTGATAATGGGCTTTTTCTTTATTAACACCAATCACATTAATAAGAAACTCTCTAAGAATATCCATTTTTTTTGCATATGCTCTTCCAAATTCTTCTCCCTTTTTGGTAAGGCTTATACTTCCATATCTGTGATGTTCAACATAATTTTTCTCTATAAGATTGCCAACTGCCTTATTTACACTTGGTTTGCTTATTTGCATATCTCCTGCAATTGCGGTGACAGTACATTTTTCATTTTTAACTGTCATATCGTAGATATAGAAAAGATACTTTTTCAAAGAATCAGATAACTCATCATTTTCCTTTGTACTTTTTGTTTTTATCATAGCTTTTTCAACATCGTTTGATTTTACAATATTGTGTTTAATCTCATCTGTTTTGATAATATTTGTTTTTGGCTCACTTAATGCTGTCCCTTTTTTAGTTTCATCCTTCTTTTTTTCTTTTTTATCTTTTCTATCTTTCTTATCCTTGTCCTTTTTCTTCTTTTTCTTTTTATCCTTGTCTTTATCTTTTGTTTTATCTTTTTCCTTTAACTTATTTTTGTCCTTACTCCTTAATTCATCTTTTGCCATAATATTACACCCTTTCTTAACCTTCTGTTACATCTTATTTTTTGTAGGAAAATGCATTAGAAATCTTGGCATTTTCAGCTGTCAGCGTAACTTTCTCACGATAATATGCTACCACAGGAGTATCCGTTTCAAGTATGGAATACAGCTCTTTTGCAAACTTTGGAGGAACATTTATACATCCATGTGAACCACTGCTCTTATATATCTGCCCACCAAATTTATCTCTCCATGAAGCATCATGAATTCCAACATTATATGCAAATACCATAAAATATGATACATGGGACTGATATCCTTCACCTTTTAACACCGCCGGGCTTTGTTTATAAATAATCTTATATACTCCATCAGGTGATCCGTTTCCCCTGCTTAGATTTCCTGAGACAAAGTCACTTTCAGTTACAAGCTTTCCTTCTTTGTAATAATACAAGTGCTGATTAGTGTAATCCAGTTCAATATATGTATCACCTATATCTTTTGCACCCGGAACTTTGGCAACCTGGGAATACACAGGTTCTCTCTTAATATCTTTACCTGTACTTATATCCTCAAATATCTGTTTTGCTTCTGCCTCCTTATCAATTACCCAGCCATAATCTCCACCGCCAATCTCAATTACATCCCCTTTTGATGTCTTGAATTCTCGTTTGTCACCATATGTATTATATTTTGATGCCAAAGACTGTACATACTGTGCAATCTTATCTTTATCAAAAGTTATATTTAATTTATCGTCAACATCTATCCAATCATTAATCTTATCCTTGTCAAGTACCTCATCATTATCACCAATATCATATGTAATAGTAGAGGACATATATTTATTAACTTCCTCCATACAATTTGTAAGTTCTTCACTGTCTGATGTAACTTCGGGTTTAACATAAAAATCATCATCAAATTCAAGTGAGTTTTTTCCTTCACTTACCGCTTTTTTTATAGCCTCAATGCATTTATCCTCTAACAGCTCATTTCCCATTGTCTCCTCAACAATCTGGATTTTGCCATCCTCTTTTGTAATATATGCATTTTCCGGTTTGTTAATAAGGTCTTCGTCAAAGCATTTTAACTGCTTTGCAGCATCTTCAAGTTTATCCTCAGAATATGATGCACTAACATTAATTGTATATTCATGTCTACCAGACAGATTGGCAAACCACATATATTTATTCTGTTCATTCAGAAATTTTTCAGGAGTCGCATCCGTTGTATATGTGTAATCGAACAAATCTCCATTAAGAGAAAGAAGTTGTCCATCTCTTGTTGTAATCTTTAACACATAATTATCATTACTACTTCCTATAGTTTTAACAGACTCATCCATATACATATTCGAAACATCTTCTCCATTAATCCATGAATCCGGGAAAAAATGTTTTCCATAATAATTCACAAAAAATGCATATACCCCTGCCACTATAATTAAGACGATGGCAACAAAAGCAATTACCATATACTTTATCTTACTTTTCTTTTTTCTGTAATAATCCATAGTATTCCTCCAATTAAAACGCCATTTGTAAGAATTCAAAAATCACTGAACTATCTTTCCATAAACTGCTCATAAAAACTCTTACTATCGCTATAAGCTTTAATATAATATCTGTTAAGCATGTCCATATTGAGTGCCTTTACATCTTCATCAGACATACCAGCCACTTCATTTTGCAAGGACTTAATCTTATCATGCCATTCCATAACAAATGCATCATATTCTGGAAAACCAGCCGTATCAATCCACTGCCTTACCTTAACTTTTGTTCTTCGCTGCCTGCTGCATTCATTTACCTGCAAAAAATAATCGAATCCATCTTCCCTGTATATTCGTCCCAGTGGAAATAATCTGCAGATTCCAGGTCTTATATTATGTATGGAGCATCGTCCCTGCTCATTTAAAAATCCACATTTCTCTTCAGAACCTTCCATCGCAAGTGCCGGCAAAATAATTCCATTGTATACATTCAGTGCTATCTTCTTTAGTGCAATTAAATCCATGAATGATTTCCTGGTTCCCATAGTCATCCTATATACATCAAAAGGGTCAAGAACAACGGAATTTCCCATTCCCATACAGCAGTCATGACAGCCCTCGCAATTACCACATCCTGCCTTTACCATATCGTTTGGTCCATAACGCCTTCCATCAGATATTTCATCAAAATCTGCATTTCTCTCCATCTTATGTTCCTCTCTTTTCTACATCCACATTCCAAATAAAACTGCTGCCACTGTTCCTGCCAGTGTACATATCAATGCGCCAAACAATGTCCATCTGGTTTTACTTACCTTTGCAGCCATAAAGTACACAGACATTGTATAAAATATAGTCTCTGTGCAACTCATCATAATAGATGCAATCTTTCCCACTACAGAATCTGTACCACACTCCTTGTATATATCAAGCAAAAGACCTGTTGCTGCCGAGGACGAAAACATCTTTATAATCCACAATGGTATCAGCTTTGCCGGGAAATGAATTAAACCCGCCACTGGTGCAAGCACATCTGACAGCCAGTCAAGAAAACCACATGCTCTTACAAGTCCTACAGCAACCATAAGCCCTATAAGTGTTGGCATTATCCCGGCTACCATCTTTATGCCATCCCAGGCACCTTTCACAAACACATCAAACACTTTAGTCTTATTAAATAACCCATGACAAATAATATAAAACACAACTAATGGTATCATATAATCCGACAAATACAGCACAAATCTCATATGTACCCCAATAACCGTTATACTTTATACATTATTCTCATTATTTTATTTTAAGAACAATATCCTGCCCAAAAGACCTTCCCGATTATTGGTAATATTGCAAAAATTTCTATCAATCAAGAAAACGATTCTCAAACTGCTCAAGAAATCTTGCAAATTCTTTTCTTGCCAATGTAATCTTACCTTCATCATTAGAATCCAGCGCCACCTCAAAATCTCTCATTCTCATATCAATTATAGCTCTGTCATTTCCCAGACTTTCTTCATAAAGACGTTCGCCCTTAAGAAGTAAAAGTCTGTTCTCTTCCTGGTCTCTTGGATGTATCTTAAGAAATGATATCTCTTCAAATCTTTTCTTAATCTCCTCATCAGTCATATTGACATTCTGATTTTTTACTATGATTTTCTTTATCTGCCCTGTTGAAATAACCCTTACCTGAACCTCCAGTAAAGAATTAATGTCATATGTATATGTTACATCAATACATTCAACTCCAGCCTTGGCCGCTGGCACATCAACCTCAAGTTCTCCAATCGACAGGTTGTTACTTGCAAATCTGCTTTCTCCCTGTAACACATTAATGTGAACTTTTGTCTGATTATCCCTTACTGTGTAAAGTCGCTCCGTTCTACTGGCTGGAATGACCGTATTTCTCTCGATAATAGGGCAGAAATGACCTCCTTCTTTAGAACCATCTTCTCGCTCCACCATAACCTCAGTTCCCAGTGTAAATGGGCAGACATCCGTCAGGATAAGTTCCTTAACGCTTTCTTTTCGCTCCTTCATGGCCCCTTGTATCGCTGCCCCCAAAGCTACAGCCTCATCTGGATTAACGCTAAGATCTGGCATTGTACGAAACATTCTGCTTACAAAACGTCGTATCATATTCATCTTTGTCGAACCACCAACAAGTACAATCTTATCTATATCTGACACCTTAATTCCGGCATCCGATAAACTTCTCTTTACCGGCTGTCTTATTCTGTCAAACAACTCTCCACACATTGTCTCATATTTCTTTGCATCTAGTTTAAACTCCACAATATCATCATTTATCCTGCATTTCATTATGGCATATGGTTCCATGCCAAGCTCAATCTTGCATTTGTCCGCCTGGGCATGTATGTGTCCAAGTGTTTTTTCATCAAGTTCATCTTTGTTGTACTGTGTATTTTCCTTAAAAAACATATCCACAATAACATTGGTGAAATCCTCTCCACCAAGGAAATTATCTCCCGCAACAGCATGAACTTCAAGTATATCACCAAACATCTCAAGGATAGACACATCAAATGTTCCACCACCAAGATCAAATACAAGAAATCTTGAATCTTTCTTTTCCTGATAAAGTCCATATGCTATAGCAGCTGCCGTTGGTTCAGATATAATTCGTTCAACCTTAATTCCTGCAAGCTCTCCGGCAATCTTTGTTGCCTTTCTTCGTTCCTCATTAAAATATGCAGGAACACTTATTACAGCTTCTGTAATCTCTTCTCCAAGATATTCCTGTGCATCTTCCTTAAGGGAGCGCAGCACCAGCGATGACAGCTCAACCGCACTAAACTCTATCTTCTTTTCATACTCTATTCCATTCTCTACCACATGCTTTGTTCCAAGGCAGAATTTCTTGTCACTGCCCATATCTCTTTTAAAAACCTCTGCCGCAGTGTCCGGGTAAAGCAACAGCCTTTCTTTTGCAGTTTCTCCTATGTATACCTGTCCGTCTTCATCAATACTAACCACAGATGGTGTAAGATTTTTTCCTAGTCTGTTAGGAATAATCTTTGCACCATCCTCTGTGTAATAAGCTATTAAGCTATTGGTTGTACCTAAGTCAATTCCTACTATCATCTATATATCATCCTTTGTTGTTTATAATTATTTGTTAATGTTTTTCTTTGCATTTTCAACGAGAAGTGCACACCATCTTGATCCATCTGACTCTTTGTTTACCTTCTCATAGAACTTTAGTGCTCCCTTATAGTCATTCTCAAGCTCACAAAGTCCTCCCCTTAATATATTCTCCTCATAACATCCACAATGGCAGCAAAAACTACACATACACAGTTGCGCTATCTTATCGATGCATTTTCTTAAATTTGCCGCATCTGACATATACAGATAAAATTGTCCCAGTATAAATAATCTGCTTCTTGCACATGACTCTTCTTCAAAATAATACTTTGTGCCGCCATAGCTTTCATTGCATAAATTTTTAAATCGCTCATAATATTCTATAGCTTTGCTTCTGTCGCCTATTTTTGCATAAATTATCGCAACACTTAATGTCTTTGACTCTGTACCACCATCTTCAAAATCTTCACTATATTCCAAAGACATAAGAGCATATTTTAAACTTTTCTTATAGTCTTCCTGTGTTTCAAAATACATCTCACTCATATCATGGTATATACGCATCAAAAGCGCTTTGTTAGCTCCAGCTAACTTTATTGCATTCTTATACTCTCTTTCTGCTTTTCGTAATTCATTAAGCTCTGAGTATCCACCTGCAATATCTATGCAAAGTATTGCCTCTTCATAGTCTGATGTAGTTTCTCTCTTGAATTTTCTTCCTCTGTCAACAAGTCTTTTTGAAAGGCTGGCAGTATCAAGAGCATCCATCATGTTCCTTACATACCATTTATAGTCATCAATCATATCATATCCCATCTCGGCATACTTTACAGCTTCATCAAACCTTCCAAGTGCCTTGCAAATACTAATCATAAATGAAAATATTGTCTGTTTTGAAATTCTGTACAATCTGTAATCCTCAGTTTTAAACTCCGGATTACTAATCATTTTCGTCATGTGATTGTAAGCCTCGGCTAACTTTCCTCTTCTGTGTGCAACATTTGCCATATAGTAATACGCATCATTACATTCACTATCAAGTTCAAGTGCTTTTTCAAAGTCTTTCTTAGCCTTATCAAGTTCACAATAATCAAGATACATTCCACCACGCCTTAAATAATTATATACACTTCCTTCTATCTCGCACTGTCTTGTAGCATGATCTAACGCCTTTTCCTTATCCTTTGGTGAATGGTACATATCATATCTGTGTGTATACATTACACACAAAAACAAATTGACCGAATAATGCTCAGGTGCAACATTAAACACATGCAAAAATCCCTTAAATGCCTTCTCATCTTCTCCCATTCTCCACTGGCAATTGGCAATTCGAAAGTCAATATCTATGTCATCACTTAATCTTTTCATTTTTCGTAACGTCGCCAGTTCCTGTTCATACTCTTCTGAATCCGAGTATTCATTTGCAATTTTCCAGTATACACTAAGTTCTTTTTCTTTATTAATATGAACTGTATCCTGAAGATATTTAAAGCCCTCCTGCCTTCTGTCAAGATTTAAGAATATCTTTGCAAGAAGATATGTAATATCCGATTTATCATCCATCCCACACTCTTCGTTATTGTGAATGAATCTCTCTTCCATATTCTTAAGTCTCTTTATGCACTCACTTACATTAGACTCTTTGGCATCTCCATCTTTACCAAGCAGCCAGTCCCTTTCTATCTCAACAAGATCAAGTTCATCACTCCATGCACCATTTTCTCTGGCTGTTTTAAACACAGCACTAAGTTCTTCAAAACAATCATTATGAAGGTATCCCTTAGCAAGTATCTCATATGCTCGCGAGTCTTTGTTATAACAATTAAGAGCATTATAATAATCCTCAATAACCTTCTGACCATATCCAAGCTCATAAAAAGCTTCTTCTCTCATCACATAAGCCGCATAATATTGTGGAATTTCATCCACAAGTTCTGTACACACATCTATACAGTCTTTATATCTTTGGGCTTTTAGGTACATAAATGCAAGTCTGTCCTTGTAATAAATCTTTTCCTTATATGACTCTTCCTGCTCTATAGCCTCTTTAATATATTTTTTTGCCTCATCAATATAATGCTGATTAATCTTACCTTCCTTTTTACGGCAAATATCCATTATTCTATATTTGCACATACCCAGTATGTAATTTGCATATCCTTTTCTCTTAATTCGTTTCTGGTATTTCTCACTACCATCATCCTCAAGTTCATTAAGAATTTCTCTCCAGCGAACAAGTCGGACAAAAGCTTCTTCGTATCTTTCCATTCCAAGAAGGCATCGTCCTGTCAGATTAACATACTCAAGCTCGTCTTCGCTTCCTTTTTCAGGCACATCAGACTCCATAAGCTCCATGCATTTTTCAAATTCTTCATTTTGAAAATAAATCCATCCAAGATCAAATCTACTTTTTTTATTACCTTGATTAATCTTTTCAAGGTATCCTCCAATAAGCTTTTCATTTGATTTTCTCATGTACTCTATAGCAACAGGATAATTACCAAATTCATCCAGAAAATCTATGCTTCTTTCTTTAGCCGTATCATACTCACCTTTGTTGTAATAATATTCAACGTCATCAAGAAGTGCCATTCTATGCTTTGGCATTTTCTCTAATATCTTTTGTCTTATATTAAATGCTTCTTCTTCATTATCTGTATCTTTAAGTATCTTTGAAACATAATAACTTATGTATACATTTTCCATGTAATCTTTGCCACTTTCATCGCTAAAGCCATCCCTTAATTCTTCCATAATGTCTGTGGCTTTTTGTACGTCCCCATCCATAAAGCTTACCATCATGGCAATAACCTGCGTGTATGGGTGATGTATATCCATCTGGTCTATCTGCTCAAGCCTACTATGGATATCTGATGTATCTGGTTTATCATCACCCGCTGCTAATGCATCATACATGTCCTTAACTTCAAATATAAGATTAATAAGTTCATCCACTTCTCCATCTTCATTTCCATAGAAAAACTCATATTCTATAAAATCTTCATATCTGCTTTGATTTATAACAAAATCGATAAATCCTTTAGGAAATATCTCATATAATTTTTCTTTATCATGTGAAATATCAAAAAAGGTATCCAGTCTGTTCCAGATTATGTGTGGCAAATTACAGTGGTTCATAAGAAATACAAGAAGCTTCTCCCTTGCTTCTTCTTCCGTATCAAGCTGTTCGCACACATCATCTTTTAACAGTTCATCCCATTCATTTTCATTTCTCCTTTTCGAAATGTTTCCATATATATTCTCAACCTTTTTTACCCATAAATCTACTTCATCAAGATTCTCCTCCTCATTTTCTTCCTTACTACTCGCATAAACTACCGCTTGTTCATATGCCTGCCTGAGTTGTTTGAAGCCTTCTGGATTATCCTCTGGATTAACACTTGTAAGCACCTTTCTGTAAGCCGCTTTTATCTTTTGTTCATCCTTTGTCTGTTCTATCCCTAATATTTCCCATATCTTCAATTCATTCATTGTAAAAAACCCTTTCAAATTATATTCCGAAGCCGAGCAGACCAACTCATACTCTTTTTTATTTTCACATAACCACTATACAAAATCAAGGTTAATCACCATATTTAACTACTTTATTTTACTACATATTTTACATATTATAACGCCTACAACAGTACTTATCATAGTAGCAATTATTGCCGGCATCACTATAGATGTCGGACTGGCACTTCCGTATTGTGCCCTGTACGTTATAATACTTACAGGAATTAACTGTAGTGATGAAATATTGATAACCAGAAAGGCGCACATTTCATTTGACGCCACTGTTTGCCCCAGTTCTTCATTTACATTCTCTCGTAACTGTTCTTCCTTTGAAAGTTCCTCCATCGCCCTTAAACCTGCTGGCGTTGCTGCCCACCCCATGCCTAATATGTTGGCAATAAAATTAAGACTGATATATTCCTGTGCCTTTGTCTCCCCACTAAGGTGCGGAAAAATCCACTTTACAAAAGGCTCTATCTTCTTTGTTAATGCTCTTACAAGTCCAGACTCCTTTGCTACTTCCATAATTCCACTCCAGAATGACATTATTCCAACCATCGTAATACACAGACTGACAGCTTCCCTTGAACTGTCCATAAATGCATTCCCAACATCCGAAATGTTACCACTAAACGCTCCATACACTATCCCAATAACAAACATTATCGCCCAGATGATATTTAACAT
>ERZ1031845.785-NODE-785-length-11035-cov-4.104736_pt1 | contig 11035 bp, 7 predicted proteins | sample MGYA00518169_ERZ1031845 | MGnify/ENA primary metagenome ERZ1031845 (study PRJEB33719, sample SAMN04261265) | wastewater metagenome | biome: rural village; feature: human; material: feces | host: Homo sapiens | place: El Salvador | collected 2014-01-14 ...
ATAAAGTTTACCATCTTTTACTGATGCCTAATATGCTGCTTCAATCTGCTCTTCTTTTACCTGGTCTGCAATATTTGAATTAATCTCTGAGATATAACCTGCCTCAACTAATTGTGCAAGCTGATCTCCTGCAAAGAAGAATACATCAGCACTGTTCTGAGGATCTCCTGAAACTGTTGTAGCAGCATCTTTTTCTGGTACTGCTTCAATCTGCCATGTGATATCATACTCTGGATGAATCTTATCAAATGTCTCGCAAAGCTGTGTAAGAATTGTCTGCTCTTCTGTTGGTCCCCAAACTCTGAGGTTAATCTTCTGTGCATCTGCGTTGTTATCAACTTCCTTTGGCATCTCAACTCCTGCAGCTTTAACAAACTCTGCAAGATCTGCAAGGTTTACCTTCTGATCTCCACCATTGTTAACTGAATTGTCAGCTGGTGTTGCAGAAGCATTAGGATCACTGCTGTTGTTACCTGAACCACATGCTGAAAAGCATGTTGCACACATACTCATTCCGAGTAAAAGTGCAATAACCTTTTTACTTTTTCTCATAATTTCTTTACCTCTTTCTTTTATGAAATTCATTTATAAGTTAACAAACAATATTTTGTCTGTTTAACGATTAAACGTGTTACCACGCTTGATCCATTGATTATATCAGCCAAAAAGTAAGGACTAATTATTCCTGTATTTCTTCTTCGTCCTCTTCTTTTCTGCCTCTTCCATAAACACCAGTATACATTGCAAGTCTTCCAATATGTTCATTAGTTAACTCGCCTGGTTTCATACGCCACTGCCAGTTCTTACCAACTGTTGATGGTTCGTTCATTCTGGCATCATTACCCAGATGAAGGATATCCTGTACCTGGAATATAGCTGCGTTAGAGTTTGTCGCATATCCGGCTCTGATTGTTGCCTCTGTAAGCTCGTCAATGCTGTTAACATTAAGATACTCACATGCATACTTAAGATCCTTAGGATCCTGTCCTTTATAGAATCCCTCAAGTGTCTCATTGTCATGAGTTCCTCCATAGACAACCTGATTAACTTTAGTATAATTATGTGGAAGATATTCATTAGATGGACCACTTCCAAATGCAAACTGTAATATCTTCATTCCTGGATAACCACATCTGTCCATAAGCTTTGTAACTGCAGGAATAAGTACACCTAAATCCTCTGCAATAATCTGCTTATCTCCAACTGCCTCAGTTATAACATCTGTAAGTTTCTTTCCCGGTCCCTTCTTGTATACACCATGTTCAGCAGTATCATAATGAGATGGAATTGAATAATATCTTACAATTCCAATGAAATGGTCTATACGAATGATATCATACAGCTTAGCTGATGATGACATTCTCTGTCTCCACCATCCAAAACCTTCATTCTCCATTGCTTTCCAATCATAAAGTGGATTACCCCAACGCTGACCGGTTGCTGAGAAATTATCAGGTGGTACTCCTGCTATATTGATTGGATTCTTTCTCTCATCAAGTTCAAATAATCTTCCATGAACCCATACATCTGAACTGTCAAGTGCTACATAAAGAGGAATGTCTCCGATAATCTTAATTCCCTTTTCATTAGCATAATCCTTAAGGTTATTCCACTGCTCATAGAATTTGAACTGACAGAACTTCCAGAAATCAATATCATCTTTTAGAAGCTTAGTGTAATGAGCAACCGCTTTCTCTTCTCTGAAACGGATGTCCTCATCCCATGCAAGCCATTCTTTATTGTCAAAATGATTCTTAAGTGCCATGTAGAAACTGTAATCATCAAGCCAGTATGTATTATCTTCAAGGAACTCCTTGTACTTCTTGGTCCTCTTATGATTACTTGCCTCATAAGCCTTTCTTAAAACTTTGAATCTGCTCTCATAAATCTTAGCATAATCCACACGGGCCGGGTCACTTCCCCAGTCATAGTTTGACATCTCACCAGCATCAATAAGTCCTTCTTTAGCGAGATAATCAAGATCGATGAAATACGGATTACCTGCAAATGCTGAAAATGACTGATATGGGCTGTCACCATAACTTGTAGGTCCTAATGGCAACACCTGCCAATACTTTTGATTTGCCTCAACAAGCATATCAACAAATCTATAACCTTCATCACCGAATGTTCCAATACCATATCTAGATGGTAAACTGCTGATAGACAGGAGCAATCCTGCTCCTCTTTCAAGTTCGTTCTTATTATTTGTCATGTCTTACTCCGATTTCCATATGAATTCGACGCACTAAAGTCTATGACTAGCATATCATCATATCCTTGCTTTGTCAATAAAAACACATAAAACACTTGGCACTTTTCAATATTTTTTCTTTATGGATTGCTTAAATGTTTGGTTAATTTTTCAATTCATTTTTTCTCCTTTATATAAAATCCACAATAATTTGACTAAATATAGTATTTTAATTTGATTTTTTGTTAAATATCATCAAAATGTGCTTAATCCATTATTTACCATTTCAAAAAAAATATAAAAAAAACGGCTTTTTTGCACATAATGCAATATAGCCGTTCATGTTTATAGTAATTTTTCACAATTACCTGGTTCTACGCCATAAAATTTGCAAGCATTTAGTTCAGTCTGGCGAATAACTTCCTTAACATCCATATTCTTAATCTGCGCAAGCTTATTTGCAACATATATTATATATGAAGAATCATTGCGCGTTCCTCTGTGTGGCTCTGGTGCCATATATGGACAATCTGTTTCAAGAAGTATTTTTTCAATAGGAACATTCTCAACCACTTCCTGAAGCTTCTTTCCATTTTTAAATGTAAGCACTCCACCAACACCTATATAGAAGTCCATCTTAATATATTCCATAGCCATCTCAACAGAGTACGAGAAACAATGTATGACTACATTATTCAGTCTTCCCACATACTCTTTAAGTATATCCATTGTATCTTTTGCAGCATCTCTGCTATGAATTATAACCGGCTTATGAAGCTTCTTAGCAAGTTCAAGTTGTTTTACAAACCATTCCTTTTGAATCAGCCTGTCCGGTTCTGGCCAGTAATAATCAAGTCCTATCTCACCTATCGCAACTACTTTTTCATATTGTGCCATATCTTCAAGAGATTTTAAATCATTCTGGTTCATCTGTCCACAATCACTTGGGTGAATACCTACAGCGGCATACATAAATGGGTATTTTTTAGCAAGTTCTATACTCGCCAGACTTCCTTGCATATCAGCTCCCACATTTACAATAGTACCTACACCTTTTTCTTTCATTGATGAAAGAAGTGTTTCCCTGTCATCATCAAATCTTTCATCATTATAGTGTGCATGAGTCTCAAATATCATCTTTTTGCTTCCTCCATGGCATTAAGAACTACTTCTTTTGCCCATTTTGCCTCATCTTTAGTAAGCTGCCTTGTGTCTTCTAGAACATAATCCATTCCTAGGTTTTTATATTTTACCTTACCAAGTGAATGATATGGGAGGATTTCAAGCTTTTCAAAACTATCAAGTGTTGCAATGAATTTTCCTAAATCTTTGAGTTCCTCTTCCTTAAATGTTATATCCGGCACAACCACATGTCTTATCCATATTGGAATTTTCTTTTCACTTAGATACCTTGCAAACGCGAAAATATTATCACTTTTTTGTCCTGTAAGCTTAACATGTTCTTCTTTCCACATATGCTTAATATCAAGCATAACCAAATCTGTATACTCCATAAGAGTATCTACTTTTTTCATAGTCTCTTCATTGGCTGGATTAAACATTATTCCAGAAGTATCAAGGCAGGTGTGAACACCTGCCTCCTTTGCCTTTTTGAATAAATCCGTAAGGAAATCTATCTGAAACATAGGCTCTCCTCCAGTGGCTGTTATTCCACCTGTTTTATAAAATGCCCTGTTTCTTGTGAAATCAGCTATTATATCATCTGTATCTGCCTGCTTGCCATCTGTTATATTCCATGTATCCGGATTATGACAGTACTGACATCTCATCGGACATCCCTGAAAAAACACAACAAACCTTACTCCGGGTCCGTCCACTGTACCAAAACTTTCTACTGAATGAATATATCCTTTCACAATTTACCTCATTTCCGGAGAAAATCTCCTTATTGATTATATTCTTATTTAATTATATTTGTACAATCTACGCTTTATGAACATTACATTCTTTCATGGAATGTTCTTGCAATTACTTCATCCTGCTGTTTCTTTGTAAGTTTTATAAAGTTAACCGCATATCCTGATACACGGATTGTAAGCTGAGGATATTTCTCTGGATGTGCCTGTGCATCAAGAAGTGTCTCTTTATTGAATACATTTACATTAAGATGATGTCCACCTTTTGCTACATAACCATCAAGGAGTGCTATCAGATTATCTTCTGAAGTCTCCTCATCCTTTCCAAGTGCATCAGGAACAATTGAGAATGTGTTTGAAATTCCATCCTGTGAATCTGCAAATGGAAGTTTCGCAACAGAAGCTAATGATGCTACAGCTCCATGAGTATCACGACCATGCATTGGATTAGCACCTGGTGCAAATGGCTCACCTTTCTTTCTTCCATCAGGTGTTGAACCTGTGTTCTTACCATATGTTACATTAGATGTAATTGTAAGAATTGATGTTGTCTGGATTCCTCCACGATATGTGTGATTTCCACGCACATACTGCATAAATGTATGGAGTACCTCTTTTGCAATATCATCAACTCTGTCATCATCATTTCCATACTTAGGGAAATCGCCTTCAACAATATAATCTGTTACAAGACCATTTTCATCTCTTACTGTCTTAACCTTTGCATATTTGATTGCTGAAAGAGAATCTGCAACTACTGACATACCAGCAATTCCTGTTGCAAACCATCTTCTGACATGCTTGTCATGAAGGGCCATCTGAAGTCTTTCATAACAATATTTATCATGCATATAGTGTATGATATTTAATGCATTTACATACACTCCTGCAAGCCATTTTAACATATCTTTGTATTTATCCCATACTTCGTCATAATCAAGATATTCTGATGTAATCGGACGATATTTTGGTCCTACCTGCTTTCCTGACATCTCATCAACACCACCGTTGATTGCGTAAAGAAGGCATTTTGCAAGATTAGCACGAGCTCCAAAGAACTGCATTTCCTTACCAATTCTCATAGATGATACACAGCATGCGATTCCATAATCATCTCCGTGATAAACTCTCATGATATCATCATTTTCATACTGGATAGCTGAATGCTTGATTGAAATACCTGCACAGAATTTCTTAAAGTTTTCAGGAAGCTTTTCTGACCAGAGTACTGTAAGGTTTGGTTCTGGTGCAGCTCCGATATTATTAAGTGTCTGAAGATAACGATATGACATCTTTGTTACCATTGAACGTCCATCAATACCTACACCACCAATTGACTCTGTTACCCATGTTGGGTCTCCTGCAAAAATTGAATTATATTCTGGTGTACGTGCAAATTTAATCATACGGAGTTTCATAATGAACTGGTCGATGATTTCCTGAATTTCTTTTTCTGTAAATGTTCCCTCTTCAAGATCTCTTTGTGCATATATATCAAGGAATGTAGATGTACGTCCAAGACTCATTGCTGCTCCATTCTGCTCCTTAACAGCTGCAAGGTATGCAAAATAAACCGCCTGTGTTGCTTCTCTTAAGTTAGTAGCTGGTTTTGAGATATCCTCACCATAAATCTTTGCAAGCTCATTTAACATGTGGAGAGCTCTTATCTGCTCTGATAATTCTTCTCTTTCCCTGATTACATCTGAGTACATAATTGTTCTTGTTGAAGCTTTCTGTTCTTCTTTGTCTTCAATAAGTCTGTCTACACCATAAAGAGCTGCTCTTCTGTAATCACCAATTATACGTCCTCTTCCGTATGCATCTGGAAGGCCTGTAATAATGTGGCTTGAACGGCATGCTCTCATCTCTGGAGTATATGCATCAAACACACCTGCGTTATGTGTTTTTCTATGTGTTGTAAAAAATTCAACAACCTCAGGATCTACTGTATATCCGTTGTCTTCACAAGCTTTGACTGCCATACGGATTCCGCAATAAGGCTGAAGTGCTCTCTTAAATGGCTTGTCTGTCTGGAAACCAACAATTTTTTCTTTATCTTTATCTAAATATGCAGGTCCATGGCTTGTTATTGTTGAAATAACCTTTGTGTCCATATCAAGAACACCGCCTGCTTCTCTTTCTTCTTTTGATAATTCAAGAACCTGTTCCCATAAATCTGTTGTATCCTTAGTAGGTCCCTCAAGGAAACTGTCATCACCATCATATGGTGTATAGTTCTTCTGAATGAAGTCACGTACATTAATCTCTTTTTCCCATGCTCCACCTTTAAAATTTCTCCATGCATTAGTCATAATAAATAAACCTTCCTTTCTTTGGTGTCCTCTTTTTTCAGACACATTTAAACAATATCTTGTGTCGTCTGATTGTTCAAGTGGTAATTTACGGATTAATGCTTTGTTGATATTTTTTGACTATTTTATACCACTTTTTAGCTCATATACATAAAAAAGCCAACCTCCAGGCGAACACGCCCAGACGGTCGGCATTATTATCAGTTATACTTCACGTGGTTAAGTCCACTTCCGTCAGTCATATAACAATTAATTAATATCATACTCATAGCGAAGTTGTCAACAAAAAATTTTCTTTATGTTTCTTCAGGCTTTTTTTCATCATCTGACCCATTATCAGCTTCTGGCTTTTTTTCATCATCTGACCCATTATCAGCTTCTGGCTTCTTTTCATCACCTGGCTCGTTATCTGCTTCTGGCTTCTTTTCATCACCTGGCTCGTTATCTTTCTTAAAATCTTCAATTACCGCTGTCCCATCATGTGCATCTTTTGTTCTTTCATCTATTCCATCAGATACCATATCTTCGTCTTCTCCAAACACAATAACATTTTCAACCATTGGCGTTGTGTCATCAGCAACTTCACCACTGTCCTGCACAAGCCCACCGATAAGATCTTCAAGTTTTTTCTTTTTGTAATGAACATCTGACATAATATCAAGTAGCTCTGACATCTTATCTGCATCCACAACTTCTCCAAGGTCATACAGGCCTGCCAGTTCGTTGCAGCCATCAAATATAAGAATTCTTAGCGAAAAATCATTTCTCTGTCTTATAGAATCTATATCATTTAGTAATTTTTTCCTACTTACTGCTGCCTTATTATAGTATTTACTTTCAGCAACAACACCATCACGATACCATTCCAGAATAAGAAGTCTTTCCGATGTGGAAATAGCAATATAATCTGTCGCTTTAAGTGCAGCACCAAGGGAGGTCTTGCTGATAAGCTTTATTTTCTTAAAACCAGCATACTCAAAAGTATTTTTAAGCATTATATAGTCTGTAGGCATTGCATCTGCCGGACACGCAGCCATTATGTTGCATTTTGAAACGGGTCCATATAATAGACTTACTTTCTCCACAAGGTCTGATACTGCCGGGCGAACATCACCACCCATAGACATCCACGCAGACTGATAAAAAGGGATACAGGGAATCCTTAAAATTCCCTGTGGCATAACCCTTATAAATTTATCATCCGAATCGCCTTTTCTGACAAGATATCCATCATTTTCAATTACTATATTTACTATCTGTCTCATATATACCTCTATGCCATCTTAACAGATTTCTGCTCCTGCAGGCATCTTCTTTTCCGGAACCATAAGAGCAAGTTCACCATTCTCATCTTCTGCACAAAGGAGCATTCCTTCTGACACAACACCTGCAAGTTTGGCTGGTTTAAGATTAACAAGAACCATTACTTTCTTTCCAACCATTTCTTCTGGGGTGTAATGTGCTTTAATTCCTGAGACAATCTGTTTTACCTGTGAACCAATCTTTACCTGTGAACAAAGAAGTTTCTTTGACTTTGGAACTGCTTCACACTTAATTATCTGTCCAACCTGGAACTGCATCTTCATGAAATCATCATAGGTAATTTCTTCTTTTGCTTCAATATCAATAACAGGCTCATCATCTGCATTTGCTGACTCTTTGGCAGCCTGTTCCATCTGTGCCTGTGCAATCTTATCTGCCTCTTCCATAACCTTATCAAGATCAAGTCTTGCAAATAAAATCTCTGGCTTATCTGTAAGCTTATTACCAGATGGATACTGTCCGTACTCTGTCATATTGTCAAATTCTCTAAGATTTGTGTTAAACATCTTAGCAATCTTATCTGCTGTCTGTGGCATAAATGGTTTTAACAAGCTTGCCCCAATTGTGATACTTTCAACAAGGTTATACATTACCGTTGCAAGTCTGTCCTTCTTAGCCTCGTCTTTTGCCAGAACCCAAGGCATTGTTTCATCAATATATTTATTACATCTTTTAAATAATGTAAATATCTGTGTCATTGCATCTGCCACACGAAGCTTATCCATCTTCTCATCAACAAGTCCTGGGGTCTTAAGTGCAAGTTCTTTTAACTCCTCATCAAATGAGTCTGTAACACCTTTATTTTCAACAACTCCATCAAAATATTTGTTAGTCATTGAAATAGTTCTGTTAACAAGGTTACCAAGTGTATTAGCAAGGTCTGCATTTGTTCTTTCTGTCACAAGTTCCCATGTGATGTTACCATCATTATCAAATGGCATCTCATGAAGTACAAAATATCTTACCGCATCAACACCAAAAACTCTTACAAGATCATCAGCATATAAAACATTTCCTTTTGACTTACTCATCTTATCATTGCTCATGAGAAGCCATGGATGACCAAATACCTGTTTTGGAAGTGGCAAATCGAGCGCCATAAGGAATATCGGCCAGTAAATTGTATGAAATCTGATAATATCTTTACCTATAAGATGAAGATCCGCTGGCCAATATTTTTTGAACAGCTCATCATTATTGCCATCTACATTGTAACCAAGCCCTGTGATATAGTTAGTAAGCGCATCAAGCCATACATATGTTACATGTTTTGGATCAAATGTAACTGGGATTCCCCATGAAAATGATGTTCTTGATACACATAAGTCTTGAAGTCCCGGAAGAAGGAAATTGTTCATCATCTCATTCTTTCTTGATACAGGCTGAATAAAATCAGGATTATCATTGATATACTTTATAAGTCGGTCTGCGTATTTACTCATCTTAAAGAAATAAGCCTCTTCCTTAGCTGGCTTAACTTCTCTTCCACAGTCAGGACATTTTCCATCAACTAACTGTGATTCTGTCCAGAATGATTCACAAGGCGTACAATACAAACCTTCATATTCACTCTTATATATATCTCCCTGATCATATAACTTCTTAAATATCTTCTGAACCTGTTTTTCATGATCTTCATCTGTAGTTCTAATAAATCTATCATATGATGTATCCATCAAATCCCATATATTCTTAATCTGTCCTGCTACATCATCAACAAATTCCTTCGGAGTGATACCTTTCTCCTCTGCTTTTAGCTCTATCTTCAGTCCGTGCTCATCTGTACCTGTCTGGAAGCGTACATCAAATCCTTTTGCTCTTTTATATCTTGCAATACTATCCGCGAGAACAATCTCATATGTGTTACCAATATGAGGCTTACCTGATGTGTATGCAATCGCAGTGGTAATATAATAAGGTTTTTTTGCCATCTTCATTTCCTCCTATATACAATTCAAGACTCGCAGGGCGAGTCTTGATTCTGTTCTGACATGGAATAAGTATATTCTTTATATATTTGCTTTGTCAAGAAGTGACGCATAATTGTCACATTTTTCGATTATATAGCATATATAAATTATTTTTTTAACCATATCATTATTATTTGTATGTTGAAATATTATCTTACTATTCAACAACTTGCACTTGCGTTGGCTTAACTGTAACACTACCTGTCCCTAAATTTGGTATGTTAATGTTTACACACAAAAATACCGTCTTTCCATCTGAATCTCTTTCAGCTTTTGCTCTTAGTTCATATTTACCTGGTCTTAAATACAATTCCTTGTATTTACCATAAACGATTCCTTCATTATCCTCCCATGATACAATCTGACTATATTTTTCATCGCCAAAATCAAAAAGCACCTTGCAATAATCTATTGCAAAATTCTTCACTAGTCCATCATTTGGTACCACAATTTCATAATACTGTTTGTAAGGCGAATTAGGTGCACCCACCTTAACTATATATTTTCCTGGTGCAACTACAACCTCATAATCTTTTGAACTACTAACATATGAATATTCTGTGTCAAATCCTTCTTTTGCCATATCACGATTAATAAAGGTTACTACGCTTTCTCCTTCATATCCTTCAACTGCATTTATAATTTTACCAGATACACGAACACCTTTTTTCATATGAATTTTATAGTTGATATAACAGTATTTTGATGGATCTGCTTTGTCAGAAACTTTAATCTTAACCGTTGTATCCCCAAATTTATTAAGCGTTCCCGAAATATAGCCAGTCCTTGACAGTTTAAGCCCATAATTTTCGCTCGCAAATTCGTATGTATATGAGCCACTTCCACCCTTAGAAGTTATGAACTGTCCTATTTTTACTTCATTTTTATCTGTTACAACATATTTTTCACTCACATATGCATAAACCTTGCTTTGATCATACACACATATTGTTGTGTTCATCAATTCTTTCTTTCCATAATCATTTGTAAATGTTATAACAAACTGCGCCATCACAGGTTTACTGTTGTCCACCTCTAATACATAACTATTTCCATATAATCTAAGCTTAATCCACTTAGGAAGTTTACTCACAGTACATGCGTAGTTACCTTTAAGAATTTTAGGAACAACCGTAAACTCGTTGTAACTGCTTGTTGTTGAACAATAGCCAAAAAATGAAGTTTTAACAACATCTGGATTATACATAGTAACCACTGTTTCTTTATTGCATTTTCCCTCTACCCCAGTAAGACCAACTCCTGTTATTCTTACATACTCACTATTCTTCATTGCTTTACCAAGACGTATATAATATGTCTTGTTATCATTTGTTGAAAAACTTACAATCTTTTGTTTAT
>ERZ1031845.787-NODE-787-length-10994-cov-4.912423_pt1 | contig 10994 bp, 9 predicted proteins | sample MGYA00518169_ERZ1031845 | MGnify/ENA primary metagenome ERZ1031845 (study PRJEB33719, sample SAMN04261265) | wastewater metagenome | biome: rural village; feature: human; material: feces | host: Homo sapiens | place: El Salvador | collected 2014-01-14 ...
TTATATTCTGCCCTTAGTCGGTTGTTTATCGGCTCACGTCCAATGAGAATGGTCTTTCCAAATAATCTCTCGTCCATTGTCTTTATTTGTTCTTTATCTTTTTTGTTTGTCGTTTATATCGTTTTATTTTTCTCTTCCTTCCTCTTTCCATTATCGACTTTTCATCCTTCATTTTCAAAGGCTATCGAATTCTTCACTCTTCACTCTTCACTCTTCACTCTTCACTCTTTCCTTTTCCCTTTAATCGTTGTTTGCCGATGAGCAGAGAGTGTTTACATACATCTCCTTCAGCTTCTTAAGGGCATCTTTAGAAATGCTCACGGGATAAACGAACACCTCGCCGTCGCTGAGCACCAGCTTCTGCTTCAACACGCTGATCTGGTATACATAGTCGAGGTTGATGATGTGGCGTTTGCCTACGCGGGCGAACACGGCTCCCGCTTCCTGCAGGTTGTCTTTTATAAGCTTCTGCATTTGTGCGAGGTTCATGCACACAGCCCCTTTGAGCTTGTTGCTGAGGTAGAAGTTGGTGTAGTTGCCTTCAGCCTCAAAATAAACTATCTTGGCGATGTCAATCTTATAAAGCTCATCGCGACTATTGAGATACAAGTATTTTTTCATAATCGGTATATTTCTGTCGTGTGATTGTTTTTATGTTTACATGTGACCGATGCCATCAGTTGTTGTCAATGACCTGCGTGTCATCAATCAATGAAGGGTCGGGGCCATAGACGTCAGGCATGTCGTCTATTTCCAAAGTGTTGGAGTCGCCCATAACAATTTCTCCCGTGATGGGGTCTGGCATGATTGGCTCTCCCGTGATGGGGTCTATGTTAACGATGACATTGTTTCCTTCAAACCAAGAAGGCGGACCGTAGACGGTGACCGACATCTCGTCAATGTCAACGACCTCTATCGAGCCGTCATCGTTTATATGAACGTTGTTGTCGAGAACGGCGTGTATAACATCGTTTTTGTCCACTTCAACCTCAAGATCGTCGTTTGCCGACTTGCTGTCAGGTGTGCTTGTGTTGTCGCTCGTTATGATGCCTTCAACATCGTTGATGTTGTTTTTGCTTGTTTCTTCCTTGTTCATAATGGGGTTGTTTTTCTATTTGTTATTCGTTTCTTCTTGTGCAGCCGTTTCAGCCTTTCTTAACTTGTCAAGATGGCAGAGCATCAGGCTACCGTCGTCGTTGCGCAGGTGCATGCCGTTGCCCTGACAGTAGTGCCAAGCGTCGCATGAGGCACATTGGCCTGTCCGCATCCAACTGTGGTCGCGGTATTTCTCAAACCTGTTCTGCCAGATATCCCAGAAGCTGCCGTCGCTGAAGATGTTGCCTTGTTTGTAATGGCTTCTTATGCTTAGGCAGCCCGACACGTCGCCATTGCTGAGAATGGAAGCGACGGTGAGACCTGCATGACAGGCAAAATGGTTGGTGCGGGCGCGACCTTCGTAGTCGCCGAGATAACCTTCACACGAGTAGTTGAGCATGATTTTGCCTTCGCGTCGTGTGCGGACGATAAATTCCATCAGCTCTTTAAACTCTTCGTCGGTGAGCAGCATGTCGGGTTGTGTCTTGGCGCGTCCCATGGGTATGATGGTGAAGCAACGCCATTTCTTTACGCCCGCTTCAATGAGCAGACGTTTTGTCTCCTCCAGGTGACGGAAATTGCGTTTGTTGACACAGGTTATAACGTCCCACGTCAGCCGTGGGTGGCGTTGCAGGCAGGTAATGGCCTGTAGTGCGCGGTCGAAGCTGTGTGGGTTGGCGCGTAGCCAGTTGTGGTCTTCACGCGGGCCGTCCACATCGATGGCGATGGTGCGCAGGCCTGCGCCGACAAGGGCACGGGTCATGGCATCGTCGAGCAGATAACCGTTTGACACGGTTCCCCAATAGAAGCCGCGCTCGGTGATGGCACGCCCACACTCTATGATGTCTTTTCTCACGAGAGGCTCGCCGCCCACTGTGTTTACAAGCGTCGGCACATGTGGCTGGTGGAGCTTTATCTCGTCAAGCACGGGCAGAAACTGCTCCAACGGCATGTCGGGGGTTATGGTGTCTGTCTTGCAGTCGCTGCCGCAATGGAGGCAGTGCATGTTGCAACGCAGCGTACACTCCCAAAACAGCTGGCGCAAGGGATGAAGAAGCTTTAGGCGCTCACGCTTCCAATAAGCTATCTCACGGTCTATTTGTTGCAGTTGGTTCATAACGTTTTGTTGTTGATGATTTCGGTTGATGCCTGTTTTTGTGTTAATGTGTCAATTCGGAAAAAATTGAAACAAACACAAACAGCAACATTATTACAATGGCGATGGCGATGACAGCTATAATATTTTTGTATACGTTGTTTTCTCCTTTGTTTTCATCATCTTCATCGTCTTCGTCATTTTCATTTGGCCTTTTGCTGTTTTCCTCGTTTTCAAAAACAGGTGGTGGACCATAAACCGTGGGTGTTGGTGCTATTCTCTGCCGATTCTCATGAAATGGTGGCGGCCCGTACACAGGAGCGTGAAATGATGTGGGGTCATCATCAATGTCAGCAATGATGCTGCTTTTGTCTCCAATGGCCATGAGCATGTCTTCTATGTCGGCATAGCGGTTGTTGCGTTGTGGCGACATAGCTTTCTCCACTATTGTGGCAAGATATGGCGACACCCCCTTTTGCAACAGCAGGCTGCGCGGGAAACCTTCATTGAGAATGTCTGATGCTTCAGGAGGACGTTGCCCTGTGAGCATCTTGAACATTGTGGCACCAAGGGCGTAGATGTCTATTGTCGGTTGGAACGTGCTGTCGTTATGTGTGGTCTGCTCTATAGGGGCATATCCAGGCGTGCCTGCACCTACAGAGGTGCTCGACTCAGGATTGCCTGTGGCGTCATATTGCTTGGACAGTCCGAAGTCAATGAGATGTGCATGTCCGTTCTTGTCAAGCATCACATTGCTTGGCTTGAGATCAAGATGCAGCATACGATTAGAGTGCAGGTAGTGTAGCGCGTCACCGATCTCAGACGTAAGGCGCACGACCTCGCTCTCTGCCAACCGTCCTTTCTTTATGATGTAGCTGTCAAGCGACCCGCCGTCGATGTATTGCATGACATAATATGTGGTGTTGTTCTCGTCAAACACATCGCTTACCTGTACAATGCCTTCATGTCGCAACTTAGCCATGTTTTCAGCTTCGCGCCTAAACTTATAGCAATAGTTTGTGAACAATTCGCCTGTAGAGCCTTCAACCGCGTTGCTGCCTTCGTTGCGGTTGTTTATCTCGCTCATGAAAAACTCTTTTACTGCTACATTGATGTTGGCAGACATTTGTCCTAACTCACCTTCAACCATCACACTGCACGACGCGAGATATGTTATGCCGAAAGTGCCATGACCGAGCACACGCTCAATGCGATACTTGCCGCCCTTGAGTGTTGTTCCTGGAAGAAGATCCTTGTCTCTCATAAGTTCGATATTTTTTTATTTGTTGAATTGATAGTTTTTTTCTATCTTCTCATATGTTTTAACTCTGTGATTTTTTGTTGTCTTGTGCTCATTTCCTTTGCAACGGTGCATGGTCACAATATGTTTTTATAATCTCTCAAATCCCTTATAACTAACGCACAAGCCGATGGCCAAACCCTTGTACCAAGAAGGTATTGAACCGTTGTTAGCCATCCAGATGCCTACACCCGCCACAATGACAACCAAAATCCAGAAAATAACGACACCGCCGCCGCTTCCACTGTTTGTGTCGGTTGAGCTTGTGTCTTTTTTGTTTTCCGTTTTTTGTTTGCCAGGGTTCAGATTTACGGTGTTGCCGAGCTTGTCTTCGGCCTCCACAATCTCCACATCGTCATCGTCTGCCGTTGCTTCTATCGTTTCTTCTTGAGGCAGCATGTTAAGAAACTCGTCGATGCTTTGTTGGCGGTAAGCGCGTTTGGAGCGCATGGCCTTCTTTATGGCATCGGCACATTGGGTCGACATCATGTCTTCGATGTCAGGAAGACCGTTTTCAAGAACGTCGTTGGCATCGGGAGGGGTCTGGCCTGTGATGAGCTTGTAGAACGTGGCACCGAGCGAGTAGATGTCGGTGGTGGGTGAGAACTCTGCCACGCCTCCACTCTTATATTGCTCCAAAGGGGCATAGCCATGACTGAGACCTACGGGTGTGGTGCTGGTCTGATGGCCATCGTTGTCGTAGCGTTTAGCCACGCCAAAGTCGATGAGCACCGCCCGTCCGTTGTCGTTAAGGATATTGTCGGGCTTGATGTCAAGGTGGTTTATGCCAAGCATGTGAATGTAGTTGAGTGCTCCTGCCACCTGGCGAAGATAGTGAAGAGCGTCTACTTCGCAAAACCTTTTCTCTGGCTCTTTCTCAAGCAAGTCGGCAAGTGAGCCGCCAGAGATATATTCCATGGCATAATAGGCCGTGTCGTTTTCCTCAAAAATGTCGTAGATCTTTATGATGTTGGGGTGACTGAGGTTTGCTATGGTGTTGGCCTCTTTCAGAAACTTTGCCCTGAACTTGTCAACCAACTGTCTGCTACCTGTAGATGGCACCGACATGTGGTGGTTTTTGCCATTGCGGTTGCAGAGCTCTTTCATGAAAAACTCCTTTATGGCCACCTGCCTGCGGTTGACATTGTCGTAAGCCAGATAGGTTATGCCGAAGCCACCCTGACCGAGCGTCTTTTGTATGGCGTAGCGGCTGTTGTGTAACGACGTGTTCGCATGTAGTTCATTCATAATTGGTCGACTGTTTTTTGTTTAAACAAGTATTTTTAGGGATGTTCTCTTATTTTCTTGTCTTCCTGTCTTTTGTTTTTCTGCCTTTTGTTTCTCGAGTTCTTATCTTCTTAGATATATAAACTCTGTGGCTTCCTCTTGTTCCGTGTCCATGTCTTTGGCGATGATGAATGTTCGCAGGTTGGCGTGCATGTCAACAGTTATCTCCACGCTTCTTGGCTGGTGTCCGAAGAGACGGCGCACATCAAGCGGGCGCATGTCGCCCTTGGCACCTATGAACACCTCGTCGCTCTCTGCCAGTTCAAGCTCGCGTGACACTTTGCATGGGATTAAATGGAATGGCGGCAGCATCTCTTCGGTTATCTGTATCCTGCTTTCCGGATGAGCCTTGCAAAGGCCGAAGGCCTCGGGGAAAGCATCGAGCAACACGTCGTCTACATGGAAATTGAACGGCGAGTCGTTCTTGCAAAACAGCAGACGCATGGCACCTGATACAAACTGGAAGAAGGCCGTGCTGTTGTCGAGCTCTTTTGTCTTGCATTGTGCCAACGAGTCGAGACCGTCACCACACTCGTCTATCACGCCAGATGAGAGAATCTCCATTAGATGGTCCGAATAGTCAAACTGGCAGAACATGCCGTTGTAGATTAACAGTTGGCTGTCGCCATGATTGGTCGCTCCGAAGGCGGTGATGTGTTGTTGGCGTGTTATGCGGTAATGTTTGAACGCGAAAGGGTAGCGGCTTATGATCTCCGACACCTTGCACAGCTGCGATGTGCGGCAGTAGGTTATGATGTTTTGTCCGTCGCCCAGTGTGCGCCAATGGTCTATGATATAGTTGCCGAGGGGATGTGTGGAGAAATCGGTTAAAGCCAGCGCGTTGGGCAGATAAGCCGGTAGCGTTCCGTTTTTTAGGTCATCGGCGAGGTTGTCAATCCAATATTGGTTCACGGGCTTGTATATTCGTCCGTCGTGGTAGATGAGAACCTCATTGTCGCTGGTGAGCGTTATGATGGAAATGCCGAAATTGTTGATGTCGGTTGTTGTGCGGCGTGCATCGGTCTTGCCGCCTGTTCCTGTCAGCCAACGATGCTTAACGTTGAAGAACGACGATTCCAGCTTCACACGGTCGCTGTTGAGCGTGTCAGTGAACTCGCCCAGCTCTGTCGTCTCGCTGTGGATGTTGCGTTCGTTGTAACCATACGGGCTGCTTGGTGGCTCGTTGTTACCTTGCTGCGTTGATTGATGTCTCTGCTCGCTCATAGCTGTTTGTTTGCTTCTGTCTGCCAATGGTGGCTATTAATAGATTTGCTGCTACAAAGTTACAATCTTTTGCTCACACTATGATAAAAAATGTGCGTTTTTATAGAAAAAAGTGTAGCCAATTGCTGTTTTTTATCTATAAACGCGCAATGGCTACACCTTTTCACGAAACGGTTATGTATCTGTAAGCCGTAAGGGTCTATTCGAAGAACGTTTGTGTTGTTGCGGCACTCTTTTCCTTTACCACGTTTGTGGATATGGTGAATGTGGGCATTCCATCGGCATAGCACGCAATCTCGTAAGGCGGATAGCAGAACACCACGCCGTCTGCCGTTATCCACGGATCGGTGCTGGGGAAGGGCACCTCCCCACTTGTGTTGTCGTGAAGCATTAGACGTTCCATCAGCTCGTCGTTTGTATTGATCTCAAAATACTTGCGCAAGCCATTCTTTATCTCGGTCTGATATTTGTATGAGCCGTCAAGCAGGTCGGCCGTAAACTTGCGGCCGTCCGACTTGCGGAAGGTCACGCCTTTTGTGCTTTCCATGCCGTGTGCTGCACCGTCGCCATAGGTGTAGGTCTCGTTTGTGAAGGTTACCACCTTGCTGTCTTCATACACCTTTTTTATGGTTGCATGATTATAAACGCCATAGCCATCTTCGCCAACCTTGTCTTTCATAAACTCGTTCCAGTAGTGGTTGAAGAGAGCTTGGCCGTCGGCAAGGTCGCCGTTATATTTTCCTCCTAACGACTCGTTAATCCACTCGCGTATGTTTTGAAGAAGGATGTCAGACCCTTCGGTGGGGTACTCGATGGTCAGAATGACATTTTCGCTCTCTGTCGCCTTCACCGATTTTGTGTATAGGGTGGTGCCCACGTTCGTGTCTTCCTCCACGGCAACGGTGTCCGCAACTATTGTGTCGCTGTCGGCAGATGCTATGCTTGCAGCAGAATTGGTCTTGTTGCGGTTGTTCGCCATAAAGAAAACCATGCCGCCAATGATGGCCACGATGCAAGCTATCAGGAACCAGTTTGTCGACTTGTTCTTGCCTTTTTTGTCGCTTTGTCCGTTGTTGCTGGTTTGGTTTGCCGCTCCGTTGCCTATCACCGTCGCTTCGTTGTCGTTGCCTCCGTTGTGCATGACATGCAGAAACTGCTGCACGCTTTGCGGACGGTTGGTTTTCACAGGTTGCATGGCAGCGCGTATGGCAGCAGCAAAGTTGCGTGGAACGTCTGTGGGTATGCTTGGTCCTCCTTGCTGTGACAGTTCTACGGCGTTTGGAGGCGTTGTGCCCGTTAGCATTTTCAGCAAAGTGGCGCCGAGAGCATAGATGTCGCTCTGCGGTGAGAACGTGCTCACGCCGCCGTTGTTATATTGCTCAAGGGGAGCATAACCATGGCTCACGCCAACAGGTGTGGTCGTTGTGCTCTGTCCCGTCTCGGGGTCATATTGTTTAGACACGCCAAAGTCGATAAGCATAATTCGTCCCGTGCCGTTTTCAACCATTATGTTGGCTGGCTTGATGTCGAGGTGGTTGATGTTGCGCGAGTGGAGATAGACGAGTGCTGCTCCAATGGTGTCCATTATGCGCATTGACTCGTCGGGAGCGATCTTGCCGCGGCTCTCTATGAGCTGTGAGAGCGAAATGCCGTCAATAAACTCCATGGCATAATAGGCTGTGTCGTTCTCTTCGAAGGCATCCATCACGCGCACAATGTTGCTGTGGTTGATGGTTAGCAGCAGTCGGGCTTCCTTCAAAAACTTTGTGCGGAACTTGTCAACCAGTTCTTTCTTGCTGTCCGTAATGACGCTCACCCGTGAGCGGTCATTGCTGCGCTCGCAGCAGTCGCTAAAGAAAAATTCTTTTATAGCCACCTTGCAGCCTAACATGGTCTGCGTGGCAAGATACGTTATGCCGAAACCTCCTTGCCCCAGCACACGTTCAATGCGGTACTTGCCGCCTTGAAGGACGGCACCGCTTCTAAGTTCGTTCATCTATCTTGTTATGATTTGGTCGTTGAAAAATATGAAAGAATTATTAGTTGAGTCGGAAGGATACTGGCACATTATATCTTACTTTGACCGGTTCTCCTCCTTGCTTTCCTGGGGTCCAGCGTGGCATGTTTCTTATCACTCTTACAGCCTCTTTGTCGAGCGAAGGGTCAACAGAGCGCAACACGGTGACATCAGAAATGTGTCCGTCCTTTCCAACCACAAAACTTACAACCACGCGGCCCTGCACGCAGTTTTCCTGTGCCTCAGCGGGGTAGCGTATGTTTTGGTTGAGGTAGGTCCTGAGTCCAGAGATGCCGCCAGGGAAAGAGGGCATCTGCTCCACCACGTCATACACTCTGTTGCTGTTGACAGGCTGTGGTATGTTTAGAGGCTCACTCCTTACAGGCTCAGGCGCATTTTGCCCGTTCTGTGTCGTTTTGTTGGGTCTTGATGAAGCTTGCGATGGTGAGAGTTGTCTGTCGTTGTTGTTGCCATTTGTCGATTTTCCGTCAGATCTTGTCTCGTTGTTGTCAGCCACTTTTCCATTTGGTGTCTCGCCAGCTTCTTCCTGTGAAGCAGCAATGCTGTCAGCAAGCTGTGTCGGTTGTTCCGTGGCTGCTGTTTGTGGCTCTTTGTCTGTTTTCGAGTTTGTCACATATAGTCCAACAACAAGCGCTATAAGCAATGCTGCCACGGTGCATACAACCTTGTTTCGTGCGAACCAACTTTCTGGTTGGTCTTCATCGTTGTCTTCAATGTCCGCCGAAAGGTCTGACGCGTTTCTTTGGCTTGATTGTCCCGCATCTATAGGGTCGCCTTGCAACTTGTGGCTAAACTTTCTGTCGTCGAATGTTGTCGATTCTGACCTTGCGTTTTCTGAGCTCGTGTCTTCATATATGCTATGCTCCCCATGCTCGTCTAAATGTTTGACAAACTCGTCTACCGTTTGCCATCGGTCTTTTTTCAGCGGAGCCATGGCTTTGCTGATGCTGTTGACGATGTTGTCAGGAATGAAAAGCTGGCGCAGACTATCAGTGGGGAATCCTTCGTTCAGAATCTCTGATGCCTCAGGTGGCCGTTGGCCTGTGAGCATCTTGAAGAGCGTGCCGCCGAGCGCATACACGTCCATCATTGTGGGAAAGCCTTTGCCCTCATGATAGCTTGCCTGTTCTATTGGCGCATAACCTGGTGTGCCGGCTCCAACCTTAGTGCTCGACTCTGGCTCTCCATCAGAGGTGTACTGTTTTGACAGGCCAAAATCGATGAGCACAGCTGTGCCGTCCTTTCGCATCATCACATTGCCTGGCTTTACGTCAAGGTGGAGCATGTTGCGTGAGTGCATGAAAGCGATGGCTGCACTAATCTGTTTTAGCGTCTCTATAGCTTCGGTCAGAGGCATACGGCCTTGTGGCGACTGGGCGATCTTCTTGTCAAGGCTAATGCCGTCGATATATTCCATCGAGTAGTAGGTCGTGCCGTTGGCATGAAAGGCTTCTAACACTTTGACAATGTTGGGATGTGAGAGCGTGCTGAGGTTGCGTGCTTCACGTTCAAACTTGTCGCGGTAGTAGTAGAACAGGCCGCCGTTGGATGTAGAGCCACTTGTAACAGAGCTGTTCTCGCGGCCGTTGACCTCTTTCATGAAAAACTCTTTTACGGCCACATACATGTTGCTGTCGAGTCGTCCAAGTGCTCCTTTCATCTCCACCTTAGCCTTATAGGTTATGCCGAACGTGCCCTGTCCGAGCACGTCCATTATCTTGTAGTCGTAGGCCTCGCCGTGGAGGATGGTGCCTATAGCGAGGGATGTGGTCGTGTTGTTGGTCATATCATCTTTTTGTAAAATCCATATATGCGATCAATTATGAACACCTGCTTAATAGCCTTTTTCGGCTATTCGGTCATGAAGAAGTGGGCTTATTTATATAAGTTCATTAATCTCTTCTTCCGTCAAGCCTGTGGCCTGCATAATCTGTGATGTCGGAATGCCTAATGAAGACAGTTTTTTGGCGATAGCCATTTTCTCTTTTTTCTTGCCTTCATCAATTCCTTCGGCTCTTCCTTCTTCTCTTCCTTTAGCGATACCTTCTTCTCTTCCTTTAGCGATACCTTCTTCTCTTCCTTCAGCGATACCTTCTTCTCTTCCTTTAGCGATACCTTCTTCTTTTCCTTTAGCAAATCCTTCTTCTTTTCCTTCAGCAAACCCTTCTTCTTTTCCTTCAGCAAACCCTTCATCTCGGCTTGTTTCCAGAACGCTGCGTTGGTATCGTATAGACTCCATGTGACGCACATAATCGTTTTTGTCGGCAGAGCTTAGAGTGTCTATTCTTAGACATTGGCGTGCCTGACTGAGACCTGGTGCTGTGGCATCTGGAGCAATAGATCCTGTTTTCAAGAACTCGATCCATTGGTCAAGCGGGGTTGTAGCTACTCGGTCAAAGTCGTTAACCCTCAGAATGTAATATTCAGGGAACAGGTCGCCTGCTTCCTTGCGTTCGAGCACGTTTTCGCCATCAGCCAATCCAAAACCGAAGAATTTCTGGTTTTGGCGTACCGATAGCTTCAGAATGTCTGACGTGTTGTGCAGACCACGGAAAAAGGTCTTTCCGTGATACACATAGTCGTTGCCCTGTCCAAGCTCGAAATAAACGATGTTGATGCTGTAAACCTTTCTCACCTTGTCGTAGTCGTTGCCGAGGTCAATATAATCGGTTATTGCTTTCGACACGCCATAGAGCATTCGGTGGAAATAAGTGAGCTCGCGGTTGTTCTGAATCTCAATGATGGTCAGTTCTCCCTTGTCGCTTTCGGCAAGAATATCCACACGGTTAAACTTGTCTTCTTCAGTTTCTTGGTTCGATTCGCTTTCGAGAAATCTCTCAATGGTGTATTTTCTTCCGAGCAGCGACTCGAGCAGTCCCTCAATGACGGCATGGTTGGCCTTGTTGCGCAATAGGCGTTTCATGGCCCAGTCAAATCGTATGTAGTTGTCCATA
>ERZ1031845.789-NODE-789-length-10973-cov-5.975911_pt1 | contig 10973 bp, 5 predicted proteins | sample MGYA00518169_ERZ1031845 | MGnify/ENA primary metagenome ERZ1031845 (study PRJEB33719, sample SAMN04261265) | wastewater metagenome | biome: rural village; feature: human; material: feces | host: Homo sapiens | place: El Salvador | collected 2014-01-14 ...
ATGATATGAAGGAGGTAATCCTTCACTATGAGGACAAGTATATACCTATGGAGCGTAAGGATACCAGAAAGACAGTTCCGATGAAGAAGGTTGCTGTCTCACAGTTTCATGATTATTATGAAGCACAGATAAAGATGCATTTGATCTGTCTGCGTTACTTTTTCGAATTTACGGACACGCAGGGAGAAAAGGTATATTATGGAAATTATGAGTTTGATAAGGAATGCATTACAAACAGGGACAGAATGTTTGACTGTCCGCAGAACCTTCGGGAGGAAGAGATGTTTGAGGTGCCGGAGTGGGCAGCAAACAAGGTCGTGTATCAGATTTTCCCATCCCGTTTTGCAGCAACGGAGCCGGTAGACAAAGAACTGTGGTATAAAGCACCGATTACGCCTATGGATGATCTGCATGGAAATCTCAGGGGAATCATCGAACATATGGATGATATTCAGAATCTGGGAATCGATGTGCTGTATATGACACCTATCTTTCAATCAAATTCGTGCCATAAGTATGATACCACGGATTACTACCAGATAGACCCGTCCTTTGGAACAACAGAGGATCTCAAAGAGTTGGTACAAAAAGCGCATGAGCGTGGTATGAAGGTAGTCCTGGATGCGGTATACAATCATACGGGAAGAGAATTTTTTGCGTTTGCGGATATCCTGGAAAATGGTGAAAAATCCAAATACCGGGACTGGTATTTTATTGATGGATTCCCGCTTAAAAGCGAATGGGGAGAGATCCCAAACTTCAAATGTTTTGGTTATTATGGGGGAATGCCAAAGTTAAACCTGAAAAATCCTGAAGTTGAAAAATACATTACGGATGTTGCATGCTACTGGATTAAGGAATGCGATATTGACGGATGGAGACTGGATGTAGGAGACGAAATCAGCCATTTCTTCTGGAAGAATTTCAGAAAGGCAGTAAAGGCTGTGAAGAAAGATATGCTGATCATTGGGGAAATCTGGCATTATGCAGGAGATTTCCTTGAGGGGGATGAATGGGATACGGTCATGAATTATCCATTTTACCTGAACCTGATCGATCTGCTTGCAGACGAAAAGATTACGGTCAGCCAGTTCGTACAAAATCTTGGATATTTGAAGGGACGCTTACACAAAAACTGCTATCCCCTTATGTGGAATCTGATCGACAGCCATGATACCGCAAGATTTTTACATCTGTGTAATGACAATAAGAAAAAGCAGCATCTGGCAGCCGCTTTTCAGTTGTTATTGCCGGGAATGCCTATGATTTATTATGGAGATGAGTATGCGATGCCGGGAGCAAACGATCCGGACTGCAGACGGGGCATGTACTGGGATGAAGAATACCAGGACAAAGAGATGTATGAATGGTACAAGCGGCTGATTCAGGTCCGGAAAAGCCATGCATGCATTGTAGAAGGCGAACTGGCTGGGAGCGTCACAGAAGATGCGGAAGGGACAGTTGTCCTGATCAGAAAAAATGGCGAGGAGACCATTGCCATGATTTTTAACTGCAGCAGCAGTGCAAAAAAATTTAATGAGTACACCGAGAAGTACAATCTGCTTACCGAAAACACCTTTGATGGAAATGTAGAGGGGTTTGATGCTGCGGTAATCGTGCTTTAAGAAAGCCTTACGGCAGATGGTTTCCCGGGAGTTTGTCTGTGGGAAGAAGAGGGAAAGCACCAGTATTTCTGGTAATGTGAAGTACGGAGGATGATATGACGAATGTAAAAAAGAAGGATGGAAAACGGTTTGGGGCAATCGTACTTAGCCTGATGTTATTGCTTTCCCTGGTGTTTCCATATCCTGTGATGGCAGACCAGACGACAGCAGACCAGACGACGGCAGCTTCCGTTTATGCCATTCACAAGACAGGTGATGATAAGGAAAATTTTGTGATTGTTATCATGGGTGAGGGCTATACCCGGGAACAACAGGAACAATTTTTGAAGGATGCAACGGCAAAAGCACAGGGGCTGCTAAAGTGGTCTCCTTATAAAGAGTATTCCGACAGGATCAATATTTATGCAGTACAGACGGTATCCAGTGAAACTGGTGTGGGCGTGATGTATGGGGAGTCGAACCCGGACACATATTTTCATGTGCAGGCATTCGGAAAATCCTGCTATTTTGCAAAGGACGGGGAAGATAAAGCCAAGGCACTGAGGGCAGAGCTGGAGAGCAGATATCTGGATACCGGTGCAGCCGTTGGAACCATCCATATCATTTGTAATACGACTGCGAATATTGGTTCTTCTTCCAATGCACTCTTTTCTTTTTCGGCAAATTCGGGTGAGAATGAGCAGGGGGATGTCATGACCCATGAAATTTCCCACAGCATCGGAAGATTAGGCGATGAATATGATAAAAAGATGCAGGGAGAAAATATTTCCGACACATCGGATCCGGATAAGATTAAATGGCATAAGATGCTTGGGTTCCGTGGAATCGGAATAACGGCAGCAGGAACAGAAACGGTATTTGCGCCGAGCCGCGTCTGCATGATGCGGGATCTTGGGAATCCTTTCTGTGAAGTGTGTAAAATGGAACTGGCGCGGAGATTAAATAACCGTGATTATGTCAGCAGGCAGGCATCTGTTTATGTGTGCGATCCTGAAATTACAATTCCACATACCAGGACAGGAACACTTGACAGGGATAGTGACCAATACCGGATCGATGAGACAAATATCACAAAAGCAAATGGAAAGGATCTGGAATTCCGTACAGTCGTACAAAATATAGTGGATGCCGAACAGCATTTGAAGATTACTTTCCGCATTATTGGAGCAGACAATACAGTCAAATATGAAAAAGAAGAAACATATACCGTTCCGCCACACAGTAACTGGTATGATCCGGATGCTGCCAGAGAGTCCCTTTCTGTCACACTTCCTGCGGTAACTGGTCTGGTTTCCGGGGACAGACTGGAAGGAAAGATCATAGATGAGGACACCGGGAAAATTCTGGCTGACAATCAGACGGCAGGACAGGCGTGGAGTACCGTAACGATTTGTTATATGCTGCAAAACGAAGACGGGACCGAAACAACAGTGCCTGATACGGCACCTGCGACAGTATATGTACCAAAGAATTCTGCGTATACGTTAAGAAGTCCGGATTTATATGGATATACATGTGTAGGAAACAGTGCAAATCAGGGAGAAATAAACATCACAGAGGATCATCAGGAGATCACTTATTATTACCGGAAAAACAGTGGGATGCCGGAAATACAAACCGTACCTGTCCGCGTAACTTATGATGGAAAACCCCATACATTTGATATCAAACAGGAAGATGGTGTACAAATCCGTTACAGTTTGACAGAAAACGGATCGTATACACAAACGGAGATGCCGTTTTACACAGAAGCAGGCCAGTATAAGATTTATTTTAAAGCGGAAAAGGCATCTTTTATTCCAACATACGGGGAGGCTGTCCTGGAAATCGAAAAGGCTTCCACCAGCATGCAGCTGACTGCAAAAAACGATACGGTCAAAGGTGCGGGGACAGTAGAATTACAGCTTTGCAGACAGGGGATTCCGGAAGATGCCGGGATAAAAGTAACCTGTGATGTTTCCGGGATCACATTAGAAGAAAAGGGAACGGATCACTGGATGGCAGCACTTCCGAATGAAACGAAAACATATACGTTCACCGCATGTTATAATGGGAATGGCAACTATACAGGAAGTAAGGCAGATTGTCAGGTCCGTGTAACGGCGGATCATTCCCAGACCGGGGGCGGTTCTGGTGGAAGTTCCGGCGGAATATCCGGAGGCGGTTCAAGTGGAGGTTCTGGCGGAAGTTCTGGTGGAAGTTCCGGAGGCAGTTCCGGCGGAGGTTCCGGTGAAAATGCCGGTGGAAGCACGGACGGATCATCTGGCAATGTTTCACCGGATTCCGGCACATTACCGGCACCGGATCATGCAAAAGAAGAACCGGGGAATGTGACACCGCCACCCGCAGCAGATACGTCCGTTTCTGTTAAGGATATTAATGTCAAAGCAAAAACTGCAGTTAAAAATAATACGGTCAAAGTGAAGAATATTGCAGCAGTTTTGAAAAAAGAAATTACAAAGGCAGAAAAAGAACAGGGTGGCAGGATAAAAGACCTGTCAGTTGAAATAACTTTTGATACGGCAAAAGCCGGAAACTGGAAGAATCTGCATCTTGAAATGGACGGGCAGGCGGTAAATTTACTTGTCAAAAAGAATGTAAAAGAATGGAAGGTCAATGGTGGCAATGTAAATCTTACCTTTGATTCGAAGGCATTAAAAGAATTAAAGAAAGAGATGAATACAGCTGTGGTTATCAAAATGAAACAGGCTGACAAGAAAAATCTTTCTGCTAAGGCAGGGAAAATTATTGGAAAACGTCCGGTTTATGATTTTTCCGTCACAGGAATAAAGAAAAAGCAGTCGTCTATCCTGAAAAAGGGACGGATCAGGGTCGCTGTTTCCTATAATGCTTCGAAAAAGGAAAAAGACAAAAAGATTTTTGCATATAAAATTGATAAATACGGTGCAGCAGTTAAGATACCGGGATCTTATTATGATTCCGATACAAAGACCGTTAACTTTGTAAGCCGTGGGTTTTTCACAGTTGCAGTAGGCTGTGAAAAGTGATGAAACATAAAAAATCATCGTTCACGTTAAAAAAACTGTAATTCATGTCGAAAAATACAAAAACCGGTTTTGATTTGGTATAATAATAGAACTCATTTTAGTAAAAATGAGTTCATACTGTGAATGATGGAGGGGATAACAATCATCGTTTTAGAAGAAATATTAATGGCAAACGGATTGACCGTGTTAATGATGTGGTTCCTTTTGTTTTGCAGACGAAAGAACAGAGAGAGCCTTCATGTGGGAGATAAAATATATGATGGAATAGCAATCGTAAATTTAGTGGGTGCATTGTCTGAAACCATTGCTTTTCTCGTAGATGGAAAACAGTTTACTGGCAGCCGGCAGATTAATTATATCTCTAACAGCATATGCTTTATAGGGACAGTCAGTATGGGTATGCTTTGGTGTATGTACGTGGAATTGCGTATCTATCGAAATTATAAAAGAATGGTTCAAAAAGCAGGAGTGGAGATATTTCCCTGGCTGGTAGAAGTAATTATGGTTTTATGTAATTTGTTTGGAACAGGGATTATGTTTAAAATATCCGGGGAGAATGTATACCAGAGAACTGCCGGTGCGCTGGTGGGATATATTTCGCTTGTCATATATTTTGCTTACAGTATCTATCTGGTGTATCATTCCAAAAAACAAGGGGTTAACCTGAATTTTTTCCCGGTGATCTATTTCGTTGGTCCTTGTTTTGCAGGTGTAGTTATCCAGTTCCTTTTTTATGGAATTACATCATCATGGGTGCTGGTTGCGGTCGCATTGATATTTGTGCAGATGCAGTCATACGCAGAGAGTTTGTATATGGATGAGCTTTCCGGATTATACAACCGGAGATATTTTAATGCGGTGCTTGCGGAAAAGAAAATTGCAAGCCATAAATCCTTATATGGAATCATGATGGATGTAAACGATTTCAAGTGTATTAATGACCATTTAGGTCATAGTATGGGCGATAAGGCTATTTGTACGTTGGGAAATATACTCATCAGATCCATACCGGATGATGGTATGGCAATCCGGTATGCGGGAGATGAGTTTATTGTGCTGCTGTCAGGTGTTGATACGGAGCGTGTCTTAGCGACAATGGAGGAGATTAACCATAATCTGTCCCGGTTTAATGAATCCGGGATAGAACCGTTTCATTTAAGTGTTTCCATGGGATACACGGAATTTGGGACAGAAGATGATGCAGAAACTTTTTTAATGCATATGGATGAGAAAATGTATGAGGAAAAACGGAAATATCATATGCGAAAGAAATCAGCCGGTTTGGAAAATAAAGTATAGCATTACGTTCCTGCCATTTGTCCGATAACTGGTTGCAATGGCACAAGAAAAGAAAATATTACAATCATCAAACGAGTAGCAGACTGGTGTAAATCCGGTTTTGCTGCTCGTTTTTATTTTTATGGTTATAAGCAGGGATGCTCCAAGTTTCCGTACAGCAAATAACCGTGTTATGGTAAAAAATAACGGTTTTTCTCAAAAATATACAATTTAGACTTGAAAAATATAAAAATATATGCTAATTTATACAAAAAGAAATTTCGTAAAATTTCGTAATGAAGGGAGAAACGAAAATGACAAGAAAACGTATAAGCGCATTGGGGATGGCAATTCTTATGCTTATCATGACAATCAGTACGGTAATACTTGATACCGTACCGGTCAAAGCGGATGGAGGACCTGTGATAGAATTTCATTATCACAGGGCAGATGGTGATTATGATCCATGGTCTGTATGGATGTGGGCCGAGGGACAGGAAGGAAATGACTATCCTTTAGAGGCTAAGGATGGGGATGCAGTTGCCAGAATTGAAATTCCAGCCGGTGTGACTTCCGTAGGATTTGTTGTAAGAACACAGGATTGGGCGAAGGATTATGAAGAGGATCAGTTCATTGATATATCAGAAATGATATCAGGAACTGTGATCGTTAAAGTCGAATCAGGTGTTGAGGGTTATACAAAGGAATACGGTGATGATGCAGTAAGGGGAATAAAGCTTAATACTGCAAAGTACAATGGGGATAAGACGATCACAGCCACAATGACTGGTGATATTGAAGGAGAACTTAAAAATGCCTTTAAGGTAGAAGGTAAAGATGGGGAAATTCAGATAGCAGATGTAAAAGAGGGAGATGATTCTACCTATACACTTACTCTGAAAAAGGAACTTGACAGTTCAAAGAGTTACCAGATTACATATGATGGTACCGTAAGTGATATCAGAATGCCAATCATATATTCAACAAAAGAATTTGAAGATGAGTATACATATGATGGAGATGATCTTGGTGCTACATGGAGTAAGGACAGCACAACATTCAGGGTGTGGGCACCTACTTCTGAAAAAGTTGTGCTTAATTTATACGAGACAGGAGATCCGGACGATAAAGAGCCGAAAGAAAGCATTGAGATGAATGCCGATAAGAATGGAACATGGGTTGCAAAAGTGGATGGGGACTTAAATGGAACTTACTACACATACAGTTCAACAATCGACGGTTCAACAAAAGAAGCCTGTGATCCATATGCCAGAACGACTGGTGTAAATGGACAGCGTGCCATGGTCATCAATCTTGAAGAGACAAATCCGGATGGTTGGGATAAGGATACCAATCCACATGCAGGAGAGAGCATTAATGATGCGATCATCTACGAATTACAGATGCGTGATTTATCGGCAGACAAAAGTTCCGGCATAAAAAATGTTGGTAAATTCCTTGAAATGACAGAGACAGGAACAAAGACCAAAGATGGTATTTCAACTGGAATCGATCATATTAAGGAACTTGGTGTTACTCACGTGCATTTACTTCCAATCTATGATTTTGGTTCCGTAGATGAAGGAAACGATCAGTCGAATTCATATAACTGGGGATATGATCCGGTTAACTACAATGTACCGGAGGGTTCCTATTCTACAGATCCACACAATGGGGATGTGCGTGTAAAAGAGGCAAAACAGATGATTAAGTCTATGCATGATAACGGACTTAGCGTTGTAATGGATGTGGTATACAATCATGTTATGAGTGCAGATGATTTCTGTATCAATAAACTTGTTCCGGGTTATTTTTCCCGTATCAATGAAGACGGTTCGTATTCAAACGGCTCAGGATGTGGAAATGATACAGCATCCGAGAGAAACATGGTACGGAAATATATTGTGGATTCCGTATGCTACTGGGCAGATGAATATCATATGGATGGTTTTAGATTTGACCTGGTTGGACTTTTAGATACCGATACAATTAATGAGATTGTAGAGGAAGTACACAAGACACATCCGGATGTTATTTTCTATGGGGAAGGATGGACAATGGAGACCGGTGTCACAAAAGATAATGTGACATTGGCTACACAGAGAAATTCCGCTTCCACTCCGGATTTCGCATTTTTCAACGACAATATTCGTGATGGATTAAAAGGAAGCGTATTTGATACTGCAACATTCGGATTCGTATCAGGAGCAACGAATGCAGAGAAGAAAATGGCAGATTCATTCATGGCAAACGAGTCATGGTGCAAAGAGCCAAGCCAGATTATCAACTATGCATCATGCCATGACAATAACACACTTTTTGACAGAATTGCAGGTTCTAAAACAACTTCGAGTGAAGAGGACATCATAAAGATGAATAATCTTGCAGCAGCATTTTATATGACTGCAGAAGGTGTGCCATTTTTGCAGGCAGGAGAGGAAATGCTTCGCACAAAGGTCAATGATGATGGAACATTCAATTCAAACTCATACAATGCAGGAGATGAAGTAAACAGCATTAAGTGGGATACATTATCCGACAAGAAATACGCAGATGTATTTGAATACTATAAGGGACTTATTAAGTTCAGAAAGGCACATCCGGCACTTCGATTATCTACATCAGAGGATGTGAAAAAATATGTAAAATCCGTAGAAGGACTTGGGGATAATATTGTAGGAATTAATATAAAGGGCGGTCAGAAAGACGAAAGTGCAAAAGAGATGTATCTTCTTTTTAATGCAAACACTGACAAGGCAAAAGTTACAATTCCGGAAGGAAAATGGAAAGTCTGCATAAACGGACAGAAAGCTGGCGTTGAGACCATCGAGACAATCAAGGGTGGCGAGTATACAATGGATGGTATCAGTGCACTTGTACTTGTAAAACAGGATGGTGTGGCCATGACGATTGTTATTGTTCTGATTGCAGCAGCGGTAGTTGTTGCGGCAGGAGTTGTAATTGTTGTAATGAAAAAGAAAAAAGCAAATAAATAATGAAGTTTATAATTAGTGTCTGCTTACTCAGCAGGCACTAATTATTTTGTATGGAATATTTGCATGACCCCATACTGTAGAGATTCCGAGAGACTATTTATGTAATAGGGGATAAAAGGGAAAGAGTCAGGAAACAGGCTCTCTTTTGAGTTATGGTTGATGGAGAGGCAGTTTTTGTTTTATGAGAAAACCAGTTACCCATATAGATAACTGGTTTTTAAGGGATAATGTTAATGAGTATGTGCGATAGTGGAGTTATCAAGAAGTGTTCGTAAGGCATCCTGAAGGACTTGTGAGCAGTTGATTCCGCGCTTGTCAGCAAGACGGACCATCCAACTTGGAAGAGAAACATTTTTTCGAACGGCGCGAGTATCTGTCTGGGCACGATATTCAATGGTATCTGCGGAAATCAGGGAACAGATTGTGCCGCCATCAACACTTAATTTTTCCTGTGGTGATGGAGGAGCAATCGGTTCGCCTTCATCCTCTGCAACAACAAGCCATGCGCTCATTGCATCGGTAATTTGGTCAATTGCATCAGAAAGACTATTGCCAGTAGTGATGCATCCAGGAAGATCAGGGACTTTTGCGTAGTATCCGGATCCGTCCTCGATAGGTGTAAACAAAGCTGTATAAATATATTTCATAGTAACCCTCCTATTTGGAAGCAGGAAACATATTTAATGCATCCTGCTAATATTGGCTTCCTTGAAGATGTACTTCATGTCGTTTTCATTGAAATCGTGTCGTTTGACAGGTACGGTGCTGTGTGTCTGCGGATTGTAGTAAATGTCGTGATTAGCACCGTGGCGTTTCAATTCATAACCGGAAGCACTGAGTTGTTTAATCGTTTGTTGCCTTGGATTCATTATGTACCTCCTTTAATTATATCATACACAATATTACACAAAAGTCAACTAAAATACACAAAAATACACAAGAAATAAAGTGAATGTGACCACGGAATTTTCCAAATCAGCCGGAATTGTTTTTACCGGAGGCGGCGGATTGTGCAGAGAGTCATGAAGCAGAGGTTGGGGTGGATTGTGGAGGAGCAGGTCGGACAGTTGAGGATGGTTTGGCAATAATTTTTATTTGATATAATCGAACACATGTTTTATTATATAGGCATATAGGGAGGTAGCAAATGGGAGAAAAGCTAAGCAATGCACTTAAATGATTTTAGACACCAGATCCATATCTATTATAGAGTAAGATCAGTATAAGCAAAACGAGTATCACTATATATCTTTTTTTCATTATTATAAATAACTTGAAGCATAGAAATTGGTTTTACTTGAATAAGTTTGCGATGTAATCTTTACAATTCCTACATTTCCAACTTCAACATAAGTATCAAGATTTCCAGAACATTTTAAGGTAATACAGGAGGAAGTACATGTGGTTTTGTTACTTTGTCCAGAAAGTTTATATGTATATATAACAAAGTCAGAATCTACGCTTGCATTAGAAGCACTTGCATTTGTCCAGTGCTTTCCACTATAATATCCAACGGCGTCACAACTATATATAATATATAGAGATGAACATTATAATTCCCGCAATTTCATTTCATTTATTTTCTTTTTGCGCGTAATCGTTCTATTTCTTTTTATCCTATTATAAATTGATATAACAGCAGGAATATTCGTAAGTATAAAGATAATGATGCAATTATGTATCTTATCCTTTATAGACATCTGATTTTTGGAAACGAAACTATATGAGAGTGTCAATGACCCCTGCTTCTCAACGCGTTCAAAACTTTCTGGTTCAAAATTAAGATACACTATAATTAATACGATTGAAAGAACAAGAAAAATAATTGGTGTTAATGATACGGTAGTTGTTCTTCTTTTTTTATTTAAATATGATTCTAAAAAACGTACACAAATAATGGTTAATGCCATTATTATTACGATGAATAAAATTGTAGAAAATTTCATTTATTCTCCTTTTTGCTCTCTGTATTTTTTTATCAATATTTTTGCTGTGTCAAAATCAAGTTGATCATCTATTACCATTTTTTTAATTAATGAAATATAAGCGTCATTTTCTATTTGATC
>ERZ1031845.795-NODE-795-length-10919-cov-4.036727_pt1 | contig 10919 bp, 6 predicted proteins | sample MGYA00518169_ERZ1031845 | MGnify/ENA primary metagenome ERZ1031845 (study PRJEB33719, sample SAMN04261265) | wastewater metagenome | biome: rural village; feature: human; material: feces | host: Homo sapiens | place: El Salvador | collected 2014-01-14 ...
GTTATAATACACCTCAGCTATATCCTCCGGCATCTTCAGGTAATATAACATATTGATTGCAGCATTGTAATAATTGTCAACCAGCTCATTTTTACCCATGGCACTTAAATTGTAGCCTATAGACGTAAGCACTCTCGCAACATATATATTGCCGTGCCCCTTCATGAACTCGTATGTACGGATAACATATAAAAAGGCTATCTCATTGAGACCGCTTGTGCTGGCAAGCATAATAGTCTTCTGATATGCATCATACACAAGCTGCTCATTTCCTATCTCCTTCGCAAGCTCAAGCCCCTTCGTAAAATGCTTTAGTAATGATTCATCATAAAAGGACTGCTTCACCACATCCCGGCTATTGTCGTATGCGTAAATATATATATGTGCCAAATGATTCCTGTAGCCGTGCTTTATGAGCTTTTCTATAATTTCATCACTGACAGGTATATCCTGTACACAGAAGAATATATTGTACCAGCCTGACATCTTTATCATGACTGACAAAAGCTCTGCCTTAAATATCAGTGTGTCATCCTCTGCCAAAACTGCATAGTCATAGGCACTCTTTGCACTGTTTCCGGCCTTCTCAAGCTTGCCCTGATACATATAGCAGGTGCCCTTCATGAAATAATACAGCGAAAGATAATGCTCACTGTCATTTTCCGGTATCAGCGCCTTGTATTCATTCGTGAGCTCAATCGCTTTGGACATCTCTCCAAGTAAAACAGACGTCCTTGCATAGACCATATAAAAGCGGCGCAGGCTTTTCTCATCAATCCATGCATCCTCAAACTTAAGCTTATGCTCTATAATGCGGCAGCCTCTCCTTGCCTGCTCAAAATCCAGAAACTCCATGATATTTGATGCTTCCTGGATGCTCTGCTCAAAGTTCATAGTGATATACAGCTCATCATCATTTGTAGTTTTTACGTTATTTTTAAGCGGTCCGGCACTGCCTATATAGTATATGGCGCTCCTGTCCTCAAGCGACTCAACTATACGATCCCACACCTCAACAGTACTGTCAGTACCCTTGACTATGGCATTGACACCTAACACGATACCGATATTGGCGCATGGATTGTCAATCAGATACTTGATGGTCTCAATTGAACTCTTAGACGCCATCTGGAATCTGTTTATCACAATCATCAAAGGCTTCACCTCAGAAAGCTTCTTGAGCATGTCAGCTATGGCCATCGTCATGCGTCTCTGCTCATATGCCACCTCATTTAACAGCACTGTCTCCTCTCTGAAGCACTCACCTGTCTCATAATAGCTGTTTAACACCTGTCTGTGCAGATAGTACACACCGCACTCCTTCTGGAAATCATCAAAGCTTCCGCCTATAAAGCGCCTGTGCATATTGCATATGATGTCCAAAAATGGCTCATAAGCTCCGACCAGCGTATTGTAAGAGAACTCACTGTATGCAAAAAAGACGTTATCCTCATTGCTTTGATAACGTCTTATAACCTCAAGATTTTCAATCGAAAAATCATTGCTATAATTCGCCATTACGATATTTCGAGTCTCTTTTCCTATGCGATTGTAAATCTGCTCGATTACCCCGCTATAATACTTCTCTATCATCTAATTACCCCATCATGTTCCAAAGCCGACACAGTGTATATCAATCCTCCTGTAATCAGGCTTTTCCGAAATAATCCTAAAACCATAGTAGACCAAAACTCCTAAAAAGTCAATCTTTTGACTCAATAATGATAAATTTTCCTCTATGGATATCAATCAGTGCATGATCATCGACTATTTCATTGGATATGCCAAGCGATGTAAACCTGTCAAAGGAATAATCAGTAACAGGATACTTAAAGCCCTTAAGGCTTACCTCATTGTCGTCTGTCAGTGCTATAAGAGATACAAACCTGCCATACTGTGCTGATTTTTCAATGGTTACCGGCTTATCTGCCATCCTTATGCGGTTGTTTGTATCGATAATGCTGATATCAGTTCCACTTTCCAGGCCTATTCCCAAAAGTGAAATATTTCCAAGCACATGGTCTATTCTGCTGCCTGTTGCTCCAAGCAGCACTATGCTTCGTGCTCCCTCGCTTATTGCCAGTCTTATGGCATACTCTGTATCGGTATCATCCTTTATGGGATTGAGCCTGCGTATCTCAGTCTGTCCCTTTCTCTCAAAATACTCCAATGCATTTGTCGTAGTCGAATCGAAATCACCTACAATTATATCAGGTGTGACACCGTTTTCGTACAGAAAATCCATTCCGCTGTCAGCCGCAATGATAGCATCTATTCCGTCAGTCTTTATCTCGTTTAAGCCAAATTCCTTATCTATTTTTCCACCACATACAATCAAATACCGCATTTTATCCACCCTCTCCTTAATAACATATCCACATTTGCTTAAGCCCCGGAAGCATTTCCGTTTTAACCTGCATCTGTTACATCATGATATTCAGAAAACCCTTTACATTTTCTTCTATATCTCCGCTAAACACCGCACTTCCCGCAACAATGATATTGGCTCCTGCCGCAAGCAGTGTCTCCACGTTCTCAAGATTAACACCACCGTCCACCTCTATATCAGCCTTGTTTGCGGTTTTCTCAAGAAGCGCCTTTAGGTCGCGCACCTTGTCTACAGTGTACGGAATAAGCTTTTGTCCTCCAAAGCCCGGATTTACCGTCATGATAAGCACCATATCCACCTTAGGGAGCACATACTCTATAGCAGAAAGCGGAGTAGCCGGATTTAATGCTACACCTGCCAGTATGCCCTTTTCCTTTATTGCCTCGATTGTTCTGTCAAGATGCTTGCATGCCTCCGCATGGACTGTGATGATGTCAGCGCCTGCCGCCGCAAAATCATCTATGTATCTGACCGGCTCATCTATCATCAGATGCACATCAAACATGCGCTCTGTGCACTTTCTGATTGTCTTTATGACCGGCAGTCCTATTGATATGCTTGGAACGAAGCTGCCGTCCATAACATCTATATGCACATACTGTGCTCCGGCCTCGTCAAGCTGCTTAAGCTGCTCTCCAAGTATTGAATAATCCGCTGATAAAATTGATGGTGATAAGCAGTTCATGTTTTCCTCCGTTTGATTATGCTTTAAATTAATACTTTTGTCTGTTTTTAAGCTCCTCATATAAAAGCTTATAATTATCATACCGCACCTGCGATATTTTCCCTTCTGAAAGAGCCTCCTTGACACCGCAGTCCGGCTCATTTATATGACTGCAGCCCTGAAACCTGCAATACGGCTCATATTCTACAAACTCCGGATAACAGGTCCACAGATCCTCCTTTTCAAAGCCCGGCACATCCATCGAGCTAAAGCCCGGTGTATCCATGATATACGTGCCATCCTTTATCGGAATAATCTCAGAATGTCTGGTCGTGTGCTTTCCGCGCTCTATTTTCTCACTTATGTGCCCTGTCTCCATCTGCACATCATCCTGCAGACAGTTGATGATAGATGACTTGCCAACACCTGAGGGGCCTGCAACCGTGGTTGTCCTTCCCTCTAAAACGTGCTTTATCTCATCTATACCCTCGCCGGTTTTCGTGCTGGTAAACATCACTCTGTAGCCTGCCGGCTCGTATATGCTTTTAAGCTCCTGCTGCTTTTGGGGCGTGATTAGATCCTTTTTGTTGAAGCATATGGTGACCGGCACATGCTGGTACTCCATCATACACAAAAACCTATCAAGCAGGTTGAAATTGGGATCCGGCTTTGCGGATGCAAAAATAACCAGGGCCATGTCTATATTGGACACAGCCGGCCTGATAAGTTCGTTTTTCCGTGGCAGTATACGCTCGACATTGCCTATGTGCTTTTCATCATCGAGGACTGCTATGTCGACGATATCGCCTACCAGCGGCTTTATCTTTTGTTTTCTGAAGGTGCCTTTTGCTTTGCACTCGTAGAGAGTGCCGCCTGTGGCAGTTTCTTTTGCTTCTTTGGTTTCTTCTACGTAGACGTAGTAGAAGCCGGCAATTCCTTTAATAATTTTTCCTGTCATGGTTTTCCTTGTGTGCTTTTGTATTTGCAGGAGTCACGCTTTCGGCGGGGTGCATGCCGCGCTTTGAGGTTGTGTGGGTGGCGGGGGCAGGCATATATTCCTCTTAAAAAATATGAAGCCAGCCCCGGGCTCTCCTACGGACAGGCTATGGCTTGCTCTGCCCTGTTCTTTCCTCGGTGAGTTTATGGCACCCCGGGGCATTTCATATTTTTTCCTCGGAACACATGCCTGCCCCGCTTCCTTAGTTTCTCTCCACGAGTTCAGGTTTTCGTCCGCGGGTTGGTGTGGGAGTGGGGTGCGGATTGCACCACTTCGTGGGTGCTATCCGGTGGCTTACTATGAAGCGTGTATTGAATTGCTGCTTTGTACGCTATATGTGTATCGCGTGTATTTACAAATACGATGGCGATACGGAAAACTTGACGTAGCTGTGCTACTGCTCGTTTTCCTTGTGCTGCCCCAAGCTATGGCAATATCTACCTCTTTTTTGCTATTCCGGTTTATAATAATTATTTAACTTCTCTTATGCTTATGGCACGCTATACGTTACTGGATCAAGTGTGACAGTTGCAGGATTTCCTGCTTCATCTGTTTCCCCTGTCTGAACTGTCCAAGTAACCACAATACTTCCTGTAGCTTCTTTCATTGTTCCGGAAACTGTAAATGATGACGTATTTTCATATGCCCCCTTGTCGTATACAGTTCCACTTTTACCTACAAGCTTATACTCTGCTTTTACTACAGTTCCCTCTCCACTATAACTAATTCCTTTACTTACGTTAGTCGATATCTCCTGCTTACCCTTACTGAGTGTAAGTGTGATTGTGGTGCCGGCGGCTACAGTTTCGCCGGATTTGGTCTGGCTGATTACGCTGCCGGCTGGTACGGTGTCGCTGTACTGGGAGTCAGCATAGGTGTACTTGAGCCCTGCTCCTGCGAGGGCGCTTTCTGCATGTGACTGTGAGGCACCAACTACGTTTGGCACGGTGATTGGCTTCTGGCCCGGTGAGAGGGTGACTGTTACTGTGCTGCCCTTTGCGGCCTGTTTCTTTGCTGATGGTGACTGTGCTGTTACTACATCTGCTGCTACACTGTCATTGTAATCTCCATACTCGAAAGTGACACTAAAGCCTGCTGACTCGAGTGTGCTCTTTGCCGAGCTCTTGGTCTTTCCGATTACACTTGGTATCTTGACCATCTCTGATGTACTATCACCTTTTCCTGCGATAACTACATTAATCTGTGAACCACGCTTTACTGTATCTCCGGCCTTGACATCCTGCTCAAGGATTGTGCCGTCCTTTTCATCTGACTGCTTTGTCTCAAATGCAAATACTGTGAGGTCAAGCTTTAAGCGGTCTACTGCCTTCTGAGCATCCTCCACTGACATGCCTCTGATGTCAATCATCTGGCCCTCTGTCTCAGTCTGTGTCTCTGACTCTGATTCAGACTCGGTCTGTGTCTGTGACTCTGTCTGCTGTGACTCTGAGTTCTTTTTGCCGCCAAACTTAAACACTCCTGCCACTGAAAGTGCAAGATATATGATAACTATTACAATGATTACGGCTGTTACTATACCCATGATTGTGATTGCTTTATCCATCTTTGGATTTAAAAGCTTGCCGTCATCATCATCGTCTTCGTCGTCATCATCGTCTTCTAAGAGTGACTCATCATATTCATCATATTCATCATCATCGTCTTCATCGTCAGCATACTCATCATCATTATCTGCATCGGTATCATCATCGTTTAAGTCCTCTGCGACACCTCTGCCCTCTTTTATCTTGTCAAGCTCCTCCGGGCTTATAACCTTGGTCTTGCCACCGTCAACGAGTGGTGCTATTGTGACGAAATCCTCATCAGGATGCGCAAGAGAGCGCCTTATGTCTGTGAGAAGCTCCTCAATAGTCTGGTATCTGCGGTCCGGTGTCTTTTGTGTACACTTTAAGATGATTTTCTCAAAGCTGATTGGCAGATCCGGTGCGTAGATGCTTGGCCTTGCAATCTCCTCCTGTAAGTGCTGCAGTGCAACTGCCACTGTGGTATCACCGTCAAACGGCACACGGCCTGTAACCATCTCAAACATTACGATTCCCAGTGAGTAAATATCACTTCTGCCATCTACGAAGCCGTTTCTTGCCTGCTCCGGAGATGCATAGTGTACTGAACCCATCACATCTGAGCTTATTGTATTTGAAGATGTAGCCTTTGCAATTCCAAAGTCTGTCACCTTTACCTTGCCATCTGTAGAAATAATGATATTCTGCGGCTTGATATCACGGTGGATGATATTTTTATTGTGAGCGGCCTCTATGCCCCTTGCCACCTGGATTGCAATACTTGCAGACTCCTTGAATGACAGCTGGCCCTTTTTCTCGATATAAGTCTTAAGTGTGATGCCCTCGACATACTCCATGACAATGTAGTACAGACCATTCTCGCTGCCCACATCATAGATATTTACGATATTCGGATGCTCAAGTCCTGCTGCTGACTGTGCCTCAGCACGGAACTTGGTCACAAATGAACTATCCTCCGAAAACTCCTGCTTTAAAACCTTTATAGCTACAAAACGGCTCAGTATATGGTCTTTTGCCTTGTATACATCGGACATGCCGCCTGCGCCAACCTTGCTTAGGATCTCATATCGATCCGATAAAAAACTTCCTATCTCTAACATCTGTTATTACCTCGTCTTAAAATGGTTTAATAATCATTACAGTGATATTATCGCGGCCACCGTTTGCATTGGCCATGGCGACAAGCTGTGACGCTGCTGTCTCGATATTATCATTTTGCCTAATAGTATCGCATATCTCTTCATCTCTCACCATATTGGTAAGTCCGTCTGTACACAGAAGAATCCTGTCGTCCTCACATAGCTCGACCTCAAAGAAATCTGCCTCCACATGATCTGCTGCCCCGACAGCTCTCGTGATGATATTCTTATCCGGATGGACTCTCGCCTCATCGGCATTTATCTCACCCATCCTGACCATCTCATCAACCAGTGAATGATCCCTGGTAATTTGTCTGATCTGCTCTGTGCCACCTACAATATAAAGCCTGCTGTCACCTATATTGGCCACAAAAAGCTTGTTTCCTATAATAGTTCCTATGACTAAGGTGGTACCCATTCCACGCTTAGCTTCATCCTCACGAGACTCAGCCACCAAAAGCTCATTTGCCTTGTTGATAGCCTCTTTGATGATGGATACCGGTTCATCCCCGGCATTTCTCGATACCGATGCAACCACACGCTCTATAGTGTATCTGGAAGCATAGTCACCGGCTTTGTGTCCTCCCATTCCATCTGCTACGATGAAAAGATTCGGAAGATTTCCTACTGCAGTGTCAGACGAGAAATAAAAATCCTGATTCATCTCACGAATAGCACCTGCATCCGTAATGGAAAACGTCTTCATCTAGTTTATTCCTCTCTCTTTATCTATATGCTTCTTGCGAAGCTGTCCACAGGCACCGTCTATATCTCTGCCCATTTCCCTTCTAATAGTAACATTAATTCCGTTTTTTTCAAGCCTATTTTTAAAAGCCTCTATAACACCCTTGTTGGACTGCACGTAATCGCGCTCCTTTATCGGGTTTACCGGAATCAGATTTATATGGCAGTTCATGCCATGTACGAGTGCCGAAAGCTCTGCTGCATCCTCGGCTGTATCGTTCACTCCGCCTACCAGGCTATACTCAAAGGTGACTCTGCGGCCGGTCTGTGCAAAATAATATTTGCATGCATCGACCACATCATGTATATCATAGCTGTTTGCAACCGGCATGAGAGCTTTTCTCTTTTCCTGGTTGGAGGCATGCAGTGAAAGCGCCAGCGTGATAGAAAGCTTTTCATCTGCAAGCTGTCTCATGCGCGGTACGAGACCACATGTGGAAACTGTCAGATTGCGCTGACTGATATTGATTCCGTTTTCATCAGTAAGAAGCTCTATAAAGCGCAGCAGATTGTCGTAATTGTCAAGCGGCTCACCTGTCCCCATGACAACTACATTTGAGATGCGCTCTCCTATGTCCTTGCCTATCTGATAAATCTGGTCAATCATCTCAGACGGCCTAAGCCCCCTGACGAGACCATCAAGAGTGGATGCACAGAATCTGCACCCCATCCTGCAGCCAACCTGTGAAGATATGCATACAGAGTTTCCATGCTTGTACTTCATAAGCACACTCTCTATGACGTTGCCATCGTCGAGTGCAAAGAGATATTTTCTCGTGCCATCAAGCTTTGACACCTGCACCTCCTCTTTTTTTAGCGAGATGAGTATTGCATTGTCCTTTAATACCTGTATGAACTTTTTTGAAATATTGGTCATCTCATCAAAGCTTTCCACATGCTTCACATGAATCCACTCATATATCTGCTTCGCACGGAATTTCTTTTCTCCGAGCGATATGATAAACTCTGTGAGCTCGTCCATATTCATTGATTTGATGTCAGTTAGTTGTTCTTTTATCTGTTCCATATCGTTTTTATTAAATCTGAATTTAACTTTTATTTTATAATTTTGTTTTGCTTATTGTTTATTACTTCACTAATTATATCCTGAAATCTGGATTCGTAATTAAAATTAATCATTCAAATCTGCATAAACAAATTCTTCTAATTCGAACCAATTTATATTTATTAATTCATGATTTATTTTAATACCATAATTTGCTTTTTACAAATCTTGCTATAAAGAATCCGTCACTTCCATGCTCACCGGGCAGTATCTGTTTCATTCCGGTGCCTTCAGCAAAGCTCTTATCCAGCTCAAACTCCGGATGCTTTTCAATAAACCACCTCACATTGTCCTCATTCTCAGCCTCATCTATCGTACATGTACTGTAAACGAGCACTCCGTTTGGCTTCACGTATGTATGCACGGTATCAAGTATCTGTCTTTGAAGAGCGGCAAGCTCATCTACAGACTCAGACGTCATCTTGTAGCGTATGTCCTTCTTTCTTCCGAGCACTCCAAGCCCTGAGCACGGCAGATCACAAATGAGTATATCTGCCTTTCCCGCAGAATCAGCATCAGGCACTGTGGCATCCCACACCTCTGCCGACATATTGTTAAGGCCATGCCTTTCTATATTTTCCTCAATCATATCGACCTTGTTATCGGTCAGGTCACGTGCGAGCACATGGCCGCTTCCCTGTAAAAGCTCAGCTATATGTGTGCTCTTGCCACCCGGTGCTGCGCATACATCTATCACATAGTCGCCCTTCTTTGGAGCAGCCGTCTGTGCGACAAGCATGGAGCTTATATCCTGCACATAGAAAAGTCCGTCTCTGAAGCTCTGCAAGCTATTCAAATAATCAAATCCCGATATAACAAATGCATAATTAAGTTCATCAACTGCTGTGACCGTCACACCCTCTGCCTCAAGCATTGCACGAAGCTCATCCGGAGTACACCTGGTCAGGTTTGTCCTGATGCTAATTGTGCTCTTACTGTGAAAGGCCTTGAAAATCTCCTCTGCCTTCTTCTCTCCGTATGCCGCAATAAATCTGTCCACTATCCACTGTGGCATAGAGTATCGGATGCTTAAGGTATCAAGCTGTACTGAATCTATATTTCTTGCAATATTTCTGAGTACACCGTTTACAAAGCCAGAAAGCTGTGCAAACTTATGCCTCTTTGCAAGCTTTACTGCCTCATTGCATACCGCCGAATCCGGCACAGCATCCATGTACTTTATCTGGTAGACGCTCATGCGAAGAAGGTTTCTGATGAAGGGCTTCATCTTCCTTACCTTTGTCTTTGAAAAAGAGTCTATGATGTAGTCAAGCTGCAGCATATACTCGATAGTGCCGTCAACAAGCCTCGTCATAAAGGCTCTGTCCTGCTTTGACAGATACTGATACTTGTCAAGCACACTGCGAAGCACGATATGTGAAAATGCTCCACGCTCATTAATCTCAATAAGCATCTCAAGGGCAAGCTCACGCGTATCTACAGAGTGCTCATTATGCGCTGCCACGTTTGATTTTGCCGGTCTGCCCGGTATATTATTTTTGTTTATTTGGCTATTTTTATTATTATGATTATTTTTACTATGATTATTTATCATGATGATGTTTCCGAATAGTTACATATACATTTAATTTTCTAACTAATATATCCAATTTGAACTGCCACCCTGTAAAATCACAGGCAAACAGAATCTAAAACAATATCAGTCGTCCCGTCTGCGTCCGTTTGTGATAAGTATGATACGAAGGAGCTGTAAAATAGCAGCCGCCGCACTGGCTACATAGGTAAGTGCCGCTGATTTGAGCACCCTTCTCGTGTACCTAAGCTCATCATCTGCAAGTATGCCCTGTGTACGAAGCATGACAAGTGCACGTCTTGAAGCATCAAACTCTACAGGAAGAGTCACAAGCTGGAAAAGCACTGCTGCCGAAAACAACAATATGCCTATATCAATAATAAGCCCTGATGAGCGTGTATTAAAGAACAGGCCGATAAGTATAACAGGCCATGCAAGCATGGAGCCAAAATTGGCTATAGGTACAAGTGCACTCCTGATTGAAAGAGGTGCATAGCTTTTCGCATGCTGTATAGCGTGTCCACACTCATGGGCAGCTACGCCAAGCGCTGCAACCGATGTGGCATTGTACACAGGATCAGATAAATTCACTGTTTTGGTGCGCGGATCGTAGTGGTCCGTCAGACTACCTGACACATGACGCACCTGCACATCATATATGCCTGCCGCCTGAAGCACTCTCTGAGCCACCTGCGCACCATTCATGCCTGACATGCTTCTTAGCTGTGAGTATTTATTAAATGTACCTTTAACTCTTGCCGATGCAATCATACATATCACTGCACCTATCACAACGAGTATATATGTCGGATCCCAGTAATAATATCCCATGTATCATCTCT
>ERZ1031845.801-NODE-801-length-10864-cov-13.718198_pt1 | contig 10864 bp, 7 predicted proteins | sample MGYA00518169_ERZ1031845 | MGnify/ENA primary metagenome ERZ1031845 (study PRJEB33719, sample SAMN04261265) | wastewater metagenome | biome: rural village; feature: human; material: feces | host: Homo sapiens | place: El Salvador | collected 2014-01-14 ...
TTTTTGTTTTTATGCCGCAAAGTTAAGATTATTATTTGGAATAAGCAAAGTTTTTCGGGCTTTTTCTTGGTGGTTTATCAAAAATGTGTGGTTTTGCGCAGGAAAACTGAAGGAACCTGAATGACTTGTGTAACAGCCGTGTTTTGAACCCCTTTTTTTACTTTCCTCTTTTTAATTCTAACCAGTATTATGTTAAAGTATTTTAACTAACAAATAGGCACATTTAACTTTTGTTTCACGTGAAATATAAGATATGTAGTTTTGTGTCAGTTTTCGTATATAGGACAAGGGGATCGCAGATGTCGGGAGCATCTGCCGTTAGGAAAACTGATAAAATGTACAAAACAACTGTAGAAATAATCTGGCTTCGCCAGCTTTGCCCGCTTGAGTGTTCGACCAACGGAAATGTGAAAATGAACATAATTTAGACGTTTGAAAAGTGTCTTCGACACAATTCAAACGACTAAATTATTGTCCATTTTCTGCTTCGCCGAGCGCATAACAAAATAAACGTCACACAATGGAAAATTTGCATGCGCAGAATTTTCTAATTGCGCAACGTCTATTTTGTTACGCTCAAGGATAAATGATAACTGGCGATTAGGGCTTTCAGCCCTATAACCTGACTTCCGCCTAGCGCGCGGAAGCGAGCGCGTTTTCACTCCGTGGGGTCTGCCGACGGCGTTCTTTGGCATTGCCCAAAGAACCAAAGGCTAGTGTTTTTCATAGGTATTGTTGGGCTAGCGCATAGAGTAAGTTACGGCTGGGTTGTCGTTTCCTGAGGCGGAAACTCGCACAATGTAATTAACGAAAATAGGCACACACACACGATGAACCGCGCGCGCATGCCTATAATTAATGTTTAATAGACTGAAGAGAATCATATTCAGCCTGAAACTTTTCAATGTTATGTTGCACTTGTTTTTGTCGTTGAACATAACCAAAGAACGAAAGCACTATCAGGAAAACTATAAAACATAAGAAACCTGAAATAGTGTAACAGAGTACTTTTAAAGGTTTTTCCATACTTCAAGAACGGAAACAACAATAAAATATTGCCTAATGTGGCATAAAACCAGATAAAGCGTTTAACATATTAAAGTAATTTTGCATACCAGCAGCACCACTTTCAGCAATAATTTTTTGAACAACAGCGCCAAAGGTACGGTCATTTACATTATTAAGCCATTTCTTAGCTTTATTATCTTCAAGATTATTCATTGTTTCAGACTTGATACGATTAATAAGTTCATCATTGACTTCAATCTGAGAAGCATTAAGAGCAGCACCACTTTTTGTTGCAATAACATTACAAAAGGCATTTGTAAAAGCCTGATGAATATCAGCCTGAATCTTATGCAGTTCAGCAGGCTGAACTTTATCACGATAAAAGGTTTGTGCATCTTTTTGTAACTCCAAAAGTGTACCTTTTGCCTGTTCGTTCAAATACTGACGCCAAACTAAACTAGACATAGAAGATTTTAAAGAAACATTATCTTCCATAGTTCTGTCAGTAAACTCATTTTGAAGCTTTGCAGCTTTAATAGCTTGATCTTTTAAACTATTATCCTTAGTAGTACCAGCAACATCAAGAGTATTTTTAATATTTGCCCAGGAGTTACGAATTTGTATTTCATGCGCTTCTTGTGCTTGCTTCATAATTGCAGACATCATACCGAGAGACTGAACAATATTATTTTTATCATTTGCAACAGCTTGACCCATGGCAGCAGCATCGATTTGGGGGGCTTCCATAGTAGGCGGAGTTTGACCGCCAGCGTTAGAAGTGGCTTCACCAGTAGTAACGTTATTCATTGCTAACTGAGGGTTAATGCCAGCAGCTTCTAAACGTTCACGCTGAGCCTGAGGAGTATTATATGCTAATTCCTCTTTCCACTTTGTATAATCATAGTCCTTCTGCTCTTGCCAAATCTTGTAATTTTGTGCGTTAGTGTCCTGAACTGACTGAACATTTTTGTCGGCAGCATATTTACTAGCCTTAGCACTAGCGGAACAGAGAGGAGCACCAAGACAGCAAGAAAGACCGATAGGCTTATTAAAACCTTTTAAGATAACTTCCAGCATAATCTATAATGGGTAAACCCTGACAGCAAAGAATATCACTTTGCCAAGCAGCAAGAATTAAAAATTCATGCAACCATTGAGTAGTAAAATCATCTAAGCCGTCAGGGTGATTAATATAATGATATGTTTGCATACTATTCAGTTGGCTGAGGTGGGTCAGTTGGCTGAGGTGGGTCAGTTGGCTGAGGTGGGTCAGTTGGCTGAATATTATTAGCTTCAATGAAGTTCTGAACATAATCAGTATAAGCCGACATTTCAGCAAGAGACTGAATAGAACGAGGTTTCAACAGTTGGATTTTTGTATCATCATCTAACTGAGCAAACTCTTGACCAGAAACAGAGGAATTATCCTCAAGCAAATCAAGAAGTTTATTGCGCTCTAAAACAGAATTAGTACGCAAAACCTGTGAAAGCACATCAACAATATGTCCATGAGAATCAACATAGTTAATCTCAGACAACTGCATATCCATAGGGCTGATGAAATCGGGATTATCAGGTGAATGAAGAAAAGAAGTATCAACCAAATCAGCCTGAAAACGGGTTCTATAATAATCTTTATTCTTAAACATAACTAATAATTTTAAAGTGAAGGAAGACCGCTAACCGACATAGGGCGAACGGCTTGAACATTAGCACGAAAATCAACGATAAAAATATCTTCCTCTTCTTTACCTGTAAAAGTAAGAGAGGACAAGTTATTCCAAATATTCGGCTTAATCTTCAAAAATTCATTAGTAGCCGAGAAGTTAGAAGCAAGTTGTGTCTGACGAGGAGCAACCCAAGCAGAAAGCCGACCTTGAGAACCATTTGGTTTTTCTGTAAAACTCTCAAATTCTCCGTGTACATAATCAACACGTGTTTTATACTCAGCATAACGAGGAATATAACCGATAGAACGATTTTCATTAGAATATTCAAAAGGAGTGCAATAAGAATACTCATACAGAGACAAAGGAGACAAACCGAGGTCAGCAAATTCAGGCTGATAATAGTCTTCTCGAGAAGTCTTAATATTAAATCTATCAACACCACTAGCATTATAATCAGCTTCTGGAACAACAGAGAAAATACCCATAATAACACCATGTTCCTTTGAATCAAAGACAATACGCTGACCAGCATTAGCGCTCAAACCTTTACCGCATATATCACCTGTAGGAGCTTCAGAAGTAGTAGCGGTAGTAATAACCTCAGAAATAGAGATAGGTTCAGAAATACCACCAAGAAAACGTGATTTACAATTATCATATGGAACATCAAAACCATAATGAGCACGAATTTGAGAACCATAATCACCATCACCGGCAGCAATACTTAAACGATAAAGTTTATCAAGAGCAAAAGCAGAACGCAAATTAGAAATAGAAAACAAATTCTTTGGAACATCAGAAGTACCAGAAAGATAAGACTGCGCATTATTACCAGCTAAAGATGAAAAAGGCTTCATTATATTAACTGTAGAGCTTTTATAACCATCAAAATACGGAGCAGCAATACTAGTAGTAAGCCAATCAGCACCCTGAAAATAAGGGGAAACGCAGTTAAAGTAATCTTTTTTCCAATTACGATAACGCAAAGCAAAGAACTGATTATTAGAAGGACCGGAATTATAACTAGTAAAATCGGGGTCAGACAAAGAACCAGAATCAAAGAGACTATCAATGTTATAAGCATCTGGATTGTTTAACTCGTACATAGGATTACGATAGAAATCATAATAAATCTTTTGATAAGCAAGAAGACGCAAAGGGTTAACGTCTAATGTCTTATTAAACGTATGAGAAGGATTTTCCGCAAAAGAACGTAAAGAAGGCAGATTAACACCATAGCCCAACAAATCGAGTAAACGAACAGAACCACGCCAAATTGGCATGCCACAAATATCCAAATCGTTATTATCAGTCTTACAAAGATCAGTAAGAATAGAAATAACAGAACTCAAATCAAAAGTAGGAAGACCATTATTATACTTGTTAAGTTCTGACAAAGAACTAATATTATACTCAGTACCTACAACAAATTGTGGGAACTGACGACACAAAAGGCGATAAGGAACAAAGTAGAATTCAATATTCTGCTTAGCACGAACAAAAGATGCAGTATTCAACGGCATAGTACGAAGAAAGGACTGCGGAGAAATAACAAAATGTTCATTAGGGTTAACCTCCTGAACATAGCAAGGCAAGAGCATACCAGGGCTAGCCGTAAACTTATTAGAATACGACAAGTCAAAGGCATTACGCTGCAAATTAGCCTTACTTTTCAATTTAGCAAAAAGACTTTTCATAATTACAAATGTTTATTAATATTAAAACTATTATTAAGAGAATCATTAAGAATCTCATTTGACTTCTTAGTCTTGATAGAATCAAGAATTTTATCATAAATCTCAGAGCGGAAAGCTTGAGAATAACAATCACGCTGATACTTAATAAAAGCCTGAAACTCGGGCATCAAAGTATTTTGGCGATATAAATCCCAATGTTTAACACCTAACTGACGAAGCAAACAAAAATCATCAGCATAAGGGTCAGAAATGGCAGAATCGTATTCACCTTCAGTAATATGTAATGGAAGATTAAAGACAAATTCTCTATAAAAAGACAGTAGAAACCACTTATGAAGTAAATTAGTATCTCGAATAGGGAATTTATCAGAGCCTACTTCCTGAGACAAATAGAAATTACGCAAAACGTAAAGTCTATAATTATCATATAATGAATGCAACTTTACTAAGTAAGCAGCATCAGAAAGATGAGTAGTAAGCACACGACCAGTCAAAACACCATTAACCCTTTCAGGGTAATCAATAGGGCGAGACGTCCAAAAGTCAACCATATCAACAAAATGCTTATCTTGATAACAGAAATCATCAGACAAAACGTAACTAAATTTGTAATGTTCGTTAACCATAGAGAGAGCAGCAGAGAAACGAGCTTTCAAATTCTCATCTATTTTATATTTTCTTTTAAAGTTACCTTGTCGATACTTTTCAAGTAATGAAAATTCACCATAATCAAGCGGTAAGCCAAAGCCTTGATAGGTAGGGAAGTATCTAGCAAAAGTCTGCTTGGAAATTGGAACAAAGGCAAATTCGGTAGTACCTTGTTTGTCATCAGTTCGTTGTTCAAGCTGTTCAATAGTTCCGTTAATGAGAGTGTCTCCAAGCGCAAGAACGTCACTTTTGAAAGAGCCGATAACTGGGTTTTTAGAAGCCAAATAGAACGGCTTCGTAAATTCAGTCTGTAAAATTTTAGGCAGATGATTAAAGCTATTACAATATTTCGCAACGTATTGAGGGGCACTGCTTGAGACGTATTGAACATCAACTCGGGCAGTATCACACATCGCCCAGCACGTAGATATATTCCTTTCAAGCCATCGGGCAACTTGTTCGTTATCTGTCCAGATGATTCCGTGATAATGTGGACGGAAAGTGGTAGGACCGTATTCAGACGCAAAAAAGTAACGGATTTTCTTTTCATAATCAGGTAAATCTTTAATAGTTTTATTAATCCAAAGTTTTTTCTTAGAATTACCCTTATAATAAGGGTTTTGTTCCTGAGAACGTGAGAGACGAATGCGAAGACGCTTGAGAAACTTCTGCAAATCATACTTAGAAGCATAAGCGAAACCACATACATCTAAATTAGTAGGCTGGAGCTCGTAAGGGTCACACTCGTAAGAATTGCCATCAGCATCTAAAAGATTTTTAAAAGCAAGTGACTGATAAACATAATTACTACCATCAAAGGAGAACGGTTTATTACTTACAAAATAATCATCGCAAAGATGCTTGAACAAAGGTAAATGTTCATTATCATAAGTAAGAGTAACAAACAAAGAGTACTTATGTTGTTTGCACTCTTGAGTAACTCGGTTTGTGAGTTCAACAGATTTCTTATGTAAGCAAGCATCACATTTTCGACAATCAACAAACAAGTATTCACCCAAATAAGGGTTATAAACTCTATGAGGGTTGAAACACTTGTAAGCTGGTTGAGGTGTTAAATTCTGACGTTCACTTTCTACCATTTCACGTAAACGCATACCTAAAAGATAATTAATTAATAACCGACAAAACTAAATACTAGCATACCCAAGGCTAGCAGCTAAACTAGTAAGCGCATAAACAATAGCCTTGATAATCACAAAAACAATTTCTTTTTTCATAACCTATTTGTTTTTAAATTCAACAATAATAGCATCTTTAAACCTCGCAATATGGTCAAGAAGCATATCGAAGAAACTATTAAAAGTAACTTGTGAAGCAGTGACAGAACCTTTAATAGTATTCATGCCAAGAAGAACACAGCCTTTAGTATCATGCGGATAATTACCAACATGAAAAAGAATACCAGAACGCTTAGGAACTTCAATACGTGGCATATAACGACCAAACTTAGGAGACCAAGCAATAGTAAGCGAATAAATACCAGTTTTAACAGCTGAATACTCTTTAGCCGTAGTAGACGGCTCTAAAGTGTCACAGAAGTAACCACCATCAATATAAAGCTTACCAATAGTGTAGTTTTCTGAAAAATAATGTCTTCTAACTACAATTTTCATATCATTATATTTTTACATTAAACATTTTGCAAAAACAGCTAACTTGCTGAATGCGATGCAAATATACAAAAAGTTTTTCTATAACCGGTATTATGGTAAATAGGCGTTATGAGATTAAGAAAGAGGTGAAATTTGGAGCCTGAAAATGGAACCTGTTCACCCCTTTCTGATCATTTCATTCTTTTACTTCCTTTCTGCCTGTTCTGAGATTAATTCTCATTTCAATCAAAAAGAAATATCTCAGAACAGAATCTTACATCATGCCCGTAAGCCGCTGGATGGCGATGACTGCCTGGTTGTATTCATTAATCGCATCAGCATGCTTCATCAGAACATCGATGGTTTCCTCGATGGCATTCACGTATTCTACATACGAAATTTCGCCATTTTCATATTCTATCGCACTCAACTTCGAAATTTGCGCAGAATGAGCCTGGTTGTTCTGCTCGTAATATTTCAGACGGTTGGATGCTGCCTGCAGACGCTTCGTACAGAGACGGAAATCGCGCTCTTTCTCTGTCTGCTCCTGGCGCATTTCGATTTCAGCCAATTCGCGGTCTTTCTGGGCTGCCTTGACTTTTGCCTTCGTAGAACCGTAAAATAAAGGAATGCCTACGCCTATTTCAAAACCGAAAAAATTGCCCTCGGCAAATCTCGAACGGTCTATGTTGTATGGATTCCAACTGGAAATGACACATTGGGTACGCAAAGATAAGGATAAACTTGGAGCAAAACCTGATTTGGCAGCCTTGATTTCCTTATCCAGAGCGATGAGCTTATCCTGCTGGTAAATGCCGTCGGCAGACTGCTGATAATTATAGGAATTGAGATTCTGGACTGCGATGGCCGAGAGATTCTCTTCTGCCGGTTTTACGGGCTCCTGCGTGTTGAGCTGCGACATGAGGTCGATTTGCAGACGCTCTATTTCGCTCTTCACATCAGCCATTTCCAGACGGTTTTCGTTGCATTTGCGGTCGGCTGAGAGATATTCCAGCTGGCGGCTCTCTCCTGCCTTGTAACGCATTTCTGCAATCTGGCTGTAACGCTCTAATACTGAGTCGATTCGCTCCAATATCTGGAGTCTGTGAGTCTGATAAAGCATCTGATAATAGGTGTTGGCGATTTCAGCCTTCAGTTGCTGGCTAACCACGTTCAGGCGGCTCTTTTCTGCCTGGGTTTCAGCCTTCAGCTGGTTGCGGCGTGAGGCGTAGACGGTAGGAAAATCGAGGCTCTGGGTAAAGGTAAAGCCGTTGTCCGATTCGCCACCCGTAGCAGGGTTTTGAGAGAAAGCGACCTCGGTTTTATCCAGTTCCCAAGCCGTGCCTTGCATCACCTGCGCACGCTCTACCGACTTCTTTCCTGCCTGCATCTGAAGGTTCTGTCGGGCAGCCAAATCGAAACATTCCTGCAGGGTAACTTTCCTGCCCGCAATATGAGCATCAAAATGCTGGGCTCCAGCTGTAACTGGCAGCAGGAGAAGGATGGCGGCAAAGCAAGCCACCACCCTATTTTTTGATATTTTTATTCTGTTCATTATTTTCATATCTTGAAATCTTACTGAAGTTTCGCATGTGGAGAAGTTAAGGGAAGTTAGGGAAGTTAGAGGGAAGTTAAGGGACAAATGTCCTAAGTTTAAGCTAGAAGACTATTGTCTCTTAACTTCCCGAACGACCGTAGGGAGTGATAACTTCTTTAACTCCTTTAAATTCTGAACTTGCGAAACTTGAAAAATCTTACTTTTTCGTAAACATCTTGTAGATGGCTGGCAGAACCAGGAGCGTGAGAAGCGTGCTGGTAATGAGACCGCCAATTACAACCGTGGCTAGAGGACGCTGGACTTCTGCTCCGTCGCCATGGGATAAAGCCATCGGGAGGAAACCCATAGAAGCTACCAGAGCCGTCATCAGAACCGGACGGAGACGTATCATGCAACTGTCAATAATTCTTTTCTGAATAACAGCCGACCTACTTACGTCATCTTCCGCAGAAACCGCAGCCGTTTGCTTCTGCATCTGGTTCATCTGACCTATCAGCACGATGCCGTTGAGAACCGCCACGCCAAAGAGGGCGATGAAACCTACGCCCGCCGAAATGCTGAAAGGCATTCCGCGCAACCAGAGCGCCCAGACGCCACCTATCGCAGCAAGCGGAATGGCGGAGAACACGAAGAGCGATTCGCGCAGATTCTTAACCGTAGCGTAGAGCAGCAGCAGAATGATGATGAGGGCTACCGGAACCACGATCATCAGGCGCTGGGTGGCACTCTGAAGATTCTCAAACTCGCCACCATAATTATAATAGTAGCCCTCAGGCAGCTTCAGTTTCTCATCAAGGATGGACTGAATATCCTTCACGGTACTCTGCACGTCCCTACCCTTCACGTTGAAACCTACGTAGATGCGGCGGGCACCATTCTCATGAGAAACCTGAGCCGGAGCCGGTTCGTAAACCACATCAGCCAACTGGGAAAGCGGAATGCTCTCGCCACCAGCCAGTGGAATACGGAGCGACTGAAGCGACTGGAAGTTGCGCTCCTTAGGGTCAAGACGCAGAACGATGTCAAACTTTTTATCGCCTTCGTACACAGCTCCAGCCGTAGCGCCCGCAAAGGTGGTTTCAAGAATGCGGTTGATTTCGTCAACAGTTACCCCATAAGCCGCCATGCGTTCATGGTTGTATTTTACCTGAATCTGAGGCAATCCGGAAACCTCTTCAACGAAGATTCCACTCACGCCCGGCACATTCTTTATCATACGGGAAACCTTATCAGCCTGCTGGATAAGCACATCTAGATTGTCACCAAAAATCTTAATCGCCACATCCTGCTTGATGCCCGTAAGCAACTCGTTGTTGCGCATCTGGATAGGCTGCGAAATCTCAGCCTCCAAGCCCGGAATCGTCTTCAGGGTTTCTTCCATCTTCTCCATCAGCTCGGGGGTAGTTTCTGCCGAAGTCCATTCGGCTTTCGGCTTGAGCGCCACCATGATGTCGGCTCTTTCTACCGGCATCGGATCGGTAGGAATCTCGGCGCTACCTATGCGGCTCACCACCTGCTTGATTTCAGGATATTCAGCCTTCAGAAGTTTCTCCGCCTTGGAGCAGCTCTCCACCATCTGCGAGAGCGAAGTGCCCTGCGACATGCTCATTTCTACCGCAAAATCGCCCTCTTCCAGGCTCGGAATGAATTCGCCACCCAGGAAATGGAAGGCTACGGCGCTCATGCAGAAGAGCGAAACGGCGCCGGTAATCACATCCTTATATCGCGCCAAGACCCATTCCAGAACCGGTCGATACCAGCCCTGAAGTTTCTCTATCATTCTGTCGCTAAAGGTTTTACGCACATATCCCTTCTTGCTCAGGAAGAGCGCACTCGCCATCGGAACATAGGTGAGCGAGAGGATGAAGGCACCCAGGATGGCGAAGAAAACGGTAAGCGCCATCGGACGGAACATCTTGCCCTCGATGCCCACAAGCGTCATCAGCGGAATGTAAACTATCATGATGATGATTTCGCCAAATGCCGCACTCTTGCGGATGCGCGAAGCGGAATCATGAACCTCCTCATCCATCTCTGCCTGAGAAAAACGGATGGGAGTATCGGCAGAATTTCTCGCCTTCCGCTCAATACTCTTCACACCCAGATGGGCCACAACCGCCTCTACGATAATGACGGCAGAATCGACTATCATACCGAAATCGATGGCTCCGAGCGACATCAGATTGCCGTCGATTCCGAAGGTCTTCATCATGCCGAAAGCAAAGAGCATGCTGAGCGGAATGACACTCGCCACAACCAGTCCGGCCCGCCAGTTGCCCAGGAAAATAACCAGCACGAAGATGACGATGAGTCCGCCCTCAATCAGGTTTCGGGCGATGGTTCCCTCCACACGGTCAACCAGGTTGGTTCGGTCGATAAACGGTTCGATGACCACGCCCTCGGGCAGAGATTTCTGAATCTGCTCTATGCGCAGCTTCACATTCCTGATAACCTCCTGAAAGTTTTCGCCTTTCAGCATGATGGCTATTCCGGCTACCACTTCGCCCTCGCCATTTCGGGTAACGGCTCCGAAACGGGTGGCGTGACCCAGCTGAACCTTCGCCACATCACCTATCTTAACAGGAGTGCCGTTCACGGTCTTGACGGCGATATTCGCCACATCTTCCAGACTCTTCACCACGCCTATGCCGCGGATGAAATACTGGTTGG
>ERZ1031845.803-NODE-803-length-10841-cov-4.756536_pt1 | contig 10841 bp, 8 predicted proteins | sample MGYA00518169_ERZ1031845 | MGnify/ENA primary metagenome ERZ1031845 (study PRJEB33719, sample SAMN04261265) | wastewater metagenome | biome: rural village; feature: human; material: feces | host: Homo sapiens | place: El Salvador | collected 2014-01-14 ...
TTTATTTTACATGCTGGTGGGTAAACAGATGATCCTGACAGTATTCACGATTTCCCACGCATTTGCTGCAATAACGGAACTGTAATTCCGGATTTGTCAGCTCGGTTCTTCCACAGATGGCACATTTGTGACGTGCAATGCCGGACCCCGGACGAGGCTGACTGAACTGTGCCCGGAATTCTTTCTGGCGTTTCTTTTGTTTTCCGGACAAACGGGTCTTCATTGCATGGAAAAACCAGAACATATTGAGTACCGGAACCACTATCTGTACGCAGTTTAAAACACCCACGAGAATTCCCATTCCGGTTCCATAACTTGCAATTCCGATCGAGAATATACGAACCACCTGATATCCCAGATATACCAGTTCAAAAATTAACATCCATTTCATCCTGATCGGAAGGACAAAATACAGGCGTACCTCTCCCTCCGGCATGCACATGGCCAGCGCCAGCAGCATGGACATCAGAATATAATACGTGGACAGATACGGAGAAAAACCATATCCCAGCAGAATCCGCGTAACAACATATACGATCGCGCCCACAATGTCACACAAAATCACACTTCCCCACAAAAATACATTCATGCGGAATGTTCCAAGCATGGATTCCAGCGAACTGCCCCACATAAGCACACAGAACAGAAATAAGATTCCAAAAACATCCAGCGATGCCGTCGGTGTAAAAATCCATGTCACAACTCTCCAGATCTGTCCGTGCAGAATACTGCCCATATCAAAATTCATATAACTCATGAGTCCGGGTGCCGTCAGCTGTACCACGTATCCAATCACCTGCGCAAGTACAAAATATCTGCTCAGATTGGCGACCGCATGTCGTCCCCATTTGCGTTCCAGTTTATCCATCCAGTTCATAAATCTGTCTCCTGTCTACATAGAATAGTGTATGTATAGTTACGGTCACTTCTGACCTTTCTGTCAACCAATTATACGGTTTTCAAATCCCTCTTGTCAACGCAGCGGCACGTTCTTTCCAACATTTTATAAAATCTTTATGTTTTCAGTCGTTGTCTTTTGTCAATTCTTGTCGTATAATGTTTTAGGTTTTGTTTTGAAATCATACTTATTTATAATAAGTTTAGTTACTTACACATGGAGGTTACATTTATGAGTGACAAGCAGTTACATAAACTTGGAATTGATATCGGTTCCACCACCGTCAAAATTGCAATCCTCGACTCACAGGACAACATCCTGTTTTCCGATTACGAGCGTCATTTTGCAAATATTCAGGAGACACTGGCGTCCTTAATTGCCAAAGCATCCAACGAACTGGGGGATCTTTCTGTTTCTCCTGTTATTACCGGATCAGGCGGACTGACCCTTGCAAAGCATCTGGAGGTTCCGTTTACGCAGGAGGTTATTGCAGTATCCACTGCTCTCACTCATTATGCGCCACAGACCGATGTTGCAATCGAGCTCGGCGGAGAAGATGCCAAGATCATCTATTTTGAAGGCGGTAATGTCGAACAGCGTATGAACGGTATCTGTGCCGGTGGTACAGGTTCGTTCATTGATCAGATGGCATCCCTGATCCAGACCGATGCTTCCGGATTAAATGAATATGCCAAAAATTATAAAGCAATCTATCCGATTGCAGCGCGCTGTGGTGTATTTGCCAAGACAGATATCCAGCCGCTCATCAATGAGGGGGCAACTCGCGAAGATCTGTCTGCCTCTATTTTCCAAGCGGTTGTCAATCAGACGATCAGTGGACTTGCCTGTGGTAAACCGATCCGCGGACATGTGGCATTTCTCGGTGGTCCTCTGCACTTTTTATCCGAACTGAAAGCAGCGTTTATCCGCACGTTAAATCTCGATGATGAGCACGCAATTACACCGGAAAATTCGCATCTGTTTGCAGCGATCGGTTCCGCATTAAATTATAACAAAAACGTAGAGACCACTTTAGGATCTCTGCAGCAGCGTCTTTCCACCGGCATTAAGCTGGAGTTTGAAGTTGCCCGTCTGGACCCGCTGTTTGCCAGCCAGGAAGATTACGATGCTTTTACCAGCCGGCACGGAAACAATCATGTAGAAACCGGTGACCTGAAAAACTATTCCGGAAACTGCTATCTCGGTATTGACGCAGGTTCCACGACAACAAAGATCGCACTTGTCAGCGAGGACGGAAAACTTCTGTATTCATTCTATGACAACAATAACGGAAGCCCGCTTGCAACTGCCATCCGTTCCATTCAGGAAATTTACCGTCTGCTTCCGGAGAGTGCGCACATTGTACACTCCTGCTCCACCGGATACGGGGAAGCTCTTTTGAAAGCTGCATTGATGCTTGATGACGGCGAGGTAGAAACCGTCGCCCATTACTATGCCGCCGCTTTCTTTGATCCAAAAGTTGACTGTATTTTAGACATCGGCGGTCAGGACATGAAATGCATCAAGATCAAGAACCAGACCGTAGATTCGGTTCAGTTAAACGAAGCATGTTCTTCCGGCTGCGGTTCTTTCATTGAAACTTTTGCAAAATCCTTAAACTTCACAGTGCAGGATTTCGCCAAAGAAGCACTGTTTGCCAAACATCCGATTGATCTTGGTACCCGCTGTACCGTATTTATGAACTCAAAGGTAAAACAGGCACAAAAGGAAGGCGCCTCCGTTGCCGATATCTCTGCCGGACTTGCCTACTCTGTAATCAAAAACGCATTATTTAAGGTGATCAAACTGTCCGATGCCAAAGATCTGGGAGAAAATATTGTTGTTCAGGGTGGTACTTTCTACAATGACGCCGTTCTGCGCAGTTTTGAAAAAATTGCCGGTGTCCACGCAACCCGTCCGGACATTGCCGGAATCATGGGTGCTTTCGGTGCCGCACTGATTGCCCGCGAACGTCACGAAGCCGGCTATCAGACGACGATGCTGTCCATTGAACAGATCAATAAACTGTCCTACACTACCAAGCTTGCACGCTGCCAGGGATGTACAAACCACTGTCTGCTGACGATCAATAAGTTTTCAGACAACCGTCAGTATATTACCGGAAACCGCTGTGAGCGCGGACTTGGAAAAGAAAAAAACAAAGAGAATATTCCAAACCTCTTCGAATATAAGAACAAACGTATTTTTGCTTATGAACCTCTGTCAGAAGCCGAAGCAACCCGCGGGACCGTCGGACTTCCGCGTGTACTGAACATGTATGAAAACTATCCGTTCTGGGCAACGTTCTTTAAGAAGCTCGGTTTCCGTGTGGTTCTCTCTCCGCAGTCCACACGAAAAATCTACGAACTCGGCATTGATTCTATTCCAAGCGAATCCGAATGCTACCCGGCGAAACTGGCGCACGGTCATATTTCCTGGCTGATCCACCAGAATGTAGATTTTATTTTCTATCCGGCGATTCCTTACGAGCGCAACGAGTTTCCGGATGCAAACAACCACTACAACTGCCCGATCGTAACTTCTTATTCCGAAAACATTAAAAACAATGTTGAGGAAATTACGAGTGGACAGATGCGGTTCTTAAACCCGTTCATGGCGTTTACAAACGAAGAAATCCTTTCCAAACAGCTCGTAGACTGTTTTAAGAAAGAATTCCATATTCCGGAAGCCGAAGTACGTGATGCCGTATCCGAAGGCTGGAAAGAACTTGCCATGACCCGTCTGGAGATGCAGAAGAAGGGCGAAGAAGTATTGAAATATATGGAAGAACACCATCGCCGCGGTATCGTGCTGGCCGGTCGTCCATACCATGTTGATCCGGAAATCAATCACGGTATTCCGGAAATGATTACTTCCTACGGTATGTGTGTACTGACAGAAGATTCCATTTCCCATCTGGGGAATCTGGAACGCCCGCTTATTGTCATGGATCAGTGGATGTACCACAGCCGGCTGTACTCCGCCGCAAACTACGTTAAGACCAGGGATGATCTGGACCTCATCCAGCTGAACTCCTTCGGCTGCGGACTGGATGCCGTAACAACCGACTGTGTCAGCGATATTCTGACCAATTCCGGAAAAATTTATACATGCTTAAAGATTGATGAAGTCAACAACCTCGGTGCTGCCCGTATCCGTATCCGTTCGCTTCTGGCTGCAATTCGTGTCAAAGAGAAAAAACATGAAAAACGCGAAATCAAGCCGGCAAATTACGAGCGCGTTATCTTTACCGAGGAAATGCGTAAAGATTACACCATCATCTGTCCACAGATGTCACCGATCCATTTTGAACTTCTCGTTCCGGCATTCCGTGCCGCAGGCTACAATCTGGTCATCCCGGATGTTCCGGCCAGAGAATGTGTCGATGTCGGTTTAAAGTATGTAAATAACGATGCATGTTATCCGTCCCTGATTGTCATCGGACAGATTATGAGTGCGGTAATGTCCGGCAAATATGACCTGAACAAAACAGCAATCCTGATCTCACAGACCGGTGGTGGCTGTCGTGCGACCAACTACATTGGATTTATCCGCCGCGCACTGACCAAAGCCGGCCACCCGGATATTCCGGTCATCTCCATCAACATGGTCGGTCTGGAGAAAAATCCGGGATTTAAACTCACACCAAGCCTAATCCAGCATGGTCTGTATGCCCTGGAATTCGGAGACATCTTCATGCGCTGTCTCTACCGTGTGCGCCCATACGAAAAGGTACCGGGATCTGCCAACGCATTGCATGAAAAATGGAAAAAACGTGTCATTGACTTTGTTGGCAACACCAAGATTCTGTCCCACCGTAAATATCGCAAAATGTGCCGTCAGATCATCCGTGACTTTGACAATCTGCCAATGACGGATGAGAAAAAGCCGCGTGTCGGTGTGGTTGGAGAGATCCTTGTCAAGTTCCTTCCGGCTGCCAACAACTATATTGTGGATCTGCTCGAATCCGAAGGTGCTGAGGCAGTCGTACCGGATCTGACCGATTTCTTACTGTACTGCTGCTACAATCAGAATTTCAAGGCGGATTATCTTGGAGCTACCGCAAAATCCAAGCGCATCAACAATATGCTCATCCGCTTCTTTGAGTGGCTGCGCAAGGATGCAAGGGATGAACTTGCAAAGAGTAAACATTTTGAGCCAACTGCATATATTCAGGATCTGGCAAAACAGGCAGAGCATATCGTCTCCTGCGGTAACCAGACCGGCGAAGGCTGGTTCTTAACTGGAGAAATGCTTGAACTGATTGCACAGGGAGCAACCAACATCGTCTGTGCGCAGCCATTTGCCTGCCTGCCAAACCATATCGTCGGTAAAGGTGTCATTAAGGAAATTCGTCACGAATATCCGGGCGCAAATATCGTTGCAATCGATTATGATCCGGGTGCATCGGAAGTTAACCAGCTCAACCGTATCAAGCTGATGCTTTCTACAGCACAGAAAAACCTGAAAAAAACAAATTCATAATTCTGCGATGTTTCATCATAAGTCGCAAAAATACCCCGGCAACGAAAATTCCGTTTGCCGGGGTATTCCTTTTTTATTTTTCCAGTCAGTCTAACACTTTTTCCAGTTCAGCAATCACGATCCTTAATGCTTTGATCCGTGCATATTTTTTATCTACGGATTCTAAGATATGCCACGGTGCATAGGTAGTGCTCGTCTTTTGAATCATCTCATTGACTGCCCCCTCATACGCATCCCACTTATCACGGTTGCGCCAGTCTTCCTCTGTAATCTTCCATTGCTTTTCGGGCGTATTCTGCCGATCGGTAAAACGGGCAAGCTGCGTATCTTTGTCGATCTGCACCCAGAATTTGATGATCACGGCTCCCCAGTCGTGCAGTTCCTTCTCAAACTCATTAATTTCATTGTACGCACGCATCCAGTCATTCTCGCTGCAAAACCCTTCCAGACGTTCGACCATCACACGCCCATACCACGTTCGGTCAAAGATTGCAATATGCCCGGTACGCGGAAGCCTTGTCCAGAAACGCCACAGATAATGTCTTGCTTTCTCATGCGGCTCGGGACTTGCAATCGGATGAACCTCATATCCACGCGGATCAAGTGCTCCCGTAATCCGCTTGATATTTCCGCCTTTTCCGGCTGCATCCCACCCTTCATAGGCAATGATGACCGGCACTTTCTTACGATACAGACGATTGTGCAGTTCTCCAAGTCTCTGCTGAAGCTGCTTTAATTCCTTTTTATAGACATCCTCCTCCATACACTTGTCCAACGGAATTTCACAAAGAAGCGGCATTTTTTTCAACGGAAATACATTCTGCAGAAGCGGAACCGCCATCTGGTGATTGCTCAGAGCAATCTCAATCCCCTGGGTAAGCATCTCAAGAATCTGTACTTCTGTCCATTTTCTGGACTTTGCATCAATGATATACCAGGGTGCGGATGGCATATTTGTATTTTTCAGATATCCGGAAAATACATCCATACATTTCTCATAATGTTCATTCTGCCACAGATCTTTTTTGCTGACACGCCATGTTGTGTCCTTCTGATGCTCCAGCTGTGCAATACGCCGTGACTGTTCCTTTTTTGAAATATGCAGAAAGAATTTCATGACCAGATAACCATTGTCTGTAAGCTGCCGTTCAAACCGGCGGACACTTTCAATCCGGTTGGCATATACATCCTCGGAAATGGTTCCGTGCAGACGCTCTTCCGTAATCTCATCCATCCATGCCGTATCCAGAAATACAAACTGTCCGGCTTCCGGAATTTTGGCAAAATGCCGGTACAAAAACGGTTTTCTCTTGTCATCCTCCGTCTTTTTCTGCATCGATACCACCTTAAAGAAACGCGGATCAATATTCTGGATGATCTGGCTGATTGCATAACCTTTTCCGGCCGTTCCCCAGCCTTCAAGCACAACAAGAACCGGTACTTTCTTCTCTTTGATCAAAAGCTGCTGCCGTGCCAGTTTCTCTTTTACCGCTTCCAGCCGTGCCTTAATTTCCTCCTCCGATGGTTTTTCGGATTTTTCCCACTCTTTTAGCATAAAAACCCCTCCTTATGCTTTTTTCTTATCATACCACAGCCGCTGATTTTCATCCACTTCTTTGCAAATTTTTTTGTTTTCACTTTTCACTGGCAAAAAATGAAATTCCGATGTATAGTATCCTATATATAAACTTTCGAAATCTGTGTTTTCGTAAATATAAAGGAGTATAAAAAATCATCATGCTGCAATTAGAACGTCAGAAACTTATATTGGAATATTTGAAACAAAACCGAAAAGCAACCACAAATGAACTCAGTGAAATGCTTGGAGTTTCCACCACAACCATCCGTACCGATTTAAACCAGATGGATAAAGAAAAACTTCTGACCAAAACACATGGAGGCGCACTCTACCACGATAACTCTGCAGACAATAAAGAACTTACCGGAAAAGCCTATTTCTTTCATGAACGTGCACTGGAAAATAAAAAAGAAAAAGAGGCAATTGCTGCAAATGCCATCCACATGGTAAAAGATCACATGTGCATCTTTTTAGATGCCAGCTCCACTGCCTATACGCTTGGCATGAAACTGACCGGCTTTACAGAACTTACCGTTATTACAAACGGCATTGACCTTGCACTGGCTCTGAAGGATATCCCCGGGATCACCGTTATCCTGACCGGCGGAATCGTTACCTCTGCCTCTTCTTCCATTGAAGGTCTCCTCGGTGTGGATCTGCTGCAGAAAATTCATACGGACATTGCATTTGTCTCTGCACGCGGCTTCTCCGTTGAAAACGGACTTACCGATTTCAGTATCTACGAAGCAGATTTAAAACGCATGTGTATCAAGGCTTCTGCTAAAACAATTGCATTGATTGACCACACCAAATTTGACACCTCATCCATCTCCAGCTATGCCTCTATTGATGATCTGAATCTGGTAATCACTGACTCCGGATTATCCGAAAATACAAAAGAAATTTATGAAAAAGCCGGCGTTGATCTGCTCATCGCCGACTAATTATCAATTTTCCATGTTTAACAATTTTTGCATTGCAGCTGCCTGAACCGGTCTGGAATAATAATACCCCTGAAACCATGTGGCTCCAAAGGAACGCAGATAATTCTGCAGCTTTTCATCCTCTACCCCTTCCAGGCAGCTCTTTAAATCCGCTTTATTTGCAAAATCAACCATGCTGCGCACCAGTGCCTGTTTGGTCTGATTATCCGTAATTCCACGGATAAAACTCATGTCAATCTTTATCTCATCCATCGGGGTCTGCAGCAGGACACTTGAAGATGCACTTCCCGTACCGTAATCATCCATTGCAAGTCTCACTCCATGTTGTTTGAGGTACAACAGTTTTTCTTCCATAACGCTGACCGGCATGCTTCTACACCGCTCTGTCAGTTCCAGACACAACTGCCCCGCCGGAAAACCGGTTTCTTTCAACAATGCCATGACAACACCACAGAACGTTTTCCTTTCCAGCTGTTTTGCGGACATATTGACATTAATAAAAAAATCCGGATTTGATTTTCGAAACTCCACAGCATCCGTCAATGCCTGTTTCAAAACAAAATTTCCCAGATCATACATACATGGATTGCTTTCCAGCCAGTCAATAAACATTCCCGGTGGCACAATACCATATGGCTCCTTTTTCCAGCGGACCAGTGCTTCCGCTCCGACAATCTCTCCTGTCTGTGCATGTACGACAGGCTGATACTCCACATAAAATCCGTCACATTGGTTCAGCACAGACTGATGAATTACCTTCATCAGATCCAGATCCACGTCCCCATTGATCTGTACCAGATCATTAAAGAACATTAACTTATGATCCCGTCTGGTACGCATTTTTCCTAAAACATATTCCAGCTTACTCTGTACCGTGGAAATTTCTCCCTCATAATGATCAAGAATTATCCCACTGGCATATATCTTCAGGTCAAAATGGTTGTTTTCTAAGACAACACTTTCCTCCAGCCGCGCGCGAATCTTCTCCAGAAATGCCGCAGCCTCTTCACGGCTGGCATCCCTCAAAATAAATGCGTAATTGGAATTTCCCATACGATAAACTGCTTTATCTGCATCCATCATGTAAATAAACCGGTATGCAAGAACCTTTTGAATCCGGTCGCTGTAATTTGTTCCGTACAATATATTGATATCATTCATATGATCAATTTCAATTTCCAAAACAGCTACTTTTCGTCCCTGCTGAATATAATCCACAATATCTTTTTCAAATTTGACCTGACCATAAAGATCCGTCAACGGATCAATTTCCGGAATCACATTCTGATTCCGAAGCAGAACAATAAAATATCTGTTTCTGCCCTGCTCTAAAATCATATCCGTTATAATCTGCGTCATCACATACTTTTTGTCTTTTCCCATACGGATGTACAGATCGTTCTCCAGATTGATCCCCCGCAGACGTTTTTTCATCTCTTCCGTATATTCCGGGCAGTCATATGGGTGTACGCTCTTTTCCAGCACTATTTTATATCCATCTTCACACCATCCCGATGGAATCCCCAGAAATTCTGCAGTACTTTCTGGAACAAATGTTAAATTATGCTGCATATCAGTAACCATTAAATAACTGTCCTGAGATAATTTTGAAATACGACTGATCATCTCCTGAAATATCTGAGATTTTTCCATGCAAAATTCCTGTTTTTCCATCGCTTCCACTCCATATACCTTCTATCAATAGTCTATGTTTATGGTAACATATTTCTGCCATTTATGCAATTTTCAACTTTGACTGGTGCATACAGGGCAACAGCTGTTATACCAGTTAGTCAGTGTTAACTACATACATCGTCTACACCTGCATATCCACATGATCCTCCCGCGCCTTTATCCCATCGGTTACCTTTAAATCTTTTTAGGAAACATGCGCGGCACTCTTTCAGGTCTGCCTGTTGTTTGTCTGTCGACATATTTGCGGTTTTTACAGGTCTGGCATTCCTTCTGTTTCCCATTTTCATCTACGCTTCCGATGCAGTTTTCTTTTCCTGTGACATGTCTGGTATCGCTGTCCGAAATTCCATAATTATATAAACATGATAGGTTTCCTACTCCTGTTATATCCATGGCAGACTCCTTTCTGTTTTGTGTATGCATAAACGATCACATCATTTTATTCCCAGTATACCATAAAAATCAGAAATTGCATCTTTTTCATTTTAGGTATGTATCTTATATAATGACAGTGTGTTGACATTAGACGTGCATTTGAGTATACTATACTTGAATGGAGGTGTTCTGTATGGCAACAACTAATTTAAATATTCGTACAGACAAGGCAATCAAGGACCAGGCGGAGGAAATCTTCAATGAGCTTGGTCTGAATATGACAACTGCTATAAATATATTCCTGAGAACCGCTATCCGTGAGCATGGTATTCCTTTTGAATTAAAACTGGAAGTACCAAATGATACTACAGCCGCTGCCATTGAGGAAGGCCGAAAAATGATGAAGGATCCTTCTGCTCCGCGTTATTCCAGTATGGATGCGCTTAAGGCAGCTCTCGACGTATGAAATACGACATTCAGTTTACCAATCAGTTTAAAAAGGATTTGAAGCTTGCAAAAAAGCAAAATAAAAATCTTGATAAGCTGTTTGAGGTAATCGATATTCTGGCGAATGGCGGTACGCTGGATGCAAAATACAGGGATCATGACCTTACAGGAAACTACAAAGGTACGCGTGAGTGTCACATCGAACCGGACTGGCTGCTTATTTATGAGATTTGTGGAGATGTTCTTGTTTTGATGCTTTATCGCCTTGGTCCACATTCTGAGCTGTTTAAGAAATAAGTACAAATCGTTAAGGAAAGAATCGAAGGTGGTGCAAACGAAAAAGCAGTATTGAGACTTTTCATTAACTGCCCTTTCGTTTGCATCAATTTCGATTTTTTCTGGTTGAACAAAGCGCGTC